>Ga0302324_100015516_pt1 | contig 15281 bp, 15 predicted proteins | sample Palsa_T0_1_FD_201949 | JGI IMG/M metagenome (GOLD analysis project Ga0302324, IMG submission 201949) | Peat permafrost microbial communities from Stordalen Mire near Abisko, Sweden - Palsa_T0_1 | ecosystem: Environmental > Terrestrial > Soil > Palsa > Peat permafrost | place: Sweden: Abisko...
GGGCAATCATCCGATCGTCTTCCACCAGCAAGACTCGCATACGAGGCCTCGAGATTAGTCAGAGTTACAGTAGTACATGCACTGAATTGTAGTGGGCATGACGGGATCCGATAGCTGACTTGTATCTTTTGCACAATTCCCTAACTTGTCCACAGGCTGCCGGAAAAATCAGCGAACATCCGTCGTCTATCATTGCAGCAGAAATGAGAGAACACCATGTTTGGATGGTTGCAGGCGCGCCACCGACGACAGATCCTGGAACAGCCATTTCCGGAAAGTTGGAATGCCATTCTCGAGAGGAATGTCGCACACTGGAATGTTCTCGACGACGCGGAGCGCGTCCACCTGCGTTCGCTCATCCAGGTGTTCATCGCGGAAAAGCAATGGGACGGCTGCGGCGGCCTGGAGCTGACGGACGAGATCCAGGTGACGATTGCCGGGCTTGCGTGTCTTCTGCTGCTCGGCCTGGAGCATATTCTGTACAGCAACGTCAAGACGATCTGCGTCTATCCCTCCACGGTCGTTGCGCCCGGACAGCGCTCGGCGGACTCCTCCGGGATCACGATGCAGGGGCCGGACGTTCCGATCTACGGCCAGTCGATCCTGCGTGGTCCAGTAGTGCTGGTCTGGGATGCCGTGCTGCGCGGTGCCCGCCATCCCGAGGGAGGCCACAACGTCGTCTACCACGAATTCGCCCACAAGCTGGACATGCTCGACGGTTGCGTCAACGGCACGCCGCTCCTGGGTGAGCGCGCACGGTACCAGCGCTGGGTCGCGGTCTGCACGCGCGAGTACAACGCGCTGCGCCACTGCGCCTCGAAGGGAAAGCACACGCTTCTGGATGCCTACGGTGGCACCAATCCGGGGGAATTCTTCGCGGTAATCACCGAGTGCTTCTTCGACAAGCCTCTGCAGATGAAGCGGCACCATCAGGAGCTGTACTCGCTGTTGCAGGAGTTCTACCGTCAGGATCCGGCTGCCCGCGAGGCGCACCATGCACGCGGCCAGCCGGGTCCGGACAATGCCGATCACTGAGAGCGGCCCGGTGCGTCGCCTGCGTCGCCAGAGCACGGATACCCGTCACTTCGTGGGTGCGTCAGCGCACGGACAGCAGTCGCATAGGCGCGCAGAGTTCATGCATTGAAACCATGCCTAAGGACAAGTGAATTATGAATCCCGTAACCTCATTTCTGGTGTTCGCCTGCATCGTCGGGGGCGTCGCTGTCAGCTACTTTGTCCATCCCTATCTTGGTTTTGCGTGCTTCGCGATCGGAGCCGTTATTGCGATGTCGCTGAAGATGGCCAACGTGTGGCAGAAGTTCGTGATCCTGCGGATGGGAAAGCTGCAAAGCGTCCGAGGCGCGGGGCTGTTCGCAATCATACCGGTGATCGATTCGGTAATCGCGGTCATCGACGGGCGAATCCAGACGACGGCCTTCAACGCCGAGCAGGCGCTGACCAAGGATACGGTTCCGGTTAACGTTGACGCGATTATCTTCTGGCACGTTCATGATGCGGAGAACGCCGCATTGGCGATCACCAACTATCGTGAAGCGATCGACCGGGTTGCACAGACCTCGCTGCGCGAGATGATCGGCTCCTCGATGCTGGCCTCTCTGCTATCGGATCGCAAGGATGCCGACGAGCAACTCAAGCTTGAAATTGGCCAGAAGACCGCACCTTGGGGCATATCGGTGAGCTCGGTGGAGATCCGCGACGTGGCTATCCCGGTTGCCCTGCAGGATGCCATGTCGCGTCAGGCTCAGGCCGAACGTGAGAAGCAGGCGCGTGTTATTCTCGGATCTGCTGAAGCTGCGATCGCGGGTCAGTTTGTCGAGGCCGCCAATACATACGCTGGACACCCCGAAGCGCTGCAGCTGCGAGCGATGAACATCATCTATGAGACCACCAAGGAGCGTGGGGCAACGATCCTGATGCCAAGCGCGATGGTAGACAGCATGAATCCCTATGGGAACACGCTGGCCCTTGCGCTCGCGGGCAGTGAAGTGCTCAAGCCAAATGGAACGATCAAACCGGCAGAGCCCCCGAGGATTCCGGTCGTGGCAGGAAGCGCCTGATGCGCTGCTACGATGTTACTTCGTCGTGTTCCGCGCAATGGCTTTGAGTTCGACGCGGCGCTAATCTGGTCGACGCTCAGGTCTGGAAGGTGGGGACGACGGAGCTCGACTCATGCGTATATTGGTGGTGGAAGATGACAGCACGATAGCTTCCTTTATCGTCAATGGACTGAAGCAGAATGGCTTCGCGGTGGATTGCGTCGCTGACGGCGAGCAGGCGCTGTCGCACTTCCACACCGTAGCCTACGATGCTGCAGTGCTGGATGTCATGCTGCCGAAACTGGATGGATTGTCCGTCCTGAGCTGCCTGCGGCAGGAAAAATACCTGGTGCCGGTGCTCATTCTCAGCGCGAAGGCAAGCGTGGAACATCGCGTCGCGGGCTTGCAAGCCGGCGGCGATGACTATCTGACCAAGCCATTCGCGTTCTCCGAATTGTTAGCGCGCATTCACGCGCTCATTCGGCGCGCCACGCATACCGCGGAACCCACGACGCTATCTGCCGGTGATCTGACCATCGATCTGCTCTCCCGGGTAGTCACGCGCTCAGGGAACAGGATAGAACTGCAGAGTCGTGAATTCGCGCTGCTCGAATTGTTGCTGCGCAATCCTGGCCGGCCGATTACCAAGACCATGATCCTCGAGCACATCTGGGATTATTCCTTTGATCCGCAGACTAATGTGGTGGATGTGCTGGCACATCGTCTGCGTGCCAAGGTGGACAAGGACTTTCCGGTAAAGCTCATTCATACCATCCGGGGAGTCGGCTATGTCCTCAAACCCGGCTAAATCGCTGTTGCGCAAGTTCACCGTTCGCCTGAGCCTGTGGTACGCAATGCTGTTCACGCTCAGTGCGGGCGTTCTGTTCGGCCTGCTCTACTTCCTGCTGGCTTCGGCTCTGGAGCGCAAGGACCACGAGGTCATCGAAACGCGGCTCAGAGCGTGCGCAGCCGTCTATGACAATGGTGGCCTTGACGCCTTGCAGGAGTTTGTCCAAGGCAGTCGGGACACCGACAAGCCAAGATCATTCTTTGTTCGTGTGGCCGGAGTCTCGGGCACCGTGTTGCTGATGAACGTGCCGGACGATTGGGTGCAGTTCGATCCCGAGGCACTTAAGCCGGGCGGCGATATGTCGCGCCTGGTCTGGTTGCGGATACCGCAGGACGCGGAGCGGGACTTTACCATTGCCTCGATGCGATTGCCGGATAGTTCGGTGCTCGAGGTCGGCCGCAGTACCAGCAACCGTGAGGTGGTTCTTCAGGCATTTCGCCTGAACTTTCTGGCGGTGATGACTCCAACGCTGCTGCTCGGGGTGCTGGGAGGCGCCTTGTTCGCCCATCGCGCCACCCAGCCGGTGCGGGAAGTGGTGGCTACCGCACGTGCCATCATCGATACCGGGGATTTCTCCGCACGCGTTCCGAGCACCACAACCAGGACGGACCTGGACGAACTGGCACGGCAGTTCAACCGCGTGCTCGACAAAAACCAATCACTGATCCAAGGCATGCGTGCAGCGCTCGATAATGTTGCGCACGACCTGCGTACGCCGCTGGCGCGCCTGCGCGGGACGGCGGAAGCGGCCATGCAGGAGACTGTCGATACGGCAGCGCGCGAGGCCCTGGCCGATTGCGTGGAGGAATCCGACCAGGTGCTCACCATGCTTACGGCGCTGATGGACATTACCGAGGCCGAATCTGGCGTCATGCAACTGCACCGTGCGCTCACGTCAGTGAATGCGCTGTTGGCCAGCGTCATCGATCTGTATCAGGTGATCGCAGAAGAGAAACGCATCTCGGTCACGACGCAATTCATGACATCGTGCGAGGCCGCCGTGGATGCGGTGCGAATGCGCCAGGTGTTCGCCAATCTGCTGGACAATGCGTTGAAATATACGCCCGAGGGCGGTGCGGTACAGGTCTCGTGCAGCACACGCGGTGGCCGTGTTGCCGTTTGCATCCGCGATACCGGAATCGGCATTTCGGCGGCTGAGCAGCCCCTCATCTGGGACCGTATGTATCGTGGTGACAGGAGCCGGTCACAGCGAGGATTGGGGCTCGGGCTCAGTCTGGTCAAGGCGATCGTGGAGGCGCACGACGGTGAGGTGTCAGTGGACAGCGAGTCGGGTCGTGGAGCCGCATTCACCGTGGTACTGCCGACGTCCTGACGCTAGCTCCCGCGCGGTACGATCGGCGCCAAATCGGCGCGAAGAACCCATCCGGCCAGCCCGGCCTTGGTTTGCACCAGGGCAAAGCCCTGGCGCTGCGCCTCGACCGTCACAATCTGCGCTTCGTGCAAGGTGCTCAGCGGGTCGGCCAGGGTCGCCGGCGCCAGCCGTTGCGCTGTAGTGGGCGCAATCACTACCGCTTCGCTCATGACGGGCCAGAGTGCGGCGGCGGCGCATAGCGCAAGGATAATTCCCGAAAGGCCTGCGGCGCTGACAGCACCAAAGGCCGTTCGTTGTCGAGGATAGACCCGCCGCGCGATCTCGCCGGCGCCGACAAGCAGAATGCCGATACAGCCGAGCCAGAAGCAGCTGTTCGAGCGGAGCAATCCAGCATGGCGGTCGAACCAATTTCCGGTGACCGCAGGCAGGCCGGCCGCTTCGAGCACGTACCGCAGATTCGCCTGGACGTCGGGATCACTGGGCGCAAGCAGGCGTGCGCGCTCATAGTTGAGCACCGCCAACCCCGGTTTGCCGTCGCGGGCGGAGGCATTGGCCAGATTGTAGAGCTGGGGCGCGGAATACCCGGTGCCTGGTTGGGCTGGCGCAACTGTGGCTCCCGCGACAATTCCCGCGCCGAGCGCCAACATGAGCGCAGCTATCGCCGCGCCGTACGTAGATCTGCGAAGCTTCATGATGACGCAACCTCCTCGAGCTGACGCAGGACAAGCAGTCGCCACTTTTGAGTATCGATGTGCTCAAGCATGCTGCCGGAGTACGCCGCCTCGTCTGCCAGATCAAATAGTCGGCGGATATCGGCTGCATTGGTGCCCAGGCGCGAGTCCGTGCTTTCAGGGGTAATGGACTCGGGCGATACCTGCCAGCGTGCGGCCAAAGTTCCCCGCACCGCCGTTCGCGCGCTGTTGAAAAAGCCCATCACATCGCCGGCTGCTGCCGCCTGATCCATCTGTGCGAGCAGTCTCGCGACTTTCATTCTGTGCGCTTGCTGCACATTATCTCCGTTCGACGCCTGCGCTCGGCGGCGCATCCACAGCCACGCGCCGGTGAGTGCAACACTCAGAACGCCCGGAATAGACAGGTACCGCGGCTGAAAATACAGTGGAACTAAAGATTTCGACGACTCTCCGGTGTCGATGTGGTCGGGTCTGAGGCCGCCTGTCGGCGGTCCGCTTACGGTTGCTGTTGCTGCACCGACAATCGCTGCCGGCGCGATCGCTACGGGGCTGCCTGCTGCGACGGGTGAAACCGCAACGCTCAATGGCGCGGTCCGGACGGTTTCATAGCGGCCGGTGTCGGGATCGAAATAGCTGAATGCGATGCCCGGCAGGGTTTGATTCCCCGGTTGCGCAGCGATCAGCGGCTGCTCGAACACCTTGCGACCATGGTAGCCGGCGCTATCGGCGGCGGTGAAGCTCGAAGTCGGCGCATAGGTCTTCCAGTCATCAACGCTGCCGAGCATGGGGCTTTTCACGCGATCAAAATTGCCGGCACCGCTGACCTGTAGCCGCAGCGTAACAGGGTCACCCACGGTCGCGGTCGTGGTTGACAGGTCGCTTGTGACCTTGAATGTGCCCACGGCACCGCTGAACCCTGCGGGGCGATTCTGGGGCGGTAACGCGAGCACATTGAACTCTGCCGGAGTACTTGCAACCGTGATTTCCTTTTCGGTGGTACCGCCGAAGAAATTCTGGAAGAACGGGTCATTGAAGAAATCATTCAGGTCCGAGTCCCCGAGCGCGCCGGCCGGTACAGTCGGGCGAGCCTGCATGCGTACCGTCAGTGGCGTCTCGATCCTGAGCGACAGCGCGCCCGGTTTAACAGCCGCCAGCAGACTATGCCAGGTCAGAACTGTAAATGGCCGACCACCGATGACTTCATCGGCCCGGTCTGGCTGCGTCGACAGCTTGTCCAGCGTGAACGCATCGCCGTTCAATGTCGGCAGTCCGTTGAGCGAGGCGACCAGGCCTTCTCGCATGCCAACCTGGATATCCACCGGTATGCTTTCCCCGACATACAGCTGGTGCTTGGGCAGACGCAGGCGCACGAAGGCCGAACCGTCCGGCGTCAGCCGCGTGGCACCCGTGGCCAGCCCGCTCACGGCGGCAGGCGGCAGCGCCGGTGCGCCAGCGGTGTCAGGAAATGCCGCGGCACTGCCCGCACTGACCGGTAGCACGCGCAGAAGCTGTGGCTGCGAACCCTGGGCCATTGCAGGGATGGTATAGATTCCGGCGCGCTGCGGCGTCACCTGATAAATAACCGAACTTGTTGTGCTCGTCTGCCCGTTGATGGACTGCATCTGGCTCGATTGGCCGACAGCCACGAATTCCAATCCCGGGATCACGGGCGGTGCAAGCGCGCTGTGAGCGTCGCCTGAGGCGGTAATCGTCAGCTGTGCGGTTTGTCCGAGGGTGATCTGTGCTGGCTCGATCTGTTCGGTGACGGCGGCTGCGCCCGCCGATGTGACAGTGGCCAGCGCGATCAGCCCGGCCATGGCCGCTGGCAGCCGATTGCCGTGCGATGGATGCGTCTTCATGTCACCAGTCCTTGATGGGTTGATCGGAAGCGGTGTCATTGGCGCCGCTGCGGGCGAGGGGCGCCGTGGGTAAGCGGCGTTCCTCTGCCTTGACCGAATCGAGCAGCTCGCGCGCTTCCTCGGGGCTCATCTGGCCCGGGATCCGTTGGCTATCCGCAGCGGTCTCACCGTTGGCCTGGTCGGCACTGCTGGTGCCTTGATGGTCGGGCTGCGGCTGAGCGGCAGCGGGGGTGGGCTGCTGGCCCTGCTGATTGGAGCCGGAACCAGGCTGCGACCCCTGCTGCGGTGTCTTGTTCCTGGCCATCTGGGCGGACGGTTGCGCAGTGGGCTTCTGGCCATCGTTCTGCTTGTTTTCCGGCTGCTTTCCCTGCTGAGCGTCCTGCTGCTGCTTCTGTGGGGAGTTGCCTGCCGACTGACTCTGCTTATTCTGCTGGTCCTGCGGCTTCTGCTGGTCCTGCGGCTTCTGCTGGTCCTGCTGCGACTGTTTCTTTTTCAGCTCATCGAGCTTCCGCATCACAACATCGCGGTTGAATTTGCTGTCGGCGTCATCGGCACGCAGCTGCAAGGCAGCGTCATAGGCCTGAACGGCCTGTGTCCAGGTTCGAATCGTCTCCGGTGGGCTGCTCTGCTCGCTCTTTTGCCCGGTGCGATACAGTGTGTTGCCGAGGTTGTAGAAGGTGTCGTCCTGCTGCGCCAGGCGCCTGCTGTCGGCCGATTGTGCGACGTTCAGTGATGCCTGAAAAGCCGCGGCTGCCTGGGAATACTGGCCTGCCCGGTAAGCGGCTGTCCCGAGGTCGTATTGCAGGGCGGGGTTTTTTGGGTTGCGCTGGACGGCGGCGGCGTAATCGCGTTCCGCCGTGACGAAATCGCCCTTCGCGTAGGCATTCGCTGCGCTGGTCGCGGAAGCGTGCGCCGGGTGGATAAACATGAGCAGGCTCAGGCCAGACAATGCGGTGACGCCGGGTAGGGACAGCCGCGGCCCAAGCGGCTCCCCGGCCTGCGCCTCCTCTGTGCCGGGGACACGCCGCCGGGTGCGCATCAGCGCACTGGCGAGCAGCAGCGCCAACGCCGCGGCGAGCGGCCACTGGTAGCGTTGCGTGTAGATCTTCTGCTGACGCGACGCCAGATCATGCTTGACCAGCGGCGCCAGGGCCTGCCGGTAGATGACCTCAAGTCCCTGGCCTTGCGCGCCCAGTGGCACGTATAGGCCGCCGGTGGCGGCGGCGATGGCTTTCAGGGCGGTCTCGTCCAGCTGAGACTTGACCGGGTTACCGGCAGCATCCTTCACGAACCCGCCGCCCTGATCGGGCGGTAGCGGAATCAGATCGCCGTTCGCGCTGCCGACACCTACGGTGTAGATCTTCAGGCCGTCCTGTTGCGCCGCGGCCCTGGCTGCAGTCAGTGCATTGCCATCCAGATCCTCCCCGTCGGTGACCAGCACCAGGATCCGATCGCTTCCCGGACGGCTGCGCAGCGCGCTCTGCGCCTCGCGAATAGCGCTGGCGATATTGGTGCCACCGCGCGGAATGATATTGGTATCGACTGCGTCGAGTGACTCGCGAAATGCGCCGTAATCGAGGGTGAGGGGGGTTTGCAGAAACGCATTGCCTGCGAACGCGATCAGCCCCACGGCGTCGCCGTCCAGCTGGGTAACGAAGTCAGCAATCGCCAGCTTGGCGCGGGAGAGTCGATTGGGCTTGACATCCGGGGTCAACATGCTGCGCGATGTGTCGATGGCGAAGATGATGTCGTTGCCGCGGCGCGTGACTTGCTCCCAGCGATAGCCGGCCTGCGGACCTGCCAGGGCGACGAACACCAGCGCGATTGCCGCCAACAGGAGTGCGCGCTTGATACGGCGTCTTGCAGGCGACACCGAGCGCGTCAGCTGCGCCCGCAGGTGGTCTGAGATGAACTGGCCCAGTGATGCGTGCTGCCTCGCGTCATAGCACCGCCACATCCAAACCAGCGCGAAGCAGGCCGCCACGCCAGCCGCTAGCCATACGGGACTGGAAAAGCTCATGGCAGCCTCCGAAATCGGGTCTGCTCCAGGCCGAGTCCCAACCCGAGGATGCCCAGAGCGGGAATCAATGCCCAGGCGTACAGCTCCTGGTAATGCTCAAACTTCGATACGGTCTGGGCCGAGGTCTCCAGTCGGTTGATCTGCTCGTATATCTTCTGCAGCGAACCTGTGTCGGTGGCACGATAGAACTCCCCGCCGGTCATGCTCGCGATACTTTGCAGCGTCGCCTCGTCCACATCGACCTTGGCCATGACCAGTTGGGTATGGCCGAATTCATCCTTTACCGGTACCGGCGCATCTCCGCGCACGCCGACTCCAATCGTGTAGATCTTCACGCCCAGCACCTTGGCAGCCTCGGCGGCGGCGATGGGCGAGATCTTGCCGGTGTTGTTCACGCCGTCGGTGAGCAGGATCATCACCTTTGACTTGGCCGGCGCCTCACGCAGGCGATTGACGCCGGCGGCGATGGCCGAGCCGATGGCCGTGCCGTCCTCGACGCTCCCGGTCTGGACACGCTCAAGATTCTGTTGCAGCCAATCGTGATCGAGCGTGAGCGGGCTGACCAGGTACGGCGCCCCGGCGAATGCGATCAGTCCGATGCGATCGTTGGGCCGCTCGTCGATGAACTTGGACACCACCGACTTTACGATCTGGATGCGGTTGACACGTTGATTGCCCACCTTGAAATCCAGCGCCTGCATGGAACCCGAGACATCCAGTGCGAGCATGATGTTGATGCCGTTGGCAGTCACGGTAGTACTGCCGTGCCCCAATTGCGGTCGCGCGAGTCCGACGATCATGAGTGCACTGGCGAGGATGGGCAGTAGCGCTAGCCAGCGGCCGGGCCGGCTGCGGGTCGCCTGGGACGCCTGACGGGCGAGGGCGACATCGGAGTATTCTACCGCCGCCACTGCGCCGCGTCGCCCGAGCCAGAGCAGGGCGAAGGGCAGCAGTGCCACTAGCCACAGCCACTCAGGTTGAAGGAAACGGATCATAGATGTCCTTGTCGGCCAGAGGGCGGCCCATGGCGTGCACCGCGGGGACCAGTCCGGGCTTGCCAGTGATGAATACGAAGCTGCAAGCGCTCTGGTGCATGCTTTCCATGTCCTGGGCCGAAAACCTCCAGCCGCCGAATTTGGCCCGGTCGCAGTGATTGAGAAATTCTGCCAGCGAGGCGCGGTGAGCCGTGAGCAACGCATTCGAGGGATCCAACAGATGGTGCAGAAACTCCTCCGTGGTCCGGTGCGTGGCCATGACGCGGAAGCGCTCCTCTATGTAGCGGCGAACAATGTCCGACACCGCGATCGAAAAGTCCCGCACTGTTTCCGGGCGCATCAGCGCGCGAGCCGCCTGCAGCCGCTCGAGAGCTATCTCATAGGGAAGTTTCATCGCAACGATCTTGCGTCGCCGGTTCCAACGATAGACGCCGTAGCCGCCTGCCGCGGCCAATGCCCCGCCCGCCAACCCCATGGCCCAGAGCCAGGCAGAGGGAATCGGCTCCGGACCGCGGATGTCGCGGATATCGTTCGATGACGCGCCGGAGGCGACGGCAGCAGCCGGCGCTGCCGCAACCACGCTTTGGGTCTGGGCAAACGTCTGGACGCCACCGACAAACGTGCCGAGCAGCACGGCGGCCAGCGCCCAGCTGATGTGGAATTCGGTGCGGCTGTTCATGCGCGCCTGCGCCCCCGGCTCTTGAAGAACCGCTGCAGTGCCGGCATGTAAGACGCGCCGGTGACCAGCTCCAGGGTGTCGACCCCTTCGGACCGAAGGTCAGTCACCAGCCGTCGTGAGCGCTCGCCAGCCGCCTCGTTGAAGCGGCTGCGCACCGCCGGGTCGGAGGTGTCCAGTTCGACGACCTCGCCGGTTTCCGCGTCTTCGATCGCGAGTACACCCACATCCGGCAGTAGCTTTTCGTGCGGATCCTCGATGCGCACGGCGACCAGGTCGTGACGTCGATTGGTCTGGCGCATCGCACGCCGCAAATCCGCCCGGTAGCCCGCCGGGTCCCCCGGCGACAGGAAGTCAGAGAGCAGAAAGACAATGGCGCGTCGATGCAGGAGCTGACTGGCGATGTCTAGCGCCTTCACGGTATCCGTTCCCCGGCCGGTCGCTCGATGGTAGAGGATCTCGCGCACCACCCACAGCACATGGCGGCGGCCCTTCTTCGGGGCCAGGTAGCGCTCAATACGATCGCTATAGAGCAGCAGCCCGACCTTGTCGCTGTTGCGGATGGCCGAGAACGCCAAGACGCTGGCGAGCTCGGCGGCGAGATCGCGTTTGCTCTGCGAGGTGGAACCGAATTGCCCCGAGGCACTGATATCCACCACCAGCAGAATCGTAAGTTCCCGCTCCTCGGTGAATTTCTTGACGAACGGACGCCCGGCGCGCGCGGTCACATTCCAATCAATCGTGCGCACCTCATCGCCCGGTACGTACTCGCGCACCTCGTCAAAGTCCATGCCGCGACCCTTGAAGACCGAGTGATATTCCCCGACCAGACTGTCGTTCACCAGCCGGCGCGTGCGGATTTCCAGCTGCCGCATGCGGCTGAGAATTGTCCTGGTATCGGTTTGCATGGCCATGACTCCGTCGCGCTCTTCTACGGGACCGGCAGCGTGTCGAGGATCTTCTGAATGATGTCCTCGGCACTGACGTTCTCGGCCTCCGCCTCATAACTGACCGTCACGCGGTGCCGCAGTACATCCATGGCGATCGTCTTGACATCCTGCGGGGTAACGTAATGGCGGCCGTTAAGGAAGGCCGTGGCGCGCGCGGCAAGCGTCAGGTTGATCGTGGCGCGGGGCGAGGCACCGGTCTGGATGAAGCCGTTGAGTTTGAGCGATGCGGCCGTGGGCGGCCGCGTCGCCAGCACCAGGTCGACAATGTAATCCCTGACCTTGGCATCCACGTAGATGGTATTGACGATCTCCCGGGCCTTTAGAATCTGTCCGGCGGAAACGACGGGCCGCACCGACAGCGGCGGTTCAGTCGTCGCCATGCAGTCCAGGATCGCGCGTTCCTCGACCCGCGTGGGGTAGGTGATCACCACCTTCATCATGAAGCGATCCACCTGCGCTTCGGGCAGCGGATAGGTTCCCTCGTGCTCCAGCGGATTCTGCGTGGCCAGCACCAGGAACGGGTTGGGCAATGGATAGGTCTCATCGCCGATCGTCACCTGGCGCTCCTGCATCGCTTCCAGCAGTGCGCTCTGCACCTTGGCCGGCGCACGATTGATTTCGTCTGCCAGAATCAGATTGCTGAAGATGGGGCCTTGTCGGGTGCGAAACCCGCCGTCCTGCGGGTTGTAGATCATTGTGCCGACGATGTCGGCGGGCAGCATGTCCGGGGTAAATTGCAGCCGTTTGAAATCAAGCGCGACGCTGTGGGCCAGAGTCTTCAGTGACAGCGTCTTGGCCAGTCCCGGCACACCCTCGAGCAAGATGTGTCCGTTGGTGAGCAGCGCCACCATCAGCCTGTCGACGAGATTCTTCTGGCCGACGATGACCCGCGACATCTCCTGCTGCAGTGGCCGCACCCAGGTCGAATTGTCCTGCACGGCCTCGCGCAAGCGCTGCAGGCCGGCATTGGGCTCAGCCTGCGCGTCGATAGCGGCGGGTTGTACCGTCGGGGCCATGCCGAGGCCAGGTCGGTACCTCAGGGTGTCAAGCGACTGCTCGCTGGTCGCTGTCGCGGGTTTACTGCTCATGCTGTCAACTCCTCTCGCTGGTATTTGCTTCGCGAATTCGCTTTGATGGGCGCCGCCGGAGGAGCAGTAGACGACAGCCAGATGGGTACAGCCTTACCCGAGAATTACAAAGTCGTAAGGAACGGCGCCTTGCGTACTAATTGACCTCCCAAGCCCGGGCAAAACTCGCCCGTCGCGCCCTGGCGAACGATCGAATTTCTTGTTGGTCAGGGCTTCGGTACTTCGCCGTTCGATAGCAGCGCAGGAGAAAGTGCGCTGTTGCGTAACATAAAGGAACCGCTGGGGAATGCCTTGCAAGCCACCGACGGCATCATCGGCGAACTAAAGGATTTCTATTTCGATGACCAATCCTGGGTCATCCGTTACCTCATCGTGGACACCGGAACATGGCTGTCCGGCCGCAAGGTGTGTTCATCGCCTTCATCTACTTCGTCTTGGTCATCGAAGCACTACGTCAGTAGTGTTAACAGGCCCCAGCCGGCCGAATGTCCCTTACTGGCCGCCTGCTCAATCAAGCGAAGCAGGCAGGTGCCGACTACCAGACGTTGTTGACCACGGCCTGAGCTGGATACTCAAGTCAAATCAGTTGCTTATGGTAGCCACGATACCCTGGCGATCGACCCGCACGACCCCTATACCCTCGGCTTACGCGGAATCACATACTACGCCCTCGGTCGCTTCGAGATAGCGCGCGACTCGTGCGTGAGCCAACCCGAGTACTGGACCGTCCAGCAGTGTCTCGCGCTCGCGTACGACAAGCTTGGGCGGCGTCCCGATGCGGAAGCTGCGCTCACCACGTTACAGGCTACAACCGGCGATAATTCGGCGTTTCAATACGCGGAGATTTACGCCCAATGGGGCAACCCTGGCCAGGCACTCAACTGGTTGGAAACAGCGCTTCGATTGCGTGATCCGGGTCTCTACTCCACGAAAGTAGATCCTCTCCTCGATCCGCTGCGCAGTGAGCCACGCTTCCAGGCGATTGAGCGGGAGTTGAGCTTTCCAAACTGAACACTCCCTAACGCGCTCGCGAAAGGACTGCCAGATTGCAGTCATTCGAGCGTCCGCTCTCTCGAGCCTTACGCGCTGTCGATGAGTGGCGGCTCGTGGCCGGAACTGGTCCGAGGGAGGGATTTCCAGTGACAGCTCGAGTGAACAGCTATGGGGTTTTCAGAGGATCCTGAGCTATTGCCATTGGTGCTGAGGCACGGGTTATTGCGCGCCACGAGGGATTCGAACCCTTGAACATAGACAACAGGGTTCGACGAACCGCCGAGCACGGGCGGACCGAGCTCTCCAGCTTGGGGTGCACGAGTGGCCCCCGTTCACTTCAGCGCGTCATCCGTTTTCTGCGGCAATTGCCGGCAATCGAGTACGCGAAATACTATGCACAGGTCGCCTTCGACCTTGTAGTAGATGGCGAACGGGAAGCGTTTCGATAGCAGCCTGTAGAACCCGAACACTTGCGCATGTACGCCGGCGTGGATCTCCAGCGAATCGATGTCCGAAAAGAGGGAATCGAGGAAGTAGTCGCCGACGCTTTTACCCTGCCGGGCATAGAACGTTCGTCCGTGATCCAGATCGGCAAGGGCCGACGGGAGGATCTTGATTTTCACTCGGCGCGCTTGAGTAGCTCACGCTTGGCGGCGGCCCATGCGATCGGATCCTCGTCTCCAGCCTTGTGGCGTTCCGCCGTGTCTTTGAGCGTATCCTCGTGCCACGCTGGCGAGACAAGACGTCCTTCTTCAAGGCTCAGGGATTCCCAAAGCTCCTCCATGGCCCGGAGCTTTTCTTCCCAGGACATCTGTTTGATGGGCAGTGCGCTCATAGGCTAAGGATACTTCCTCCGACAGATGCCATCAAAGGCGACTTCCCGGCGTGAATCAGCATCATGGGTAGGCGGTGTGGATCCCTCTTTCTCCTGCAAAGTTTTTCATTTAAAAGCATGGTGTTACGCGGGTTCTTGCGGCAATTCCGCCGGTTTCGGATCCGAGCCGGGATAAGCGCAGACGCTATGTCCTTCAATCGTCAATCTTGATGCGGTTTCACGCCAAGCTATGCGAGTGGCAGCGGAGTCAGCGGCTGCGCGCCGCGGGGATTGTTGTGGGCATGGCGCTCAAAGCGGGGCAACGAAGCGTTGGTGTAAACTCCGGAGATGTCTGATCGTAGTATCCAGGCTCCGTGCGGGCAGCGTGAAATTCGATTCTTGGCCAGATAACGCCGGTACGCGCGCTGTCTCATAGGTACTTTCCGAAAACTCATACGGGTGAATGCGAATCGCCAATCATGTTCCACACCCTTAGCGTTATTAACAGTGCAAGGGGACAAACGATCGCAGAATGGCGAAGGAGCAAACCATGGATGAAATGTCACTTTCAACCTGCCCCCCGCTCGGAGTCATACCAGTACCTATCTGTCCGCCGTCGCAGGTTGGCAATTTCATGGTGGAGCCTCCGACGCGTCACGAGCTCGTCGCCCAGGCCGCATACTTTCGCGCGAAACATCGAGGATATGAACCGGGACATGAGCTTGAGGATTGGCTGGCGGCCGAGGTAGAGGTGGATACAGTGCTGTCGCTCGACCATTTCGATCGCGGCCATTGACCAGCGGCTTCGAACTGCAGGCGCTGCTCGATGCGGCGGTGGATGCCATCATCCTCATTGACCATGAAGGCAGGATCGAGGTTTTCAACCAGGCGGCTGCGCGAATGTTCGGCTACGCGCCAGCTGAGGCACTGGGCAGTAATGTCAGGATGCTGATG
>Ga0302324_100015517_pt1 | contig 15280 bp, 11 predicted proteins | sample Palsa_T0_1_FD_201949 | JGI IMG/M metagenome (GOLD analysis project Ga0302324, IMG submission 201949) | Peat permafrost microbial communities from Stordalen Mire near Abisko, Sweden - Palsa_T0_1 | ecosystem: Environmental > Terrestrial > Soil > Palsa > Peat permafrost | place: Sweden: Abisko...
TATTCAGCCGCTCCCGCGCGGCCGCCGATACGCTGCGGTCGTTCATCGATCCCGGGCCGGCGGCCGACATCTGGATGTCGAAGATGGTGAGCACGGACGGCGAGCGGCACCGCAGGTTGCGCGGCCTGGTCAACAAGGCGTTCACCCCGCGGGCGGTCGAGAGGTGGCGTCCCGTCGTACAGGCCCACGCCGACGAGATCCTGCGGACGACACACGAGCAGCACCACATGGAGGCCGTGTCCGAGTACGCCTATCCCCTCCCTGAGCATGTCATCTGCGCACTGCTCGGCGTGCCGGCCTCGGATCGCGCCTTGTTCGAAGGCTGGACGGCCGCGATCCAGAACCGCGTGGTCACCGGCAGGGGCGCCGAATCGGCTCGGACCGCGGCCGGGCAGGCCATCCTCGGCTTCGCGGCCTACCTCACCGAGCTGGTGTCGGCACACGAGCCGAATCCCGAGGGCGATCTGCTGTCGCAGCTGGCTTCCGCCGAGGAAGAAGGCTCCCGGCTCTCGCAGCAGGAGCTGGTCTCGGTCGCGATGGAACTCATCATCGGCGGCCACGACACGACCGCCAACCTCATCACCATCGGCGTCTACGAGCTGGCCCGTCGGCCGGGGCTCTTCTCGTCCTTCGCGCGAGGCGAGTTCAGCATCGCCGGCCTGGTCGAGGAGCTGATGCGGGCGCGATCGCCGGTTCAGCTTTCGCTGTCACGCGTGGCGACACAGACCGTCGAGGTCGCGGGCCACGTCATCGAGGCCGGCGATGTGGTGCTGGTGTCGCTGGCCGCCGCCAACCGGGACCCGTCCGCCTTCCCGTCCCCGGAAACCTTCGACCCGTCGAAGCCCGCGCCGAACCACATCGGCTTCGGCGTCGGCGCGCACTACTGCCTCGGCGCCAACCTGGCCCGGCTTGAGGCGCAGGTCGCGCTGGCGGCCGTCCTGGAGCGGCTTGCCGGGCTGCATCTTACGGTTGGTGAGGCGGAACTGACCTGGCGAGAAGGCAGTCTGGTGATCGCGCCGGCGAGACTGCCTGTGGCCTGGTGAGCCTGGTGAGCGCGGATCTCGTCCAGGGAAAGACGGCCTTCGTGACCGGGGCCGGTTCGGGTATCGGCCGGGCCATCGCCGAGCTGCTCGCCGGCGAGGGAGCGCGCGGGATAGTGCTGGCCGACATCGATACCGCCGGGCTGCGGCAGACCCGCGACGCGCTGCGCCGCGGCGACGCAGAGGTCCGCGTGCTCGACGTCGCGGACCGGGACTCGGTCTTCGCCGCGGTGGACGCGGCCGTCCAGCGCTGGGGCGGGCTCGACTGCGCGGTCAACAACGCGGGTGTCTCGGGTCCGCGGCGGCGGCTCCATGAGTACACGCCCGATCAGTGGCGAGCCGTGATGAGCACCAACCTGGACGGCGTGTACCACTGCATGGCCGCCGAGCTGGGCGCGATGCTGCGGGCGGGCGGCGGCTCCATCGTCAACGTCTCTTCTGGGGCCGCCGTCCACCCGCCGCCCGGCCTGGCGCCGTACGCGGCGTCCAAGGCGGCGTTGATCGGCCTTACCCGCGCGACCGCCGGCGAGTACGCCGCCCACGGCATCCGCGTCAACTGCGTCCTGCCGGGGCCGACGCGCACGACGTTGTGGGAGTCGAATTTGGGGCCTGATCCGGATGCCGCGCTGAGGGCACTGTCGGCGGCAGCGCCGATGGGCCGCATCGGCACCGCCCGGGAACTCGCCGAGGCGGTGGTCTGGCTGTGCTCGGACCGGGCCTCGTACGTGCACGGCGCGGACCTCCTGGTGGACGGGGGCAGCCACGCGTTCTCCCGCCGCCGGGACCCGGCGGCACCCGGCTCGGGCTGAGCCGGCCCGAGCTAGGCCCGTAGCTCCTGCTTGTTGACCTTGCCGGTCGCCGTCATCGGCAGTTCGGGGAGCACGCGGAGGACCTCGGGAAGCTTCTGCTTGGCCAGCCGGAAGCGCTCCTGCAGGAACGCGGTGAGCTCCGGCAGGGTGGGCTCGGCCCCGTTCGCCACGACGAACGCGCCCACCCGTTCCCCCAGCCGCTCGTCGGGTACCGCGACGACCGCGGCGGCGGCGACGCGCGGATGCTGTTCGAGCATCTCCTCCACCTCGCGCGAGCTGATGTTGACCCCGCCGCGGATGATCATGTCCTTGATCCGGCCTGTGATCTGCAAATACCCCGCCGCGTCCAGGTAGCCCAGGTCGCCGGAATGGCGCCAGCCCGCGCTGTCGATCGCCGCCGCGGTGGCGTCCGGATTCCGCCAGTAGCCGAGCATCGCGCCGGGCGTGCGGTACCAGATCTCCCCCGTCTCGCCGGCCGGGAGCGGCGTGCCTCCCGGGCCGACGATAGCCACCTGCGCGCCCGGCACCGCCCGGCCGGAGCTGGTGGCGGCTCGCTCATCGGTGTCGGCCGACAGGCACGTCGTGAGAATGAGACTCTCGGTCTGGCCGTAGACCGGCAGCACCTTCGTGGTACCCAGCGTCTGGCGAACCCGGGCGATGAGCGCGGCCGGAACGGGGGCACCGCCGCACAGGAACATCCGGAAGCTGCTGACGTCGTGCACCGCCGGATCGTAGGCCTCGGCCAGCATGGCGATGAACGGTGTCGCGCCGGTCGCCATCGTCACCCGGTGCCGGCCGATCAGCCGGAGCGCCTCCTGCGGGCTCCACTTCGGCATCAGGCAGGCCGCCGCGCCGCTGACCAGTGGCTTGAGTAGGCCGGCCGCCAGCCCGGACGTGTGCGTGGGCGGCGATACCACCAGTGCGATGTCGTCCGGTGTCACCTCGTACAGCAGCCGCTGCGTGCGCGGCGTGAACGAGTAGCTGTTCCAGGTGTGGAAGCAGCCCTTCGGCCGCGACTCGGTTCCGGAGGTGAAGCCGATGAGATGACCGGCGTCCGGATCCGGGCGCGGGCCCAGCCGTTCGGGGTCCGGCACCCCGCTGCCTGCCACGAGATCCTCGTAGCGGATCTCACCCGGCTGCGCCGCGCTGCGGACGGTTACGATCGTCTTCAGTCCGGGCAGGTCACCGCGCAGTTCACGGACCATGGCCAGGTGGTCGAAGGCCTCGCCCGCGGTCCCGACGTAGGCGCTCGCGCCGGTGAGACTCAGGATGTAAGCGACCTCCTTGTGGCGGTAGATCGGCATCAGCGGCACGATGACCGCGCCGAGCCGGGCGAGCGCGAAGTAGGTCAGCACGTATTCCGGCCAGTTCGGCAGCTGCACCGCGATCCGGTCGCCGGCTGCGACGCCGAGCGAGCGCAACCCCGCGGCCACGCGGTAGGTCGCCTCCCGGACCTGCGCGTTGGTGAGCACGGTCGGGCCGTCGATGATCAGCGCGCGATCCGGGCCGGCGGCAGCGCGCCGGTCCAGGACATCGGGCAGCGTCTCGCTGGTCCAGTAGCCGCGCTCGTAGAACCAGGCGATCGTCTCCGCCGGGTAGGTGCCGGCCGCGGTGAGCTCGGGGCCGATCATGACCGGACGCGGGCCGGCGCCGGGACCGGGCGGCGGGCCGCCTTGTCGGTGCGGAAGAACCCGCCCACCTCGTCCTGGTAGCCCGGCGCGGCCACAGCCTTAGACACGATGCCTGCCTCGTGGTTGGCGGCGATGCGCAGCATGTCACCCATGCCGTTGAGGCCCAGCTTGACCAGGCGCAGCGCGCTGGCGCTGCGGACGGCGAGCTCGGCGGCCCATTGCCGCGCCTCGTCCTCCAGCTCGGCATCCGGGACGACCGCGTTGATCAGCCCCATCTCCAGTGCCTGGCCGGCCGTGTAGGAGCGGCCGAACAGCAGCATCTCGCGGGCCGCCCGCTCACCGACGACCAGCGGGAGCAGCTGCGGGGTGTAGAAGAACGGCAGCGCGCCCCAGCGGGTCTCCGGCCAGCCGAAGCGCGCGGTGTCGGAGGCGATCGTGACGTCGAAGTGCAGCTGCAGCTCGTTTCCCCCGCCGAGGCACCAGCCGCGAACTGCGCCGATAACCGGTTGCGGGCCGTGCCGAAGCTCGAAGCTGAGGTGTGCGTTGAGCCGCATCAGCCGGGTGGCGGCCGCCTCGTCCAGCTCCTGCTCCCAGGACAGGTCACCACCCGCGCAGAAGTGCGGCCCGGTGCCGGTGACGATGAGCACGCGGACCGCGGGGTCATCGTTCGCGGCCCGGACTACGTCGAAGAGGTCTGCGAACACCTCCTCGCTCAGCGCATTCATCGCTTCCGGGCAATCGAGCGTCACCCAGCCGACGGCCTCCTCGGCCCGGTATCGTACGTGTCGGTCAAGCACGTTCGTTCCTTTCCTTGTCACCGGCGCGCGACAGCGACCTGGCCACTACCAGCTTCTGGATCTGTGCCGTGCCGTCGCCCCACTCCATCCCGATCACATCACGGAGCCGCTGCTGCTGGGGCAGGTCACGGGTATAGCCGGCGTGCCCGTGCAGGAGCATCGCGGCATGGATCGCGGCGACGGCGGTCTGGACTCCCCACCACTTGCACATCGCCGCCTCGGTCGTGTGCGGCTGACCTGCGTCGCGTAGCCAGAGCGCACGGTAACAGAGCCAGCGGGCCGCCTCCAGCATGGTCACGTGCTCGGCGAGGACGAACGACACACCCTGGTGCGCGATGATCGGCACGCCCATGGACTCACGCTGCTGTGCGTAACCGGACGCATCGTCCATGGCCGCCCGGGCGGCACCGACGGCGGCGAGAGCGATGAGCGTACGGGTGAGGTCGAAGACGCCGAGCACCAGGCGCAGACCGCGTCCCGGCAGGCCGATGAGGTGATCACCGGGAACTTCGACGTCGCTGAGCGCGAGCGAGCCGCGCGAAAGTCCGCGGCAGCCCAGGTCGTCGAACAGCGCCACCGCCAGGCCGGCCGAGGTGCGCGGCACGTAGAACGCGGTCAGTCCCGCGGCGCCGTCGAGCCGGGCGAGCACGATGATGCCGCGCGCCGTGCTGAGGTTACTGACCGATGTCTTTTCTCCGGCGAGCAGGTACCCCCGATCGGTTCGCCGGGCCCGGCAGGTAATACGTGCGGCATCAGACCCGGCTCCCGGCTCGGTGAGCGCGAAAGCGACCAGGTCGGTACCGGCGAGCAGGCTCGGCAGTACCGAGTCCCGTACGGCCGGCGCGGCCTGCGCGATCGCCGTCGCGGTGAGCGCGCCCATGATCGGCAGCTGCGACACGGCGAAGTCCGCGGCGGCGAGCTCCTCGACGACGATGCCCAGATCGACCGACGAGGCACCGCTGCCGCCTAGATCAGCCGGCAGTCCCATCGACAGCAACCCCACCTTGGCGAGCGCGGCGAGCAGGGCGGAGGGGATCGCGCCGTCCCGGTCGATCGCGCTGCTCACGGGCGCGACCTGCTCTCGCGCGAACCGCGCGATGGTGTCGCGCAACGCTTCTTGCTCAGCTGACCAGCTGAAGTCCATGGCGCGGACTTAGGCAGCCCGCCGCCGGGCAGGTCCGGCGGCAATGACGGGGCGCTCGGATCCCTCGCGACCTCCTTCGCGGAGGCGGCTCATACCAGCGCGGGGGTCTCGAGGTGATAGAGCTTGGCCGCGTTTTCCCACAACACCTTCCGCGTGATGTCCTCGGGGATGCCCGCGAACACGGCGGCCACGGTCTCATGCGGGTACTGGGCGGCCGAGGCCGGCCCGGGCGACAGACTGGTCGGGTGCGGGAAGTCGGTCTCGAACATGAGGTTGTCCGGGTACAGGTCCATGATCCGGCGGACGGACTCGTGCTCGAACCAGAACATCCCGAAGATCTGCCGCCTGAAGTACTCGCTGGGCAGCTCGTAGTCGGGGAAGGCCTGGGAGGCGCCGGAGTTTAGCCACTGCCAGTCCATCGATTCCACGAAGGCCGGCACCCAACCGAAGCCGCTCTCGACCGAGACGAACTTCAGGCCCGGGTAGCGCTTGCAGAGGCCGGACATGACGACCTCGGCGATGGCCTCGGCGTTGTTCAGGTAGGCGAACGCCGACAGCCGGGCGTAGTCGCGCCGGTCGGCGTGCCTGCTGAGCATCGACTTGAACTCCGACTCGGAAAAGTCCGCGAACCCGGTGTGGAAGTTTACCGACCAGTCCTTGTCCTGCGTGGCGTCGAAGATCGGGGTCCAGTGCTCATCGGAGATACGCGGCAGGCCCATCTTGTGCGGCTTCGCGATGAACAGGATCCCGTGGTGGCCAGTCTCCGCGCACCGCTCGATCTCCTTGACCGACTCCTCCACGTCCCAGAACGGCAGCGCGGCCAGCAGCACGAACCGCTTCGGATCGACGCTCGCGAAATCCACCAGGTGGTCGTTGTAAGCCTGGATGCAGGCGATCTGCAGCTTGGGGTCCTTGATCCCCATGAACGCGTGGTGGGAGAACGCCAGCAGGTTCGGGTAAAGCGCTTGGCAGTAGATGCCGTACTCATCCATCCGCTCGAGCCGGGGTCCGGCCTCGAACGCGCCCGGATCGGCGTCGTCGACGGTCGGCGGGTGCTCGGGCGGGAACTCGTTCCAGCCCGCGACCGCCCAGTTGGCCACGCTGGTGAGCATGCGCCCGCCGATGACCCAGCGGTCACGCTTGAGCCGCTCGTCGTAGACGACGTGGGGGACGTCATCGCCCCACTTGGACATCGGCAACCGCGACGTCCACAGGTCGGGAACCTCGGCGATATGGCTATCGGCGTCGAACACTGGGATGGACGAGATCATAGCGGTCCTTGCGTGTCGTCGGATTGCTTCTAGGCTAATTATAATACTAGATTATGTGCCATCGGCAAGGGGCTTGCCCCGGCAGGTGGCGTGAGGAGAGGCTGATTCGATGCATCTCTCAGAGATCGTGCGCCGCCAGGCCATGGCACGACCAGGCGACCCTTCCTACAGCTGTGCCGAGACCGACCTGACCTGGCGGCAGACCGACGAGCGGACCAGCAGGCTCGCCGCCGCGCTGCATGCCCGTGGCCTGCGGCACGGGGACCGCGTGGCCATCCTGGCCCGGGCGTGCCACCGCTACTGGGAGGTGCACTTCGGCTGCGCCAAGGCCGGGCTCGTGGTGGTCCCGGTCAACCACCGGCTGCAGGCGGCCGAGGTGAAGCACATCCTGTCCGATGTCGGCGCGAAGGCGGCCGTCGTCGACGCACGGCTGGCGGGCGTCGTCGCCGGGGCCGACATCCCGCTCCGCCTGGGCTTCGGTCTCAGCCACGGGCAGCCGCTTGACTACGAGCAGACGCTGGCCGAGTACGAGCCCGTTCCGCCCGGGGTCGAACTCGACGATGGGGACCTCAATGTCGTCGCCTATACGAGCGGTACCACCGGGACCGCGAAGGGCGCCATGCTCAGCCATCGCGGATCGGTGCTTTCCGCTTACGGATACGGGATGGCCAACCGGTTCCGCAGCGACGACGTGGTGCTGGCGTGCATGCCGCCTTACGTCCTGCGCGGCCAGTCCGCCGGCCTGTCCCCCGCGCTGGCCGGCGCCCACGTGGTGATGGCGGACTTCGTCCCATCCGAGGTCATAGACACTATCGAGCGGCGCCGGATCACCCAGCTGCAGCTCGCCCCGGCGATGATCACGCGGTTGCTGGCCGAGCCGGACCTAGCTGGCCGCGATCTCAGCAGTATCCGTGCGATCTGGACGGGCGGGGCGCCGATACGCCCGGCGGAACTGGAGCGGTTCGGCGCCGTGTTCGGCGATGTGCTCGGCTCGACTTTCGGGATGACGGAGGCGACCGGCGTGGCGGGAATGCGGTACCGGCTCTCCAGCGATCCAGCCGACCTCGGGCGGCTGGCGTCGATAGGGCGCCCGCTGCCGCTGCTCGATGTCGAGGTGCGGCGCCCGGACGGCAGCGTGACCGACGACGACGAGGTGGGCGAGATCGTGGTACACGGGGATACCGTCATGACCGGGTACTGGAACGCCCCCGAGGCGACAGCTGCCGTGCTGCGCGACGGCTGGTATCACACCGGCGATATGGCCAGGCGAGACCGCGACGGCTACCTTTACCTCGTCGACCGGCGCGTCGACGTGATCGTCAGCGGCGGGCTCAACGTCTACTCGCTCGAGGTGGAGCAGGTCATCAACCGGATGCCCGGCGTAGCGGAGTCGGCCGTGGTGAGCATCCCGGACGAATTGTGGGGAGAGGCGGTAGCGGCGTTCGTCGTGTGCCGGCCCGGCGCTACGATCAGCGAAAGCGCCGTCATCGCAGGCTGCCGGGCCGAGCTGGCCCACTTCAAGGCACCGCGGAGCGTGCACTTTCCGGCCGAGCTGCCGCGCAATGCGATGGGCAAGCTGGACAAGCGGGCGCTCCGCGCGTCCTGCTGGTCCGGGCGCGGCCGGAGCATCGCAGGCTGATCCGCACTTCGACCGCTACGACATGGCCGATGCCGGATGACGTGCTGGTCCGGTGCGGCCCGCGGGTGCGGCCACCAGGCCAATGAGGTACGTGAGGTCAGGCAGCTTATCCAGGCTGCGCGTCAGCGCGAGAATCTCCTCGGTCTCGTCCGTGGTGCGCAGTCCCACCAGATTCGCCCGGAACTTGGCTTCGATCTCCTCGGCTGTCGCCGGGTTCGCCGGATGCCCCCGGAAACCGCGCTGCACCGTCGTGAACTCCCGCCCGTCGCGCAGCCGTACCTCGACCCACGCGCTGAGCATGGGGAACCCGTCCGGAAACGAGGTCGCGTACACCTGGACACGGTCGGCCACAGCCAGGATGTCCGGGTCGCCCCACAGCGAAGGATCAAAATAATCCTGGGGGCGGTCCTGCCCCCGGGTGAGTAGCAGTCCGACGCTGAACGCCAGGCTGAACTGCGCCGACAGCACGTCGTGCGGGCGCGTGATCGTTCCGCCGTGATTTTTCCCGTACTCTGTGAGACCAACGCTAATGTTCTCGACGTCAGGCCAGTCGAAGCCATGTTCACGGCGCAACGACGCGATGCCGTCCAGCGGGGCATGGACGGTGCCAACGGTCGGATGAAGCCGGAAGATGAGGTCGAGGATATGGAACCGGGCGTACGCCGCGTCGACGGCCGCGAGCGCCTCAGACGCGTCCAGGCGTCCGATCAAGGTGAGAACGCCCTTGTCCCCTTCCAGCGCGGTCAGCGGCGCGGTCATGCCCTCCCGGGCAAGCAGCGCGGCCTCGCAGCCTGCCCGCGCAGCCGAGCCGACGTGCACTCGCTTGACCTCTCCTCCGCCATGGTCATACTCCATCGTGCCGGCGGAGTCGCTGGCCGCGATCGCGATCGCCTGGGCGAGCTGCTCAACCGTCAGCCCGAGCATCAGGCCGGCGCCGACCGCGGCACCGAAAACGCCGAGCACCTTCGCGCCGTGCCAGCCCAGCTGCTGCATCGCGGGTGTCGCCGCCGCGCCGAGCACGGCCATTACCTGGGCGCCGGCGATTACCGCGGTGATCACATCGGCGCCGGTCCGTCTCTCGCGCTCGGCGAGAGCGAGCACGCTGGGCACGACGCACGAGCCTGGGTGCCAGGCCAGCTGGTGCGAGTCGTCGTACTGGCAGGCGTGGCCGAAGGTGCCGTTGGCGTAGGCCGCATAGGGCACGCTCGTCCGGGTGCCAGTCCCAACGACGGTGCTCTCCGGTGTTCCTCCGGCCGAGGTCACCAGCCGGGCGACCGGCGCCACGTTAGGCAGCGTCGCCCCGCGCAGCTGCAGGCCGAGCTGGTCCACGACCAGACACTTGGCGATGGCGACGGCCTGGGCCGGCACGCCTGCGATGGACGTCGCGGCCGCGGTGCCGGCCAGCCGCGCGGCGAGTGGTTCATTCCGCACGCTCGTTCCTTTCGCTAGTCCGGTGTTAGAACGGACCGTGCCTCCTCGCATTCCGGCCGTTAGCTCCGCGATCGACTCGGGCCTAGAATTCTATGATAATAGTCATCCGGTTTCAGCCTTCGGTTGGCCGGCTCGCTGCGGCGATCACGCTCTGAACCGAGCCTCAGGGCGTGCCCGGGGCAGTGACGGTGGCGTCGATCGTGATGGTGCCGGCGTTACGGAAGGTCAGGATGAGCGGGACGGTGCTGGTGGTCTCGAACGGGGTCGGGTCCACCAGGACCAGGTCGCTGCCGAAGGGGCTCAGGGTGAGGGTGCCGTCCGCCGGGATGGCCAGGCCGGCGACCGCCGTCCGGGGGGCGGTATTTGGGTCGGGACCGGTGCGGGTGGCCAGGACGACGTGGCGGGCGATCGGGCTGCGGGCGGCGATAAGCTCGTCAGGGGTGTCGCTGAGGTTGCGGATGGTGAGGAACGTGGTCGCGGCGCCGATCGCGGACGCGGCCTTCGGGGTGAAGGCGCGCATCGGGACCGCGGCCAGGCTAACCTGGATCCTGACCCGGGACAGGGTGCCCGCTCCGCCGGTGGCGACCCAGGCGGACAGCAGGGCGAGCAGAACCACGGCGCAGATCACCGGGCCGATCGCCCCCCGGGCCAGGTCACGCCGCAGGGCTCGGCCAAGCTGGGCCCGGGTCGGGACCGTGCTAGCCGGGGCGGGGGTCAACGGTGGAACCGCTTCAGGCGCAGGCTGTTGCCGACCACGATGAGCGAGCTGGCGGCCATGGCGATCCCGGCGAACAGCGGGTTGAGGTAGCCGAGGGCGGCGAGCGGTATCGCGAGCAGGTTGTAGCCGGAGGCCCAGGCCAGGTTGCCGCGGATCACGGCCACGGTGGCGCGGGCGAGCTGGATGGCCTCGGCGGCGGTGGCGGGGTCGCCGCCGACCAGGGTCAGGTCGGCGGCGCCGATGGCGGCGTCAGTTCCGGCGCCGATCGCCATGCCGAGGTCGGCCTGGGCCAGCGCGGCGGCGTCGTTGACGCCGTCTCCGACGAAGCAGACAGCGATCCCGTCGGCTTGCAGGCGGCGGATGGCCTCGACCTTGCCCTCCGGCTGCACCTCGGCGAACACGTCGGAGGCGGGGATACCGAGCTGGGCGGCGACGGCCAGCGCGGCGCGGGAGTTGTCGCCGGTCAGCAGCATCGGGCGCAGGCGCAGGGCGCGCAGGCGCGCGATAGCCTCGCCCGCGTGCGGCTTGAGCCGGTCGGCGACGACGAGCGCGGCTCTGGCCTGACCGTCCCAGCCGACCAGGACCGCGGTGCGCCCGGCTTCGGCGGCGGTGTCGGCGGCCCGGCGCAGGGACGGGGGCACTTCGAGGGCCAGCTCGGCGAACAGGCGCGGGCTGCCGACCGTGACCACGCGTCCGTCGACGCTCCCCTGTACGCCGGCGCCCGGGAGGGCGGTGAAGCCGGTGACCGACGGTAGCGAGCCGAAGCGTTCGGCGGCCAACCGGGCGATGGCCTGGCCGATGGGGTGCTCGGAGGCGTCTTCGACGGGCCCGGCCAGCAGCAGCGCTGCCTTCTCGTCCTCCCCCGGCCCGGTGACGATATCGCGGACGGTCATGACGCCGGTGGTCAGCGTGCCGGTCTTGTCCAGGACCACGGCTCGGATGCGGGCTGCCGACTCCAGCGCCTGGGCGCTCTTGACGCCGATGCCGAGCTCGGCGCCCCGGCCGACGGCAGTGAGCAGCGCGGTCGGGGTGGCGAGGCCGAGCGCGCACGGGCAGGCGACCACCAGCACGGCCACGGCCGCGCTCCAGGCCGCCGCCGCGGGCAGGCCCGTGCCCAGCCAGAACCCGAGGGTAGCCACGGCGCAGGCGATCACGCACGGCACGAACACCGCGGCGATCCGGTCCGCCAGCCGCTGCGCGCTGGCCTTGGTGCCCAGCGCCTGGCTGACCAGGCGGGTGATCTGCGCCAGCAGCGTGTCGGAGCCGACCCGGGTGGCGCGCACCACCAGCCGCCCGCTCATGTTCACGGTGGCCCCGGTCACCTGATCACCGGGCCCCACCTCGGACGGCATCGACTCGCCGGTGACGAGCGAGGCGTCGACCGCGGAGGTCCCCTCCGCCACCTCCCCGTCGGTGGCGATCTTCTCCCCCGGCCGGACGACGAACAGATCCCCCGCCGCGAGCTCGGCCACCGGCACCCGCTGCTCGGTTCCGTCCCGCAGCACCGCGACCGTCTTGGCGCCCAAGCCGGCCAGGGCCGACAAGGCCGACCCGGAACGGACCCGGGCGCGTGCCTCCAGATACCTCCCGGCCAGCACCGCGGTGGTGACGCCCGCGGCGGCCTCCAGGTACAGGGTCTGCCCGCTGGCCTGCCCGAAGGTAAACGCGAACGACATCCGCATACCGGCCCGGCCCGCGCCGCCGAACAGCAGCGCGTAGAGCGACCAGCCGAACGACGCCGCCACTCCCAGGCTGACCAGCGTGTCCATCGTCGCCGCGGCGTAGCCGAGGCCGAGCCAGGCGGCCCGGTGCAGCGGCCACGCGCCCCAGATCGCCACCGGCGCGGCCAGCAGCAGGCTCACCCACTGCCAACCGGTGAACTGCGCGGCCGGCACCATGGCCAGCACGATGACGGCCGCGGCGAGGGGGATGCAGACGACGAGCCGCCAGCCCAGGGCGCGGGCCACCGGGTCCGAGGGCGGCGTGTCGCCGACCGCGGCAGGCGCGGGCAGTTCGGCGGTGTAGCCGGTCGAGGAGATGACGCCGATCAGCTCGCCGGGGTCACGGCCGCCCAGCTGGGTGACGTAGGCCCGGCCGGTGGCGTAGTTGACCGTGGCCACCACGCCGTCCAGCCGGTTCAGCCGGCGCTCGATCCGCGCCGCGCACGATGCGCAGGTCATCCCGCCGACGATTAGCTCGGCCTCGACCTGCCCGTCGGCGGCAAGGTGGGTATCGGTCAACGGCCCGTGCCCATGTTCATGCCACCGCTGCCTGGATTGCCGACCTGGGCGTGGCCGGTGGTCACCGGGCCCAGATGAGCCCCGGTCATTTGCGCGACGGCGAAGATCGCCGCGAGCAGCAAGACAAATCCTAGGAGCTTGGCTTCACGAGCCACCGGGCCACCTCACGGATTCGTCACGTGTATTGCCGCGGTTACAAATAGTACTGGCGGCATCGGCGACGGGCGGCGCGGTCCGGAAAGATGAGGCCGGGGTGGCGGAAAAGCGGCGCAGCCGCAGGCTGTTCCACACGACGAAGACCGAGGACAGCGTCATCGTGGCCGCCGCGACGATCGGATTGAGGAAACCGAGCGCCGCCAGCGGGATGGCCAGGACGTTGTAGCAGAAGGCCCAGGCCAGGTTCCGCCGGATCGTTCTGAACGTAGCGCGGGCCAGCTTGATGGCGTCGGGGACGACCTGCAGGTCGTCGCGGAGCAGGATCATGTCGGCGGCGCAGATGGCGACGTCGGTGCCGGATCCGAGGGCGAGGCCGAGCTGGGCAGCGGCCAGCGCGGGACCGTCGTTGACCCCGTCCCCCACCATCGCGACCGACCGGCCCGCCGCTTCCAGGTCCCTGATCACCTGGGCCTTGGCCACCGGCAGCGCCTCGCTGATCACCTCGGTTATCCTCGCGGCCGCGGCGACCGCGTCCGCGGTGGCCGGGTTGTCCCCGGTGAGCAGGACCGGCCGCAGTCCCAGACCGCGGAGCTCCGCGACGGCCGCGACGGCCGAGGGCTTGACCGTGTCGGTCACCGCCAGCGCGCCCCGGATCACGTCGTCCCAGCTGACGAGCACCGTCGTGGCGCCGGCCCGCTCCTGGGCGCGGCACCAGCCGGCCAGCTCGGCAGGAACGCCGGTCCCCCGCTCAGCGAACAGCCGTTCGCGCCCGACGACGACCTCACGACCGTCCACCACCCCGCGAGCGCCCAGGCCAGGCAGGGCCGCAAAGCCCTCGGCCGACCCCGGCGGCCCCGTCTCGGCCGCGGCCAGGGCGGCCACGGCGGCGGCCACCGCGTGTTCCGAGGCATGCTCCACGGCCCCCGCGTGCCGCAGCAGGTCACCGCGGCTGGTCCCCGCCGTCATGACCCCGGTCACCGTCATCTGCCCGGTGGTGACCGTTCCGGTCTTGTCGAGCACCACGGTGTCAATCGCGCGCGAGGACTCCAGCGCCTGGTACCCCTTGATGAAGACACCCAGCTGCGCCCCCCGCCCGGACGCCACCACCAGGGCCGCCGGGGTGGCGAGCCCGAGCGCGCACGGGCAGGCGATGATCAGCACGGCCAGCGCGGCGCTGAACGCGTGTTCGGCCGTGCTTCCGGCCAGCAGCCACCCGGCCAGCGTGGCCACCGCACAGGCCAGCACGCACGGGACGAACACCGCGCAGATCCGGTCGGCCAGGCGCTGGATGCCCGCCTTCCCGGCCTGCGCCTGCTCGACCAGCGCGACCAGGTGAGCAAGCTGGGTGTCCCGGCCCACCTTGACCGCGCGCACCACCAAACGGCCGGTCAGGACGATGGTGCCGCCGGTCACGCTGTCACCGGCGGCCGCGTCGACCGGGACCGATTCTCCGGTCATCATGCTCCGGTCGACGGCGGACTGGCCGGACAGAACCTCACCGTCGGCGGCAATCCGCTCCCCTGGCCGCACCACGAAACGCTGGCCGGCCTGCAGCTGGCCGGCCGGAATCCGCTGCTCGGCGTGGTCGTCGCCGAGCACGCACACGTCCTTGGCCCCGGCCGCAGCCAGATCCCGCATGGCTTCACCGGCGCTGCGCCGGGCCCGGGCCTCGTACAGCCGCCCAGCCAGCAGGAACGTGGTGACCGAGGCGGCGACCTCAAGGTAGATGCCGCCGCCGGAGTTGTGCAGGAGCGCGTGCAGGCCGCTCGCGCCGGCCCGGCTGCGGTCCAGGAAGAACATCGCGTAGATCGACCAGCCGCAGGCGGCTACGATGCCCATCGACACCAGGGTGTCCATCGAGAACGACAGGTGCCGGGCCTGCCTGAGCGCGGCCTGGTGGAACGGCCACGCGGCCCAGGTGGCGACCGGCGCGGCCAGCGCGACCAGGACCCACTGCCAGCCGGGGAAGCGCGACCACGGGAAGATCGACAACACGATAGACAGGTCGGTAAGCGGGACGAAGAACACCAGGGCCAGGATCAGCCGGCGACGCAGCCGCTTGACCGTGGCGCTGTCGGCCGCGAACGACGTGTCCGCCGCCTCGGGGCGGGCCAGCTCGGCGGAGTAGCCGGCCGCCTCCACGACTTTGACCAGTTCCTGGCGGGAAACCTGGGCCGGGGCGGTGACGTGTGCCCGTTCCGTAGAAAGATTGACAGTCGCCGTGACGCCGTCGAGCTTGTTCAGCTTGGTCTGCACCCGGACCGCGCAGGCGGCACAGGTCATCCCGCCGATAACGAGCTCGACCTCGGTCATACCCGGTGCCACGTCGGTCAGCGGACTCGCCGCCGCCACATCCACCACCCCTCAACACCTCCCGCGAAACCTACGGCCAAGGTACTCCTGC
>Ga0302324_100015519_pt1 | contig 15278 bp, 15 predicted proteins | sample Palsa_T0_1_FD_201949 | JGI IMG/M metagenome (GOLD analysis project Ga0302324, IMG submission 201949) | Peat permafrost microbial communities from Stordalen Mire near Abisko, Sweden - Palsa_T0_1 | ecosystem: Environmental > Terrestrial > Soil > Palsa > Peat permafrost | place: Sweden: Abisko...
CCCTTCGACGCGCGGCAGCTCGGCAAGCGAATGCGTCAGCTTGCCCCTCCGATCAAGGAACTGACCTTTCTCGGCATGCAAATTCAACCCGGAAGGGAGCTGAACCATTTCTTTCGCGCGGTATCGTCCTGGGCATCATTCGCCTTTGTTGTCGGCAAGCTGATGTCTCACAGTTACGACATGCTGTTCTATGGCCGCACCCTGCGTCTCGCCAACGGCAACGCTCTGGCTGCTCGCTTGTTCAAATCCGCATCGGACATGAATATTCGTTTCCTGATGTCGAGTCCGGCCAGCGAACTCGTGACGGTCGACGGACAAGTCAAAGGCGCGATTCTGGAATCCCCGTCCGGGCGCACCTGCGTGCTCGCCCGTCGCGGAGTTGTTCTGGCGTGTGGCGGCTTCCCTCATGACCCGGTGAGACGGCGCACGCTTGCTCCCGTTGGCGCTCTGGGCGCAGGTACTTACGCACTCGGACCGACAACCAATGTCGGTGACGGGCTGACAATGGGCGAGGCCGCCGGTGGAATGGTAGAGGACAAGCTGCCCAATGCAGTTTCCTGGACACCCGTGTCGCGCATTGCGAAGGGCGACGGACGCTATGCTTTGTTTCCTCACTCATTCGACAGGAACAAGCCCGGATTTATCGCGGTAACGCACCATGGCCGGCGATTCATCAGCGAAGGCGCGATCGGCAATGATCTGGTACGGGCGATGGTCCGAGAATGTGACGACCGGTCGCCCGAAGCGTTTCTCATTACCGACCATCATACCTTAAGACGCTATGGCATGGGTTTGGTCCGACCCTGGCCGCTTCCCCTCGGGCATCATCTCCGTTCCGGATATCTCATACGTGGTCGGGATGTCGGTGAATTGGCGGCCAGGACCGGCATCGACTCGGCTGCGCTGATGCAAACAATCGCGAACTTCAACGCGAATGCGCTCAAGGGACAGGACCCGGACTTCCACCGTGGTCAAAGTGAATTGGAACGGCGAAACGGCGACAACACGGTCAAACCCAATCCCTGCCTGGCGCCGATCGCGCAACCGCCATTTTACGCAATTCGCATCTATCCGGGAGATTTCAGCACATTAGCCGGTCTGCGCACCGATGAAGGCGCTCGTGTACTCGACAACCAAAATCGCCCGATAGAACGCCTCTTCGCCGTGGGCAGCGATTCGTGTAGCCTGTTCGCCGGCACTTCCCCGGCCGGCGGCAGCACTTTGGGGCCAGCTCTCACCTTCGGCTACATCGCGGGCAAGCGGCTTTCCCAATTGGCCGACCAAGACGTCACACAGGATACGAGCACAAGGAAGGCATCATGACGGCCTATGTTATTGCCAATATTCGTGTGCACGACCCCGATGGCATGAGGGCCTATAGTCAGGCAGTAACACCGGTCGTGGAGAAATTTGGCGGCCGCTATCTCGTGCGAGGCGGTGCGCACAATATCCTGGAAGGGTCTCCGGATTTCTCCCGCGTGGTCATAATCGAATTTCCGAGCGTTGAGGCTGTGCATGCCTGGTGGGACTCCGCCGAATATGCAGACGCCAAGAAATTGCGTCAAAAAGTTGCGCAAACGGACATGATCGTGGTCGCAGGCCTGCCCTAGCGCGACCGAAGTTGCGATGCAGAATTCCGCAACTATTCGGAGCTCTCGCCCACTTTGGAAAAATCCGGGTGCCGCGCGGCCAAGATTCTCAGTCTTGATCGAAAGGGACTTCGCCTTCGGTGATGACCCTGTATAGCGTGCGCGTCTGATCGCCATAATCGTGCGGGGCTGCGTGCAGCGTGCACCGATTGTCCCAGATCACGAAATCGCCCTCCGCCCAGCGGTGACGATACATGCGGTCGATGCCCAAACTATGCGCGTACAGGTACTTAATGATCGGCTCGCTTTCGGCCACGCTGAAGCCTTCTATCTCTCCGTGAAGCCTTGGAATATTCAAAAACAGGCTACGGCGCAGCGTTTCTGGGTGCGTGCGTATGATCGGATGAATGGCTTGCGGCCATTCGGCATATGTCGACCCTTTGGGTCCCTGACCGACGCCGACATGCCGCAATCGAAGCCCGCGGAGCGTCCTTTTGTAGCCTTCGCTGAGAAGCTCGTATGAAATATACTGGTTGAGAAACATCGTGTCGCCGCCGGCTTCCGGAATCGTTTCGGCTCCGATGGCGCTATAAGCTGCCGGCTTTTGCGCGAAACTCGCATCCGTGTGCCAGTCTTCAGTTCTGGCGTTTTCCTTGCCGGGATTGTCAATCCGGTAAACATCCCGCCAATTGCTGTTCTGCTCCAGGCCGGGCGTATAGCTCAACTTCGCCAGTCGCCCGGCAAAGCCGGGCATAGCGCCGGGTTCCATAAACTGTTCGCGAAAGACAACGACACAGCAGTGGCTCACCAGCTTCTTGACGCGTTGGATGGTGGCATCGTCCGCATCGGCAAGCTTCACCCCTCCACGAACCTCCACGCCGATTGTCCCCGTCATCGGTCGTGCTTTCCAGCCTCCGGCGTATTCCTGAATCATATCCTGGATTCTCAAATTGGCCTCCCAAAGCCCGGGTATTTCCCCTGCGAATTTATTGACTATTCTTCGTGCGCAGCGGTCCTATCTCCTCGTAAACCCATAGCCCACGCTGCGTTGGATCGCCGCTGTCCGTCTTGCCACCATTCTGCACGGCGTGGCCGAGCGCATTCAGCGTCGTTGGCAGATCGTGCGTTTCCAGTTCGTAGATCGCGGCAAACTGGTAGGGATGCGGCGCGGGCGTTCGTTGCGCAGGCGCGAGCCGAAACCGCTGCGCGGAAACGAAGCCGTCCACGGCGAGAACATCCGGAATATGAACTTCGTCAAACCAGCAATTATATTCGGCTTCTCTGCCGGATTTGGCATTCGTCATCGCCAACAATCTATAGCGCGCCATTGATGTCCTCCGATCAGGACCGAAACCGTCGATTGCATGCAGCCTCCGGTGCGGGTGGCGCCCGGTCATTCTGGCGGATGGGCATGACGTCCGTGTTCGGCGCTGCCCACAAAACGGCATTGAACAACACCTGTTGCACTGCTTCATTGTGGTAGGTCGGCGCCGTTTCGTGACCTGGCCGAAAATAGAAAATCTTGCCGCGACCGCGTTTCCAGCAGCAGCCGCTGCGGAATACTTCTCCGCCTTCAAACCAGCTGATGAACACCAATGAGTCCGGCGTGGGAATGTCGAAATCCTCGCTGTACATTTCTTCGTCTTCGAGCTCGATAAAGCGATCGATTCCCGAAGCGATCGGATGATCGCGATCTACCACCCAAACCCGTTCCCGTTCGCCCAGATTGCGCCAGTGCATTGTGGCTGTCGTGCCGAGAACGCGCCGGAACAGGGGCGCCACAAGCGTCGAGTGCAGAGCGATGAAGCCCATGCCGCCCATGATCCGCTCATAAGCACGCTGGACGGTCGTTTCCGATACGTCACGCCATGCCTTGTGCGACCAGTAAACAAGCACGTCGGTTTGCTCCAGGACGGACTGGCTCAATCCGTTGTCCGGTTCACTCTGGTAGGCGTTATGCACCGAGAGACCCTTGAGGCGTAGCGCATCCCCAATAGTCGCGCCGATGCCTTTCGGGTAAACCCGCTCGTAGGCCTCCTGCTGTGGCTGCCTTGTATCCTCGCAAAAGACCGTAACGCGGGGTGTGTTAGATCCAGTCAAGACTTCGTTCCAATATCATGGGTCGGAAACACAGTCCTCTTTCACGGCATTGGCCGGCACCGACCCGGCGCACCTCGCACATACGGCGCAACCCAAGCGACGTTGCCCACGACCCGACGTTGACATGAATATCATCGTTCCTCACCCGGGTGCCAACTTGCTATTCTCCATTTCTTTTGATGGACAGATGGCAATTTGACTTCTAGAATGTTAGCATTCCTTTGGGGTAAGTCAATCGTCGGAAAGCGGGATTCGCGCCTACGTTAGACTCCGGACAGCTGTAGCGTACGAGCGGAAAGTTATGGCGCACTTCTCTTTCCTTGTGATGGCTAAGCCGCAGGCGGGCCGTGAGGCGGAATGGGAAGCTTGGCATCGACGCCACGTGGAGGACGTGTTGAAAGTCCCGGGGTTTGTATCCTGTCGCCGCTTCTGCGCTGCTGAGTTTCAACCGCCAGGCGCCGAACCGAGATGGTCATTTGCCGTTTTGTATGAGCTTCAGACTGACGATGTGGAAGCATCGATCGCAGAACTTCGCAGACGTGCCGGGACTGACGTTATGCCGATGAGCTCTGCCAGCGATCCGGGCAAAACCGTCTCAATCGTGCTGAAGCAACTATCGGAGCATTCAAGGAAAGTCGAGGAATGAAAGTGGACAGAGCATGTATTCCGAATTGATGCCCGAGGTGGCGCAGTGAGCGCTTTCGCTGCAGTTTGCGCTGCCCACGCCCCACTGGCTCTTCATAGCGCAACCGTTGCGCCTCAAAAAGACGAGTATCTCTCCTCGCTGAAGAAGTGCGGGGATTGGGTACGAGACTTTTCGCCGGATCTTGTCGTCGAGTTTGCGCCGGATCATTTCAACGGTTTTTTCTACAATGTCATGCCGAACTTTTGCATCGGAACCGGAGCGACATCCGTGGGCGACTGGGCAACGAACACGGGGCCTTTAAACGTTCCCTCGGATATAGCAATGGAGGCGCTAAAGTTTGCTCGCAAGTCGGATGTAGACTGCGACTTATCTTACAGTATGCAGGTCGACCATGGCTTCACTCAGATACTGGAGCTTATGTTCGGAAGCATCGACGCCTATCCGGTCATTCCGATAATGATAAATTGTGCCGCCCCTCCCCGCCCGGCCTTTCGTCGTGTGCGACTTTTGGGAGAAGTGATTGGACGGTATTTCCGTCAGACAGACCTGCGCGTGTTGTTTCTCGGGTCCGGGGGACTTTCGCATGATCCTCCAATGGTCAACATCGAAGATGCAAGCGAAGCCCAGCGGCGCATGCTGATAGGAGACAAGCCCTGGAGCACCGATGCGAGAAAGGCGCGCGAGAACCGCGTCGTGAGCGCCGCGATAGACTTCGCGACGGGAAAGGAAACCGGATCGCGTCATCCGAATCCCCAATGGGACTGCGACTTCATGGATTTGATGAAATCGGGCAACATTGCTGCCGCCGATGGCTGGACCGATGAGACGCTCACGGAAGTCGCGGGTTGTGGCGGACATGAAGTCCGGACTTGGGTTGCTTCGTTTGCAGCAATGCAGGCAGCAACCGGAACTTACGCAATGGATGTGGACTACTACGAGATCGTCACGGCTTGGATGACGGGAATGGGCGTCGTGCGCGCCTGCGGCTGACGTTCTAGGACAATTTCTGGCTAGGACAATTTCTGGGAGAGACGCTTGTACGAAAGCATCTGGACGGACCTTCACGGCGCCGAATTCCGGCAAGGCTATTTGGACGCCGGCGGCATAAGAACACGCTATCTGTCGTCGGGTTCGACGGATAAGCCGCTGCTGCTGTTTCTGCATGGAACAGGCGGTCACGCCGAAGCTTATACCCGAAATCTTGCTCAGCACGGCGCGCATTTCAACACCATGGCGATCGACATGATCGGCCATGGCTGGACCGACAAACCGCCGACGGAGTACGAAATACCGATCTATGCCGATCACGTGCTTAAGGTGCTCGACGCGCTAGGGCATTCCAAGGCGCATATTTCCGGCGAGTCGCTCGGTGGTTGGGTGGCGACCTATCTTGCCGTTCACAATCCCGATCGCATCGACAGATTGGTCCTCAACACTGCCGGCGGCTGGACTGCTCATCCTGCGGTAATGGAGAATATCAAACGACTTTCTCTGGACGTGTCAAAACATCCGACTTACGAAAAAATGCGGGCGCGGCTCGAATTCCTCATGTTCGATAAGGCCAAGGTGCACGACGATCTTGTGCATGCGCGTTTGGCAATTTATTCCCAACCGGGTTTCGAAGACATCACCAGGCGCATTTTGTGCCTCCAGGAGATGCCGATCCGACGGCGCAATATGTTTACCGAAGAGCAATACGGAAAAATCGTGGCTCCGACCCTTGTCCTGTGGACATCGCATGACCCAACGGCAACGGTCGAAGAGGGCAGGCAACTCGCCAGCATGATCGCGGGCAGCCAGTTCATCGTGATGCAGGATTGCGGCCACTGGCCGCAATTCGAGGATCCTGAGACGTTCAATCGCCTGCATCTGAATTTCCTGCTCAAGCGCAAAATGTGAGATGGCGACCGGGATCGATTTGGGTATTGCGGGCCGCGTGGCGCTGGTATGTGGCTCGAGCGCAGGTCTCGGCCGAGGGTGTGCGAGGGCACTCGCAAGTGCGGGAGCGCTCGTCGTTCTGAACGGACGATCCGAAGACAGACTTCTCGAGGCCCAAAGCGCGATCGAACGGGAGAGCGGCACCAAGCTGCGCTATGTGGTCGGCGATGTCACGACTCCTGAAGGCCGTCACGCTGCAATCGCCGCTTGCCCCAATCCGGACATCCTGGTGAACAACGCCGCGGGCCCGACACCAGGCGACTTCCGCAATTTCGACGAGGCAAGTTGGCACGAGGCCGTCTCGATCAGCATGATCGCTCCGATCATGCTCATGCGAGCCGTTATCGACGGCATGATTGAGAGGCGGTGGGGCCGCATCATCAATATCACATCTTCGGCAGTGAAAGCGCCGTTGCCGCTTCTGGGATTATCCAATGGGGCCCGTAGCGGGCTGACGGGCTTTGTGGCCGGGCTCGCAAGGGAAGTCGCACCGCATGGTGTCACAATCAACAATCTTCTGCCTGGCCGGTTCGCGACGGACAGGCTTCAGAATTACATCCGCAAGGTGGCAGAGCACGACGGCATCGGCGTGCAGGCGGCAGCGGAAAAGATGGTCCGTGCCAATCCCATGGGACGCTTCGGAGCCCCCGACGAATTCGGCGCTTTTTGCGCCTTCCTGGCCAGTCAGCAAGCCGCCTATATGACCGGCCAGAATATTCTGCTGGATGGTGGCGAGTATCCCGGGCTGTAGGAAAGCAGAGAAACAGTCCAATGCGTGACAAGAAGACGTTTCTGGCACCTACCCACAAAGACTTGTGCCGCGTCGGCGGCAAATCATCAAGGCGTCGCCATCGCAACAAGACCGGCCGCGCGAATACCTTCGATCGCGCATGTTTCATCATTGTCCGACGTGTCTCCCGTCACACCGACGGCGCCGATAATACCTTTATCCTGCCCCGTTACGAGGACGCCGCCGGCCGCCGGAACAATCCCGCGGTCCGCCAACGGTCCCAGCGCAGCGATAAAACTGGGACGCTCCGCTGCCATCGCTGCGACAGCCCGAGAATTCACGCCAAGCGCAAGCGCGCCATAGGCTTTGCCGCACGCAATCTGCGGACGCAAGATGGAAGCGCCATCCTGCCGCTGAAGGGCGACCAAATGACCGCCGCGATCCAAAACCGCGATTGTGAGGGGCTTGAGCCGGAGTTCGTCCCCCTTCTGCAAAGCCGCCGCAATGATGCGGTTTGCCAGCGAAAGCGTCATGTGAGCGTTCATAGCGTACCTCTTTCACTTCAACTACGCATTGCCGGAGTCAACGGTCCGACAAATGGCGCAGACAAGAAATCATTTCGCATACGAGAGCATATTAGAAAGTGCGACAGGTACGGAAGGGCTACGCCACGAAATAACCCGATCGGAAAGACAATCGCTGTGCGACGCGCAGGACTGCTCCGCATGGACTATGATATGACCTGCTGCTTGAACACGTCCTGGCTGAGGCGCCGCATGGCTGAAACGATCTGGTGTTCCTTGGGCTCGATGACATCGAGCGCACCATGAACGCACACAGCGAATTGTCGGTTGTAGAAATTCGGAGGCAACAGCATGGCGATGATGCCAGATCCCTGAAGAAGCGTGTTCTTCGCAAACACATAGTTCCTCTCCCGAATCTTCCGCACCTCTTCCATGACGCTTTCGATCTCGATGCGTTTGGGGACGTTGCCCCAAATGTTCGCCCGCCTGACGATATTGTCGATCATGCGATCGGTCTTGTTGCTCAAAAACAGCCAGCCGATGCCCGTATGAGCAAGCGACCGCTTGCTGCCGGCGGCAAGTTGTTGTTCCTGGCCACACTGCGCAACATAGATGTACCGCGCCATGAGGTCGGATTCCGTCGCCAGCGAAACCGTCTCGCCAGTGAGCCGCTGCAGCTCGTCGAGCATCTGGAACAGGCGCTGACCATCAGCGAAATAAACTTCGTCCACCCACGCCGTCAGGTCGCCGAGTCGCGTTGTCGGCAAATAGGTCCGGTCGACCCGATGATAGTCAAGATAGCCAAGAGCGGCCATGGTCTTCAGCAGCGAGGCAGTGCTCGATACGGGCGAACTCAACTGCTCGGCAACCTCCTTCAACCGAAGTGGCCGTCGTCCTCGATCGAACAGTTCGAAAACCTGAAATACGCGACCCGCTGTTTTTATGAGGCCGTCCGTCATGTCGCCCTTTGCCCTTTTCGAAGCGATTTGCGAAAAGCTTGCTGATCCACCCTCTCAACGTGACAGGCCTTCAAGATGACCCGGCAATGGGACCACAATTTCGTGAATGAAATCAATGTGTGAAACCGGAACCGACTGGAGAGGATGATGCGCATATACGTGGGTGGGATTGGATTGCACGTTGAGCGGGCCGGAAAAGGAAGGCCTCTGATCCTGCTGCACGGACTGGGCGGGAACGTCGATTCGATCCGACCGGATTTCGATCATTTTTCGCGACTGCATGACGTCGTGGCGCTAGACTGTCGCGGCCACGGGCTATCCGACAAACCTGTGCACTACACGCTGGACGATCATGTTGCCGATGTTCTTGCGGTAGTCGATGCATTGAACATAGCAGAATTTAGTGTCGTCGGTTCATCCGCGGGAAGCTACATCGCTCAGGGTCTAGGCATATCAGCCGGAAGACGCATCCACAAATTGGCACTCGTCGTGCCTAAAGCTCACGGCACCGGTTCCAGCAGCGCGCGATTCCTGGACGAGCATGCCGAGGAAGTCAAAGGACTGACGACAGACCAACAGGTGCGTTTCATGCGTGAACATCTTTTGGCTCCCACGACCGAAGAGCACCGCACAGCGATACTGCGCGAACGCGAGCGAACCTCAGGCTACGTCTTGACTGACGCGGAACGTGAGGCCGCCAATCGGGCGTTGAGAAACTTCGATTTCCGTCCCGAGCTTCCGAAGATCACGGCCTCCACGCTGGTGATAAGCGGAAAATATGACCCACTCAATCCGCCGGAATTCGGTGGCGAGTTAGCAACGCTCATTCCGGATTGTCGCTTCGAACTGTTCGAAAAATCCGGTCATCTGCCGCGATTTGAAGAGCGCGAACATTATCTTCGTGTATTGGGCGCGTTTCTGGAGTCCTAGATATCAATTACATGGGCTCCGTTAGTTGGTAATTTCGATGCGCTCGAATTGGAACGGCGACCATTTGAAGGAATGACATTGCGCAACAAAGCAACGCTGAACTTGCATATTCCGGCGCCCGCTGCGCGTTCCGGCGAACGACCTGATTTCCGGCATCTGAAGATACCGAAAGCGGGAAGCGTTTCGCGGCCCGACACGTCGATCGACCCCTCAGAGATGCGAAGTTTCGCTTTCGATCTCATCCGCGTTCTCGACGACGACAATCATGCGGTCGGCCCCTGGAATCCGCATCTCGACGCCGACACGCTTCGCAGGGCTTTGCAATTCATTGTTTTGGACCGCGTCTTCGAAGAGCGGATGTTTCTGGAACAGAGGCAAGGAAAAACGACCTTCTTCATGCGTTCCGTCGGGGAAGAGGCCATCGGCATCGCCCACGCACTTGCCCTCGCCCCGGACGATATGTGTTTTACGTCATATCGTCAGCAAGGTCTGTTGCTCGCGCGCGGTTGTTCGATCATCGACATGATGAATCAGATTTACAACAATGCCGCCGACAAACAGCTCGGCCTGCAGATGCCGATGCACTACTCATTTCCCCAATACGGATATTTCGCCATGTCCGGAAACGTCGCAACGCAGGTACCACAAGCCGTAGGATGGGCAATGGCGTCGGCTTACAAGGGCGATGACAGGATCGCTGTCGGATTCATCGGCGATGGCTCGACGGCGGAGGGCGATTTTCACGCGGCCATGTTGTTTGCCAGCGTCTACCGCGCACCGGTGATCCTGAGCATTTCCAACAACCAATGGGCCATTTCCACCTTCGCAGGAATCGCCGGCGCCGAACGAACGACTTTCGCCGCGCGCGGACTTGGTGTCGGCCTGCCCGCGTTGCGCGTTGACGGCAATGATTTTCTGGCGACCTACTCCGCGGTGCAGTGGGCCGCAGAGCGCGCACGCAGCAATTGTGGAGCGACGCTGATCGAATTCGTCACCTATCGCGGCCACGCCCATTCCACCAGCGACGATGCCAGCCGCTATCGGCCTGCGGAAGAGTATGCGTCGTGGCCTCTGGGAGATCCGATCACACGGTTGAAGCACCACCTGATTGCGATTGGCGAATGGAGCGACGATCGACACGATGCTTACGAGAAGGAAGCCAGAGGCGAGATCCGTCGCTTGCAGCGCGAAGCCGAGGCTATCGGCACTATGACTTCAGGCGAAAAGCCCAGCCCGCGCGCCATTTTCGACTATGTATTCGAAGAGCCCGACTGGCGGCACAGACGGCAGCGCCAAGACATGGGCTTCTGAGTATGGCTTCAATGACCATGATTCAGGCCCTCAATTCGGCCCTCGACGTCATGCTGTCGCGCGATCCCGACGTCCTGATCTTCGGCGAAGATGCGGGCTATTTCGGCGGAGTGTTTCGAGTGACCGAGGGATTGCAGAAAAAGCACGGCCTGACGCGCTGCTTCGACACCCCAATCTGCGAGTTGGGCATCGTGGCAGCCGGCATCGGTATGGCTGTTTATGGCCTGAGACCTGTGGTCGAAATCCAATTCGCAGATTACATTCTGCCGGGTTACGACCAGCTGGTTTCAGAAGCTGCCAAAATTCGATGGCGTTCCGCCGGCGGATATACCGTCCCCCTGACCGTCCGCTCGCCCTATGGCGGCGGAATTTTTGGCGGACAGACCCACAGCCAAAGCCCGGAGGCGATCTTCACGCAGGTCGCGGGATTGAAGACAGTGATCCCCTCAACACCGTTCGACGCCAAGGGTTTGCTCATCAGCGCTATCGAATGCAACGACCCGGTGATTTTCCTTGAACCCAAGCGCATTTATAATGGTCCTTTCGACGGCCGCCATGACCGCCCCATTGTGCCTTGGGCAAAACACCCGGCCAGCGATGTGCCGGAAGGCCATTACACCGTGCCGCTTGGAAAGGCAGCTGTGGTGCGGGAGGGGGAGGCGGTGTCGGTGCTGTGTTACGGCACCATGGTGCATGTGGCGATCACCGCAGCAGAGGAAAGCGGCATCGACGCCGAAATAATCGACCTGCGGACTCTGGTGCCCCTCGATATCGAGACGATCATCGCATCGGTGAAGAAGACCGGCCGCTGCATCATCGTTCATGAGGCGCCCGAAACGGGCGGCTACGGCGGGGAGCTTGCGGCGCTGGTGCAGCAGCATTGTTTCTACCATCTTGAAGCGCCGATCAAGCGCGTCTGCGGCTACGACACGCCCTACCCTCACGCCTTCGAGTGGACCTACTTCATGAGCCCGGAACGGGTGGCAGCAGCAATGCACCTGACACTCGAAGGATCGTGAACCCTCCTGAGATTTGCAAGAAATGACGGCTTCATAGTCTGCGCAAGCCGACCGCGGACGATCATTGGAACCGCGCAGCGCCCCGATATGGCGTCGGCGGCAATGGTGCTGTCAGTCGGAGGACTTCGCATGTTGGTTGTGAGTTCGATCCGGCGACATGCTGCGGGCTGCGCGGCGACCGGAAAAAACGCAATCCGCGATCGAGAGGCCGCTCACGTAGGAGATGCTACATATTCCCACGGCCGTCCGGCCCGCGGCAAAAAGGCCGCGTATCGGCGTTCCGTCTTCGCGCTTCACGGCGCCAGTAGCTTCATCAACGACCAGGCCGCCGGTCGTAAATGCGAGGATCGGTGCGAAGCGACTGTCGATCGACTGATCGATTGCATAAAAGGGACCCTTGGCGAGCGACTTCATTGCCGCCGGATCTTTCCCGAACGGATCGATCGCCTCACCCCGAGCACAACGATTGTAAGAACCAAGGGTTGCGCGAAGCGTTGCGGGATCAACGTTCAGCTTTCGCGCCAACCCCTCGATGGTGCGAGCCCTCTTGGTCGAAAATGCGAGACTCAGGAGCACCGGCAGGCCCAGGAAAAAGAAACCACCTGCGGTTCTACCCGGCAATGACGAGCCAATCGCGCGATTGCGAAGCTCCTTGTCCACCACGAGCCAAAGTCTTTTGTAACCCGCCTTCACGACGGCATCGCCGATGGTTCCGGTATAAGCCTGTTCGTTGACAAAGCGTTCACCTTGCGGATTGATCAGCATACCAAGCGTGAATACATCCGGCCGGATACCGCGACTGTGGTCGCAATGATCCATCAGCGCGACCGAACCTCCAACCGATTGACCAAGCCGAATGCCGGATCCGTCGCAGCCCGGTGAACCCAAGCGAACCGTGCGGTTATGATCGACTTTTGCCTGCGATTTCAGCATTTCCCAATTGTGGATGAAGCCGCCGGACGACAGAACGACGCCGTTCCGGGCGCGAATTCGACGGCAGACCCCTTCCCTCGCTTCCAAGAGCTCAAGTTTTTTTTGGACTCGGCGTCTCCTGTTGGCATGTAGCGGATTGAGCGGCTTCCATTTCGCCAAGAGCGCTTCGTGTCGCGCCCGTGCGCCCGTATCAGCAGGCATGATGCGTGCTTCCACGCCCTGAACATCGCCTTGTCGGTCAATCACCAATCGCGTCACGGGCGCGTGGTTGATCACACGCACCCCGGCGTGCAGCGCCGCCCTCTCGAGCGCGCCAAAATAAGCGAAACCGGTCATCCCCGCCCCGCCGTCGGGATGCACCGCACGATGCCCCCGCGCCGCAGGTTTGGCGTGTTCGCGAAAGCCGGACAACCGTTCGTTTCCGGAATAGTAGAGGTAGAAGCCCTGCGGGGGATAGTTCGCCTTGTGTGCATAAGCGGGCCCGGAATACTTTACGCCGTGGCTCTTCAGCCATTCGAAACTGGGATTGCTCTCCTCACAAAAGCGATGCAACGTTTCGTCGGAAACGGCGCCTTGGATCTGCCGCTGGAGATAGGCATACATATTCTCGGAGCTGTCTTCGATACCGGCATCCTTCTGAACGTCCGTGCCGCCGCCATAGTACACGCCGCCGCTGAGTTTTGTTGCGCCTCCTCCGGCAAAACGGTCGAGAGCGATAACATCTGCGCCTCGCTCTGCGGCCTCGATAGCTGCGCAGGCGCCGGCACCCCCAAACCCCACCACCACGACGTCCGCTTCTTCGTCCCACTTCGCCGTATCGGGACTTTCAATGATGAGCGGCGCCTGGACCCAAGACGACCATCCCGGGTCTTCAGGCCCCAACTTCGCGTTCTGTGAATAGTCTCTGACGTCGCTCATGAACGCCTGCCTCCTACGGTGTGGTTCTTGTTCTCAAACCGCATAGTCTTGCAAACGCTCTTTCTGGTGACGCTGAAAAACGGACGAACACTTTGCTGTCACAGGAAGTGCAGCAATTTTGGCCGAGAAAAACATCTCGCGCTTGCAATGTCTTTTGCGCGAAACCGATGTCCGCGGAAGGTAAAAACGGAAGTCCGATTGCCGATACGCTACGAGATGCCCGTTCATGGCACGCCGAGGAATCGCGACCATATCGATCATCGGCTAACGTTCTGCACAAAGCATGCTTAAACGGATGGTCGGAAAGTTGATAAGGCAATTGCTCCGACCTTTGCTCGCAACGGGTATTTCTGCCGATTGACGCTCTCGGCTTAGAATACTAGAATTTCTAATGCTTGGTCAAACAATTCATTGGCTCAAAAATCCAGTGTCGCTATCTTCACCTTTCACTCTGTTACCAGTGTCATGTTCGGAGCGCGCGAATTGCCGGCATCTATGACCGAGAAAAACGCCGCGCGACTCGCCGCCAGCGTACCTTGGGTGTGTCGTGGCGCGGATCCATTCCTGAGCTATGCGACCGTCCAGACGATGGGATTCGATGCGATCGAACATCCCTTTCCCTACGATCTCCCGCCTGACGAAGTCTTAGGATTGTTGAAGCGGCATCGGCTGCAAATGGCGCTGATATATGCGCCGCCCCGCTACAGAGAGGGAGAGAGAGGACTTGCTTGCATTCCCGGACGAGAGGAAGAATTCAGGCACGGCATCGAGACAGCGCTCGATTATGCAAAGCGCCTGGATTGCCAACTAATGGGGGTACTGGCAGGCGACGTCCCGCCCAATGCCGATCGCGACGTCTGTCTCGACACGCTCGTCGATAATCTTCGCTACGCGTCCGATGCGGTCGATCGTGAAGGGATTCAAATTATCGTAGAACCCATCTGCCGCCAGCGCGCACCGGACTTCATTCTGCACACGTTGGATGACGCTGCAGAAGTATTGTCGCGGGTGCAAAGCCCGACCGTACGCTTATGTTTCGATACGTTTCATATCGCAATGGAAAGAGGAAGTGTCCTGCAGGAATTCGATTCGCATCGGGATATGATCGGCTACGTCCAGGTCGCCAATACGCCGAACCGAACCGGGCCTGGCGAAGGCGATCTCGATCTCGCGTTTTTTGTCGATCACGCTCTCAAGAGCGATTGGCGGTCATGGATTTCTTGCGAATATGTGCATAAACCTGAATCACGCGAAGAATCTTTCCTGTCGTGGGCAAGTGGTTTCTACGCCGATGGCCGTTTGGCGAAAGGGCTCTAGATTCGCCGAGCGGTTCTATGGCCGTCTTGTGTGCGATTCCGGCGGGCGGTCGGAACTGGCGATTACTGGTAGAGAACTGGGATGGACCTGAAACTCAAAGGAAAGCGAGCGCTGGTAACGGGCGGGAGCAAGGGTATCGGTCGGGCAATCGCCCGCCAGCTTTCCCTCGAGGGCGTCGATGTGGTCATCGCCGCCCGCAATCTCCACGATCTCGAGGCCGCAGCACAGGCACTCGCCGCAGAGACTGGGGGCAACGTAACGAATCTGGTCGTCGACACGAGCGACGACGCCTCGGTAAAACAGCTGGTTGAAAGAACCGTCGCCGTCCTGGGCGGCCTGGAGATTCTGGTCAATGCCGCGGCGG
>Ga0302324_100015520_pt1 | contig 15277 bp, 9 predicted proteins | sample Palsa_T0_1_FD_201949 | JGI IMG/M metagenome (GOLD analysis project Ga0302324, IMG submission 201949) | Peat permafrost microbial communities from Stordalen Mire near Abisko, Sweden - Palsa_T0_1 | ecosystem: Environmental > Terrestrial > Soil > Palsa > Peat permafrost | place: Sweden: Abisko...
CTCGTGGGACATGTTGGCCAGGAATTCCGACTTGTACTTCGAAGTCAGAGCCAGTTCTTTGGCCTTCTCTTCCAGTGCGCGGCGCGCTTGTTCGATTTCCTGGTTCTTGCGTTCCACTTCGACGTTCTGTTCGGCCAGCTGTTGCGCTTTTTGGGCCAGTTGCTCATTGGTTTGCTGCAGCTCTTTCTGCTGCATTTGCAGCTCTGTGGCCAACTGCTGCGACTGCTTCAGCAGGGCTTCGGTCTGCATGGTGGCTTCAATGCTGTTGAAGACGATGCCGATGCTGGCCGTGAGCTGCTCCAGGAATGCGAGCTGCGAAGCCGTGAATGTGGTGAGCGAGGCCAGCTCCATCACGGCCTTCACCCGATCTTCAAACAGCACGGGCAGCACGATGACATTCTTGGGGATGGCTTCGAACAACCCGGAGCGGATGGGGACCGTGCCGGGCGGAAGGTCGGTGATCAGCATGCGGTGCTTTTCAGCGGCGCACTGTCCCACCAATCCTTCGCCGACTTTCAGACGGCGGAGGCGGGTGTCGTCGCCCTCTGCGGCGAACGCGGAAAGCAGCCGCAACTCGGCGGAATCGTCGCTCTCCATCTGATAGATGAGGCCCTGCTGCGCGTTGATCAGCAGCGCCAGTTCCGAGAGCAACAAGCGGCCAACCGTAGCCAGGTCGCGCTGCCCTTGCAACATTCCGGTGAAGCGGGCCAGGTTGGTTTTCAGCCAGTCCTGCTCGGTGTTGCGGTCCGTCGTCAGACGGAGGTTATCGATCATGGTGTTGATATTGTCTTTGAGCTGCGCGACTTCGCCGCGAGCTTCCACCTGAATCGAGCGGGTAAGGTCTCCCTTGGTGACGGCGGTCGCGACTTCGGCGATAGCGCGCACCTGGTTGGTCAGGTTGTCGGCCAGCAAGTTGACGTTGCCGGTAAGATCCTTCCAGGTACCGGCCGCACCGGGTACGTTGGCTTGACCGCCAAGACGACCTTCCACACCGACTTCGCGTGCCACCGTAGTGACCTGGTCGGCGAAGGTGGCTAGCGTATCCGTCATGTTGTTGATGGTTTCTGCCAGCGCGGCGACCTCACCCTTGGCATTGACCGTGAGTTTCTGCGTGAGTTCGCCATTGGCGACGGCCGTTACCACTTTCACGATGCCGCGAACCTGTTCGGTCAGGTTCGCCGCCATGACGTTGACGTTGTCGGTGAGATCCTTCCAGGTTCCAGCGACTCCGGGGACTTGCGCCTGACCGCCGAGCTTGCCTTCGGTTCCCACTTCGCGCGCCACGCGCGTCACTTCAGCGGCGAACGCGTTGAGCTGGTCCACCATGGTGTTGATGGTGTTCTTCAGCTCCAGAATTTCGCCCTTCACATCGACCGTGATTTTGCGCGAGAGATCGCCGCGAGCGACGGCGGTGGTGACTTCTGCTATGTTGCGCACCTGGCCGGTCAGGTTGCCGGCCATGGCGTTGACTGAGTCGGTGAGATCTTTCCACGTTCCGGCCACGCCGGGCACGTTGGCTTGTCCGCCGAGACGGCCTTCCGAGCCCACTTCGCGCGCCACACGCGTTACTTCGGCGGCGAACGAGCGGAGTTGCTCGACCATCGTGTTCAGAGTTTCCTTGAGCTGCAAAATTTCGCCGCGCACGTCTACTGTGATTTTGCGCGACAGGTCGCCGCTGGCAATTGCGGTTGCGACTTCTGCGATGTTGCGCACCTGGCCGGTCAAGTTGCTGGCCATGAAGTTGACGTTGTCGGTAAGGTCTTTCCAGGTGCCGGCCACGCCGGGCACGTTGGCCTGGCCGCCGAGTTTGCCTTCGGTACCGACCTCGCGGGCAACACGAGTGACTTCTCCGGCGAAAGCATTGAGCTGGTCCACCATGGTGTTGATGGTATTTTTCAGCTCCAGAATTTCGCCCTTCACGTCTACCGTGATCTTGCGCGACAAATCGCCGAGCGCCACCGCTGTGGTGACCTCGGCGATGTTGCGGACCTGGGCGGTCAGGTTGCCGGCCATCGAGTTGACCGAGTCGGTCAGATCCTTCCAGGTTCCGGCGACGCCCGGAACCTGCGCCTGGCCGCCGAGTTTGCCTTCTGAACCGACTTCGCGGGCCACGCGGGTCACTTCGGCGGCGAACGCGTTGAGCTGGTCCACCATGGTGTTGATGGTTTCTTTGAGCAGCAGAATTTCGCCGCTGACGTTCACCGTGATTTTCTTGGACAAGTCGCCGCTGGCAATGGCCGTGGAGACTTCCGCAATGTTGCGGACCTGCCCGGTAAGGTTGCTGGCCATCGAGTTGACCGAGTCGGTCAGATCTTTCCAGGTGCCGCCAACACCGGGCACCAGGGCCTGGCCGCCGAGTTTGCCATCGGTACCAACCTCGCGGGCTACGCGCGTTACTTCCGAGGCAAAGGAACGAAGCTGATCGACCATCGTGTTGATGGTGTCTTTCAGTTCGAGAATTTCGCCTTTCACATCCACCGTGATCTTGCGAGACAAGTCGCCGCGGGCCACGGCGGTCGCGACTTCTGCGATGTTACGCACCTGGCCGGTAAGGTTCGAGGCCATGAAGTTGACGTTATCGGTGAGATCTTTCCAGGTTCCGCCGACACCGGGCACCAGAGCCTGCCCGCCGAGTTTGCCTTCCGTGCCGACTTCGCGGGCCACACGCGTCACTTCGCCGGCGAACGCGTTGAGCTGATCCACCATCGTGTTGATGGTGTCTTTCAGTTCGAGAATTTCGCCTTTCACGTCGACGGTGATCTTGCGCGACAAGTCGCCGCGGGCCACGGCGGTCGTGACTTCCGCGATGTTGCGGACTTGCGCCGTCAGGTTTCCGGCCATGGAGTTGACCGAATCGGTGAGATCTTTCCACGTTCCGGCCACGCCGGGGACGTTAGCCTGGCCGCCCAGCCTGCCTTCCGAACCCACTTCGCGGGCCACGCGCGTCACTTCACCGGCGAAGCGATTGAGCTGATCCACCATCGTGTTCAGCGTTTCTTTCAACTGCAGAATTTCACCGCGCACATCGACGGTGATTTTGCGCGAGAGGTCACCGCTGGCAATTGCGGTCGCAACTTCGGCGATATTTCGCACCTGGCCGGTGAGGTTTGAGGCCATGAAGTTGACGTTGTCGGTGAGATCTTTCCAGGTACCGCCGACACCGGGCACCAGAGCCTGCCCACCCAGTTTGCCTTCCGTACCCACTTCGCGGGCGACGCGCGTCACTTCGCTGGCAAACGCGTTCAACTGATCGACCATGGTGTTGATGGTGTCTTTGAGTTCGAGAATTTCGCCCTTCACGTCGACCGTGATCTTGCGCGACAAATCGCCGCGGGCCACGGCCGTCGTCACTTCGGCGATGTTGCGGACCTGCGCGGTCAGGTTGCCGGCCATCGCGTTTACCGAGTCCGTGAGATCCTTCCAGGTTCCAGCCACGCCGGGGACGATCGCCTGGCCTCCCAACTTGCCTTCCGTACCCACTTCGCGGGCTACGCGCGTCACTTCCGAAGCGAAGGAGCGCAACTGATCGACCATCGAGTTGATGGCCTCTTTTAGCTGTAGAATTTCGCCGCGCACATCGACCGTAATTTTTCTGGACAAGTCTCCGCTGGCCACGGCGGTCGCGACTTCGGCGATGTTTCGCACCTGGCCGGTCAAGTTGCTCGCCATGGAGTTCACCGAGTCGGTCAGATCCTTCCACGTTCCCGCCACGCCCGGCACTTGCGCCTGGCCGCCGAGCTTTCCGTCGGTACCGACTTCGCGGGCCACACGCGTGACCTCAGCGGTAAAAATTCCGAGCTGCTCGATCATCGTGTTCACGAGCTTCGCGGAACGCAGGAATTCGCCCTCCAGCGGGCGCCCGTCCACTTCCAACCGCACGGTCTGGGTCAGGTTCCCCTGGGCAACGGCGGCGATGGCATGGGTCACTTCGTTCGTCGGACGTAGCAGATCCTCGACCAGGGTGTTGATCGAGGTCTCCATCTCGCCCCAGGCGCCGCGGGACTCATGAACTCGCGCCCGCTCCTTGGTCCGACCTTCCTTGCCTACGGACTGTCCGATGCGTTTGAGTTCGCGCGCCATCTGCTGATTTGCCGAGACGATGTCATTGAAGACGTCGGCAATCTTTCCCGGCAGCCCGGTCCAGGCGCCGGGAAGGCGGACGGAGAAGTCCCCGTCACGCACGGCGTGCAGGCTGGCCAGGATCATACCGAGATCCGCAGCGCCGGATCCCGCCATCAACACAGAACTTCCATTACCCTTCTCGTCAACCGTTGCCTTGGCGTCAACCGCCAGTGTGCCGTCGCTACTCTTTTTCAAGACAGTCTCCTTGGATTATGGCGGGGCTGGTCTGTGGCTGCTGGAACGAAGTTTGGTTCGCGGCCCAGATTTCGAAAATAAACACGGGCGAAAATAAGCAGACTCGTGCGGGACACGAGCGGCGCTCCATCCAGTTGAGTCAGAGGGAATCCCACTTTTCGTAGGCCAGCCCAGGTCAATCGGGTAGCCACCCATGTAAATACCACGGGCGAACACCCAGCCGCTCTACGGTAATTACTGTATGGTGTGGCGAATACCGGACGGGGGCGCGAAGGGCTGACAGCGTCGTTGGGTTGCTCCCCCTCGCGCCGGGTACCCCCAAGGCGCGGCGGGCAGCATCGCACTACAATAATGTCTTCCCCTGTGGGTGGGAACTGTCAGGCAGCCTGGGCGAATCTGCCGTGGACGGTGAGACAACTCTTCAGAGCGTACAAGGCGTAGAGGGCATCGTCAAGACGCTCTTCTTCCTCAATGTTGTCTCCGTCGGCGTGGAATAAGTCTCTCGCTCGCACCCTGATTGCGACCTCGGCTTCGGTGATAAGCGAGGGAACTTTTTCTTCATCCCCTTCCAATAGAGCGGCTACATAAAGCTGCTTCCAGTCCTTCGCTGACAATGATTGCGCGGTACACGTGGTCATGACGCAATGGCCCTCCTATTTAATTGCTGATAACAGTCGGTTTGCATTGAGTACCGCAGCAGCCGCGCCTGGCACGATACAGTCAATTCTGTAGAGTGCTGTCGTGGGGAGGGCGCGCAAAGCGCCGGATGGAACTGCGGAATGGCTCTCGCCTGGTTTTCTGCGGATCGATCGGTCTTTGCCGAGATCCGATCTCGCGGCTTCCAGGCGAGAGCCTTTGGGTCCTTTGGATCAGAATCTTCCGGCGAGAAGCAATACGACCAGGATCAAAACGACCAGGCCCAGGCCGCCGCTCGGGTAATATCCCCAGGATCTGCTGTACGGCCAGGTCGGCAAAGCGCCAAGCAACATCAGGATCAAAATAACAAGCAGTATGGTGAACATGTGAATCATCCTCCATCATGGCTAGAGATGTTCGCGGCCCGGAGTTCGGGCCGCGAGTTCATTGGGTTTGCATCCGGGGCTACTGCCAGCTAGTTGCCGGATGCTGGGTTATTGGCCTGGCGGGCATACTTTCTGACGGCAGCCAGGAACGGTTCGCTGGCGATTGGAGCTTGGACCTTGCCGTTGAGAATGTCGCCGAACCGTTCGGGCGCTCCATAAAGGACGCGAGTCTCGTCTTTGTCCTGGTTGATGGCGGCGCCGCTTAGATCGATCCCGGCAAAAAGGCCGCGGGCTCTGGAATACGTCAATACCTCCGCTTTCATTTTCCAGTCGGTGTCGGCGGCGGCATCGCGGCCAACCGGCCCGACAGCGGCTGAGGCGTCAGCGCCAAGTTTGAACTTGCTTGCCAGCAGGTGCTGCATGCCTTCATCGTTGGTCACGATCATGACAATGTCAACGGCCTGACCGCCAAGCTGCAATCCCCAGCTGCCCCCAGTGATGGTGATTGGCGCCGGGGCGCTCCATCCGTTTTCCGTGCGGCAGGTGGCTACGCCTTTTCCATGGTTGCCGCCAAAACCCACGGCAATCTTCACCATGGAGGGAATGACGGCCACGCACTTGGCATCGCTCATGATTTTGTCGGGGATCGCCTTATCGGGTGTCGCCATAATCTCGTTCAGCACTTTCGCCGATGCGTCGATCCGCTTGGCAATGTCAGACTGCTCTTTCGCGTCGTCCGCAGGCCAACACATTCCGGCCAGCAGCAGCATCATCGTCCCAAGAATCAGGAAAGGTCGAACAGAAGTTGAACTCATTGCGCAAAAACTCCTTTCTGCGTTCGAAATCCGGTTCTGATTGACGCTAGCGACTCCGCCAGCAAAGTGGTATCCGGTTCTGCCTGTAAACCCGGGTCGGTAATCCGTGGATGGCGAGGAGGATGCAGGATGCCGCGGTCGCTTTCAGTCCGCGCTACCTTAGCTGACCTCCCGGCAGGCAGCAACAATTACACCGTGTAGGGCACGCCGCAACGTGCAAGTGGTTGAATTCACATCTTCAACACTTGGCAGAAATCGTGCATTGATCCGTAGAAACCGTGTGCAGGTCTAAGGTGACGCGGGTATGGTTCGCCGTCAAGGCAGCGGAGACAATGCATAGGTGTGATTGGAGTTTGATGCGGCCCGGTCGTAGTTGTTGAGGATTGAATTGCTATGCGATTGCTGAGCGCTCGACTCATCGTGTCACTGATTGTGGGAGTGGTCGTAGTGTCGCTGTGCTCTTCCTACTATCAGGTGCTCACCTCGAAAAAGGACTTGCGACGGGATTTGCAGCATCGGGCCGAGGTGCTGGCTGAGAGTCTGACGGGCAGTGTGGAGCGAGACCTGGCTCGGGATGCGCGCCGCTCACTGGATCGCACGGTGCAACACTTCGCCAATCGGGAACACTTGATGGGCCTGGCGGTTTATGACGATCAGGGGAAGCCGATTGCGGTGACTACCGCTCTGGAGCCCTCGATGACGAATGCTCCGGCACTAGTTTCGCAAGCACTCAAAGAGAATCACGGCGCCGATGCGTTCGTCAAAATGGCGGGAACGTCCCTTTACATTTATGCCATGCCCTTGCACGAGGGAGACGATCTGATTGGAAGCTTGGCGGTTGTCCATGACGCCCGCTACATTCGTGCCGAGACTTTGAGGATCTGGCGGGAAACATTTCTGAGTGCGTTGGCACACGTGGTCTTGATCGTAGCGATCACGATGCAGATCGTGCGCTGGAGCATCGCGGGGCCTATCGCGCGCACGGCCCACTGGATGAAAGCGCTGCGCCTGGGACGAGGCGCGGGACGGATCAAAGAGCCGGACATGGAGATGTTCAAACCGCTGGCGCGGGAAGTGGCGACCATGGCCGAGAGCCTGAACATGGCTCGTTCCGCGGCGGCGCTGGAAGCGCGCCTGCGCGAGACCTCGGAATCCATGTGGACTGCCGAGCGGCTGGCGGTAAACCTCCGGGACCGCGTGGGAGAAGGCAAGCTGCTGGTGGTGTCGAACCGCGAACCCTATACTCACTCCCGGCGCGGCAAGCAGGTGGAAGTCAGCCAACCGGCCAGCGGATTGGTCACGGCGATCGAACCGGTATTACGAGCCTGCGATGGAACATGGGTGGCGCACGGATCGGGCGACGCCGATATGGAAACTGCAGACCGGTTCCGCCGGCTGGCGGTACCGCCCGACGACCCGCAATACACCTTGCGGCGGGTCTGGCTCAGCAAGGAAGAAGAGGCCGGGTACTATTACGGATTTTCCAATGAAGGGTTGTGGCCGCTGTGTCACATCGCGCACACGCGCCCGATATTCCGAGCTGACGACTGGAACTTCTACGAGACCGTGAACCGCAAGTTTGCCGAAGCCGTTCTTGAGGAAATCGAGAACGAGTCGCGACCGTTGGTGCTGGTACAGGATTATCACTTTGCCCTGCTGCCAAGAATGATCAAACAGAGCCGGCCCGACGCGCGAGTGGCGATCTTCTGGCATATTCCGTGGCCGAATCCGGAAGCGTTTCGCATCTGTCCCTGGCAGGAGGAAGTGGTGGATGGGCTGCTGGGCGCGGATTTGATCGGGTTTCACATTCAGGCACATTGCATGAATTTTCTGCAGACGGTGGACCGCATCGTGGAGTCACGAATTGACTGGGAGCACTATGCGGTGCAGCGGCTGGATCATCCCACGACGGTGCGGCCCTTCCCGATCAGTGTGGAATTCATGGACGAACCTGGGCAGGAGCCTGACGAGTCGGCGTACGTGGAACGGGCAGCCTTGCTGAAGGGATTTGGAATCGAGGCGCCGCACATGGGCATTGGCGTCGACCGCATGGATTACACCAAAGGAATTCTGGAACGGTTTCTTGCCATCGAAAGGTTCCTGGAGAAGTATCCGCATTACCAGCGGGTATTCACTTTTGTACAGATTGGCGCGCCCAGCCGGAGTCACATCAAGCGCTATCACGATCTGCAGGCGGAGGTGGAGGCGGAAGCGGAGCGCATCAACTGGAAATTCCAGGCTGACGGATGGAAGCCGCTTGTTTTGCTGAACCGGCAACACAGCCATGACGAAATTGCACCTTATTATCGGGCAGCAGATTTGTGCCTGGTGACCTCTCTGCATGACGGCATGAATCTGGTAGCGAAGGAGTTCGTCGCCACGCGAAGCGACGAGTTGGGAGTTCTGATTCTGAGCTGCTTTACGGGTGCGGCGCGCGAACTGCAGGACGCGATTCAAGTGAACCCGTACGACGTCGATCAGACCGCGGAAGCCATCCGCACAGCACTGGAGATGGCGCCGGAAGAAAAACAAGAGCGTATGCGGAGAATGCGCAAGATGGTGCGGGAACACAACGTATATCGTTGGGCGGCCAACCTGATCGGGGAGTTGTGCGATGTGAGGCTGGACGCGGCAGCCGGCAGCAGCGAGAAGTTCCGGGTTGCCACGCCGGTGGCGTAGAGGGTAACGGAAATGAATGCGACGATTGAGGAATTTCTAGAAAGGGTGGAGAAAGCTCCGCTGTCGGCGCTCCTGCTCGACTACGACGGGACCCTGGCGCCGTTTTCGGAGGATCGCGCCCGGGCTGTCCCGTATGCGGGCGTTGTCGAGGTGCTGCGGGAAATTTTGCACCAGGGACGAACCCGGGTCGTCATTGTGACTGGCCGTGACGCACGCCAGGTGGGACCGCTGCTGGGACTGGGGCGATGCCTGGAGGTATGGGGTGTGCACGGACTGCAGCGCCTGCTTCCCGATGGAATTTGCCAGATGCCGTCGGTCCCAATGGAAGTAGCGCAGATTCTGGAAGCCGCCAAGCGCTGGCTAGGCTATCAGGGACTGCTCGGACGAGCGGAGATCAAGCCGGCCAGCATTGCCATCCATTGGCGCGCGCTGGGGGAGAACGAGGCCGCGGAACTGCGCGCGAAGATCCTGCTGGGATGGTCGCGCATCGCGGACGGAAGCGGTCTGAAGTTGCTCGACTTTGATGGCGGCGTGGAGCTGCGAATGGCAGGCCTGGACAAGGGCGACGCGGTCCGAACCATTCGAGAAGAAGTTGGCCCGGAGGTTCCCATGGCGTATCTGGGCGACGACACGACGGATGAGCATGCTTTTCGTGCGCTCGAGGGCGGCGGATTGACCGCGCTGGTTCGTCCGAGACCGCGGCGAACAGCTGCGCGGGTGTGGCTGCGCCCTCCCGAGGAACTGCTGCAGTTGCTTACGAACTGGTCACAGGTTACAGCACATGGAGCGCCGCCGTCGTATGCAGTGGGAGCCAGTGAATCGTTGCGGAGGCCGCATGCTCGAACGTAAGAACAATGGATTCCGAAAACCCGGCAAGCCTTTCTACTTCAATACCTCAGAACACCTGTTGCGAATCGGCCGCCAGAAGGCCCACACGCTGGCAGAATTGCTGGAGGCGCTTGAGACTTGCCCGGATGACTGCATTTTCCAGCACACCTTCCGCACGCTGCAGGAGCATCATTTCATCCGCCAGGGATTCTCCAACGACTTCGCGCATTGGAGCATTACTGCTTGCCACGAGCCCGCCCTGGCGGAGCAACTTGCCAGCCTCGACGTAAGAGACTTCACGTCTCTCGACAGCCTGCGGGGAAGAGTAACGGAAATTGTGGGCGAGTTCTTGAGCGAGCATCCGGCCTCGGGCCCGCGGACCGCGCATGAGCCTTTCTACTTTTGCGCTTCGGAACTGGTGGTTTTGCCGACCGCCTTTGTGGCGGATTCGGTGGCGAGCTTCATTGAGGGATTGAAGCAAGTCCCGGTGCACTCGATTCATCATCACTTCATCGAGGCGCGTCTGCGATTGCATCTGATGTCGAACGATTTTTCCCAATGGCTCGAGGAAGAAGCGGGACTGAAAGAAGCTGGCGAGCGTTTCGAACGGATCGACATTTATGCCAACACCATGGAAGGTGTACGGCAACTCATGACCCTGATTCTGGAGCAGGCGGCACAATGAAGACACTAGAGAACGAAACGGTTGAGAACGCGGACATCGTCGAAGCGAAACCAAGTGGTTCTGCCGTTCGCGCAGCAGATGGGAAAGGTGAACGCCGGCTTCCCGCGAGCGTCTTGACGCCACCGGCTCCTCCCCCTCCTCCGCACTTGGACGACTACGCGAGCATCATCGGGCAGGGGCAGGTCGATGCCCTGCGTTTTCTCGCGCGTGAATTGAAGGGGAAGACGATCCAGATGGTGAACTCTACGTCGGTGGGCGGGGGCGTGGCGGAAATCCTGAACCGGCTGGTGCCGCTGCTATCGGAGTTGGAAGTACCAACTTCCTGGGACGTTATCACCGGCGGCAACGATTTCTTCGAGGTGACCAAAGCGTTTCACAATGCGCTGCATGGCAGTCCCTATGAGTTGACGGAGGCGGCCCGGCAGATTTTTCTGATGTACAACGAGCAGAACCGCGAGCGGATGCAGTTCGATGCCGACATGGTGGTGATTCACGATCCGCAGCCAGTGGGGCTGGTGCGTTCCAAGGAAAAAGGCTCCGCCCATTGGGTGTGGCGTTGCCATATCGACTTGTCCAATCCGAACCAGCAGGTTTGGGAGTTCCTGCGTCCTTTTGTGGATCAGTATGACGCAGCGATCTTTTCGTCGCAATCATTCGCGCGGCAACTGCCCATTCCGCAATATCTTTTCTATCCCAGCATCGATCCTCTGTCGGAGAAAAACAAAGACCTGGAAGAATCGGTGGTACAGAAGGTGTGCGATGAATTCGGAATTGACCGGTCGCGTCCGATTGTGACTCAGGTGTCGCGTTTCGACCGTCTTAAAGACCCCGTTGGAGTGGTGCACGCCTACAAGCTGGCCAAGAAATATGTGGACTGCCAGCTAGTACTGGCGGGCGGCGGCGCCAGCGACGATCCTGAAGGGGCCGCGGTGCTGCAGGAAGTGAAGGAAGCGGCAGGCAACGATCCCGACATTATTGTTCTCGATCTGCCGCCCTGGTGCGCACTGGAAATCAACGCCATTCAGCGGGCGTCGACCCTGGTGGTGCAGAAGTCGCTCCGCGAAGGGTTCGGGCTGACCTTGACTGAAGCGCTGTGGAAGGGTAAGCCCACGATTGCCGGAGCCGTAGGAGGGATTCCGAATCAGATCATCCACAAGCTGACCGGAGTGCTGGTGCACTCGGTGGAAGGATGTGCGTTTCAGATCCGCTATCTGCTGACGCATCCGGAATTCGCCCGGCGCATTGGGACGAGCGGCCGAGAGCATGTAAAGGAGAATTTTCTGATTACGACAAATGTGAAACGATGGCTGCTGCTGGGGCGGCTGTTGCAGAAGTCGTGACTTTCACCGCGCATCATGCTCTGCAGTTCCCCGGTGCGACTGGGAGGCCTCTGGGCAGGTCAGCTTCCGAGCTGCGGCTGATCCACTATCCGGGACCACCTTTGAGGAGAACACCTTGATCTGAAAACCTCTACGTAGGATACTTTGGGCGCGCCAAGAAGGGTACCCTCCTGGCTGCTGGGTCGTTAGCTCACCTTCTCAAATACTACGAATCCATGGGAAGGAATGATTGCAGCCATTTGACCGCTACTGACGGGCAAAACCGCTCCGCCGTTGCCGACGTTCGCTCCTCCGTAGATCGCGGCGTCGCTGTTGAATACCTCACGCCATCCTCCGTCCGGTAGCCGCGAGGGGTCCGTGGCGATCGCATAGCCGCTCCCGAAGGATGAATCGTTCAGGCTTGCGATGACCAGGAGATTCTCGCCTGGAACGGTGCGGGTGAAGGCGATGACGCGGTTGTCATTGTGCGTGTAGATGACATCGAGCGCATTGGATCGCGCCGCCGAATTCCCCAGCACGAACTGGATAAGATCCTGATAGAAGCGGAACAGGAACTGCCCGGTGCCTGTCCGCTGGCCGATCAAATCTTCCTTGTTGGCCGCGAAAGTGCCAACCGTAAAAGGATTGGCCGCGCCAATCTCTTCCCCCATGAAGAACATGGCCGTGCCGGCGGAGAGCGCGGCCATTCCGAATGCGAAGCGGCAGCGTCCCTCTGCGAAGGTTCGCGTGTCACCGACCAGCGGCGCGGAGTTCACCGCGGTCACGATGGTGCGCTCCGTGCCCGGATCGTTGCCGGCCTCATCGTGGCTCTCGTGATAGGCGACCTTGTTGTATTGCGTGGCCAGCAGCGCGCCCGCGAAGTAGTCCATGTTCAGTGGGCCCGGCGCGCCAAAGCCTGCGTTCTTCAACAGATTTGCATAGCTGTCGCCGTAGTTCCCGTCGCCGATCAGATTGTGGTAAAAGTCCATGTACCATACGGCGTCGAAACCGATGCCACCCTGGTTGACCGGCTGCGCCATTGCCGCCCATCCGGTATAGTCCTCGGCGATGAGAAACGCCGTCGGCTTCAAAGTGAGCACCGTGCGTGAGAGTTCGCGGAGCAACGTCGCGCCAAACAAATTGGCATTGCCCACCGGCGTTCCATTCCAGTGCAGAGCATTGTTGTTGTGGATGGCGTCGGTAAGGTCCACCCTGATGCCGTCGATGTGGAAGTCGTCGAACAGCGCCGCTGCGCTGCTGGTGAACATCTGGCGCACATTCTCTTGCCAGAAACACGGACTGAATCCGCTGGAACCGTTGTCCAGATAACCTCCCGAGATGTTCCCCGGATAATCCGTTGGCAATCCTTCGTACCAGTACCACGTGTTGTGCTGCGGCGCGACATTGGGGTTGGAGTCATAGCCCCATTCCGAGCGATCGTTTCCGGTCCCCGCATAGTGGTTGTAGACCACATCCAAAATTACGGCGATGCCGTTTTGATGGCAGGCGCGGATGAAGTGCTTCAGTTGATTGCCCCCGCCCTGGCTGGTCTGCAAGCAGAAAAATAGCGAAGTTCCATAGCCCCATTGCACGGCGCCGTCGCTCTCGAGCAGCGGAAGCAATTCAACGGCATTGACTCCAAGTTCCACCAACTGATCAACAAAAGTCATCGCTTCAGCGAGCGTGCCCGCCGAGGTAGAAGGAAATCCGAGGGATCCGATATGAAGTTCGTAGATGATCAGGTCGGCGATCGCCTGCGGGAGCGGCTTGGCAGGGTTCACTTCGTTGGCCCAGAACTCGTCCGCCGGGATCAGACTCTGCTTGACGACGCCGGTGTCGTCAAAGTCGTTCGTCACCAGGTCGGGATCGGAAACCACCGAACAGCTTACGATCCCGTCGAGATCGAGGTAAGAACCCGCGTAGTCGGCTCCGTTGGGATTGTTGTCCCCGCGTCCCACCTGGTTGCGCGAGAAGATATCGACTTTATAGGTGGTGGCACCTTGCTCGTTCACGATGCGGTACATGTACAGGCGATTCATGAAGGCGCTGAAGTCGGCGAGCGCGGGCGTCTCGGCAATGCTCGTCTCCCAGATGCCGGTCGTTCCAATCTGGGTCAGAGGCAGCACAGGAGCGGTGGGATCGACACCCGTGCCGTCATCGGCGATGTAGCCTGGCGGGGTCGCGGGTGCGGACGGAAACGGCGCGAAAACGACTTCGACGCTTTGGGCGTAAGGCGCCCAGACAGAGAAGCAAATGCCCGGTTTGGCCGCACCTGGCGGCGTATATTTCTGCGCGCCAAACCGCCGTCCCGTGGCGAACCAGTAGTCCTGCGACCCTCCCGCTGCGGCAAGAACGAAGCTCCGAGTCTGGAGGACGGAGTTGGGATCCGGGACCTCCGTAACCACCACCCATGAGTTCAGCGCTCCTGCGAGATCGGCGATAACGCCCCACTGCAGCGTCGTTCCCACCTGCGAGGCGTCCAGAGATACGCTCGCGCTGAAGGCATCGCAACCGGTTTCGTCCTGCGACTCAGCCATCGGCGTCTCGGTCCACTGAGTGGAAAGCATACCGTTGGCGTCCCAGCTTCCCGACAGCCGGACATTCTGAAATAAGTGGCGCTTGACGCCGCTGTGAAAGGTGAAGGTAACAACAATCTGCGCCATCCGCCATACTCCTCTGGGTGGGCCGAAGTTCGTCCTTGCGCCAAGCATCTCACAAACCTGGCGGCGCTCGACATTAATTCAGCGACTCTAGCGTTGACCCCGTCAGCTTAGGCTGCGTCCGTTTGAATACACTCCAGTGCCATGGACAGTATGGATATGTCACGGCGATCACAACCAAGATTTTTGCGGTGACTTTGTTTGACATGGTTGAGCTTCTCATCTAGCATGTTGCGCAATTTGATGAGCAGGATTTGCAACCAGGCCGAAGAGATTGAAATGGCCGTGGAATTCTTCTCATTGCTCCCTTTGAAATCTGAAGTGTAGGCGTGATGTGCGGTCATCGCGTAAGGCTGTGGTGTTTCCAAAGCCAGCAGGGCCAGTCGTGCGCCCTTGTCAGGCTCTGAGAGGAAGAGAAGTAATGCGTGTCTCCGCGGAATTACTGCAATCTCATAGCGGCGCAAAGCTAGGTTCAACGTGCCGACTTATCCTGGCCATTCTATTCGCGCTGATTCAGGTGATTTTTTGCGCTGGTGTTTGTGCCGCCGCAACTCCCAGTATTACCAGCGTGACCCCAACATCGGCTGCGGTGGGTGCGTCGGTGACGATCAAGGGAACTAGTTTTGGTACCTCGCAGGGCATAAGCACGGTTACGTTCAACGGGACTGTGGGGACACCCACAAGCTGGGCCAACGCTACGATCAAAGTGCCGGTTCCAACAGGCGCGACGACGGGCAACGTTGTGGTCACAGTGAACGGAGTCGCCAGCAACGGTGTCAGCTTCACGGTACTGCCCACGCCCAGCATCGCCAGCCTGACACCGAGTTCGGGTCCGGTGGGCGCGTTGGTAACGATTGCCGGAACTAATTTTGGCGCCACGCAAGGAACCAGCACAGTAGTTTTTGATAAGACCACAGCGACGCCGACAGTGTGGAGCAACACTTCGATACAA
>Ga0302324_100015523_pt1 | contig 15276 bp, 17 predicted proteins | sample Palsa_T0_1_FD_201949 | JGI IMG/M metagenome (GOLD analysis project Ga0302324, IMG submission 201949) | Peat permafrost microbial communities from Stordalen Mire near Abisko, Sweden - Palsa_T0_1 | ecosystem: Environmental > Terrestrial > Soil > Palsa > Peat permafrost | place: Sweden: Abisko...
CGTCGAAATTACCCAGCGCCACCACCATTCCCTTGGGGATCGCGGCCGCGGCAGTGGCATCGCGGATAACTATAAAATCAGGCGCCATTTCAGAGGGTTCTTCAGCTGGGTCGGGAGTAGGGCGGGACCGTGACTTGGGGCTGCCCGCGAAGTCAAGCCGGGCCCGATTTGGCACGGCCGGGGCGGCGGGGTCGATTGTCCGGCGGCGGCCGGTTAACGGGCTGTTTAACGGCTGATGCTAGTAATTCAGGCGGACTGCGGGGGTATTTTTGGTCCCGTGCAGCGTGTTGGTGGTTTACGGCGTTGAGTGTCGTGCGGGAGATCCAAGATGGCGGTTGATTTGTCGATGTCGGTTCTGGTGGTGGACGACTACAACACCATGATTCGCATCATCAGAAATCTGCTCAAGCAGCTTGGTTTCGAGAATATCGACGATGCCAGCGACGGATCGGCGGCGCTGAACAAGATGCGCAGCAAGAAATACGGCCTGGTGATCTCCGACTGGAACATGGAGCCGATGACCGGCTACGACCTGCTCCGGGAAGTGCGCGCCGACCCCAATCTCGCCACCACGCCGTTCATCATGATCACGGCCGAATCCAAGACCGAAAACGTGATCGCGGCCAAGAAGGCCGGCGTGAACAATTATATCGTCAAGCCGTTCAATGCCGCCACGCTGAAAACCAAGATCGAGGCGGTGTTTCCGGACCTCGCCAACGCGTAAGGTTCTCGGCACCTCACAGCGGGGAGAACAGCTACCAGCGCAATTCCCGCGTCAGCGCCCGCGGCGGGTGGCCGAACAATTCCTTGACCGAGGCGGGGTCGAGCTGATCGATGCCCTCGAAGTCCTCGGCATGGATGCCGCGGGTCACGAACAGGCAATCGATCCCGAAGCCGTGGGCGCCGGCGAGATCGGTTCGCACGGAATCCCCGATCGCCAGCACGCGCTCAAGCGGGGTCTCGTGGCCGCGCCGCGCGGTGGCAAGCGCCATGGCGCGCTCGTAGATCGGCCGGTGCGGCTTGCCGTAACAGATCACCTCGCCGCCGAGTTCGCGATAGAGTTCGGCGATGGCGCCGGCGCAATAGATCAGGCGGTCGCCGCGTTCGACCACGATGTCGGGATTGGCGCAGACCAGCGGCAGCTGGTGCGCGCGGGCCTGCAGCATCATCGCCCGATAGTTTTCCGCCGATTCGGTTTCGTCGTCGAACAGGCCGGTGCAGACGATGTAATCGGCCTGCTCCAGCGGTGCCAGCACCGGATCAAGTCCGCGGTAGATCGAATTGTCGCGCTCCGGGCCGAGCCAGAACATTTTCCGGCCGGGACGGTCGGCGACGTAATGCCGGGTCAGATCGCCCGAACTGACGATGGCGTCATAGCTATCGTCGGCGATGCCGAGCTTGCGCAATTGCCGCTGCACCGAGTCCGCCGCCCGCGGCGCGTTGGTGATCAGGATCACGGTGCCGCCCTGGGCGCGAAAGCTGTGCAGGGCTTCGCAGGCTTCGGGAAAGGCAACCAGACCGTTGTGAACCACGCCCCAGATATCGCTGAGCACGACGTCCACGCCGCCGACGAGGTCGCGCAGCCTGTCGGCAAACCGCAGCGTCGTCATGACCGGGCTTGCCGGTCAGCCCGGGCCGACCGCGCGCCGCGCCAGCGCGGCATTGCCGGTCGTTCGCTGTGGTTCGAGGGCCGGACTCTCGAGCGCAGCAGCCTTGCCGGAGCCACTGGACGGGGCATTGGATGCGCCATTGGATTCTTGCGCCTTGTTCGCAGGAGCCCCGCCGGTAGCAGATGCTCCCTCGGGCCGCAACGGCCGGGGGGGCGCAAACAGGAACCCCTGTCCGAACCGCACGTCATAGTCGAGCAGATCGACCACCGCGCGCTCGCCCTCGATCCGCTCCGCGATCAGGTCGATGCCGAAGCGGCCGAGCAGATCCGAAAGGTCCGAGGCGTGAATATCGGATGTCGAGGCTTGCTTGGGATCGAGCAGCAGCGCGGCGGGCACCTTGATGAAGCGGACACCGCGGTCGGCCAGTTCGCGCGGCTCGATCCGCAGGTCGGTGACGTGATCGATCGAAAAACGGTAGCCGCGCTGCGCCAGCGCCGCCAGATGTTCGGTCTCGATCGGACCGAGACGGCGAAACGTCGCCTGCTTGAATTCGAGCACGAAGGACGGTGCCAGCGCGCGATTGGCTTCGAGGAAGTCCAGGCATTGCGCGAAGGTGGCGGGATCGCCGAGCGTCGCCGCGGCGACGTTGCAGAACACGCCTACCTCCTTGTTGCGCACCATCAGCCGGCGCAGCACCTGCACACAGCGCAGCATCACCATGTGATCGATCCGCCCGATCAGCCCGGCGGCTTCCGCGATTCCGACGAAATGGTCGGCGGTGATGATCTCGTCACGGTCGTCGCGCAGCCGCGTCACCGCCTCGTAGAAGCGCACCTTGCGTTGCGGCAGGGTCACCATCGGCTGCAGATAGATGTCGATCCGGTTCTGCTCGACCGCGTTCCTGACCGTGGCAAGGATTTGTGCCTCGCTGCGGGAGGCCGCGGGCTTCTCGGCGACGAGCGAAGGCGCCCCCGTGGCGGGCGCCGCGCCGGTGTCTTCCGCGGCGAACGCCATCCCTTTCGGCGGCTCCAGGCCTTTTTGTGATTCCGTGCCTTTGTGCGATTCGGCTTTTGGCGAATCATTATCCGGCTTGCCTGCAGGTGCCGCGGCCGCCACGCCCGACGTCAGCATGTCGTCATGGCTGGCGACGGAGGCCGCGAGCTGCTTGACCAGCGTGCCGAGTTCGTTGATTTCGCCGACCACCGCCTGGATACGGTCCGCGCCGGCCGAATTGGCCGACACCACCCGACCCTCGACCGCGGCGAGCCGGCGGCCGAATTCGGCGACCTGACGGGCCAGGTCGGCGGTGCCGCGCGACAAATCCGCGATCTGGCTGCCGACATCGGTGCGGTCGCGCAGCCGCATCGACACGGCGTTGTAGAGGATCAGAAAGGTCAGCGCGGTGAGCGCGACGATCGCGGATTCCGACCCGCTGATGCCGGCAACGGAATACAGCACCAGGCCGAGGGACGCGGCGACCAGCACCATGCAAATGGCGATGAAAATGGTGGAAATGCGGATCATTTAACGCAAACGTCCCCTCCAGAACCGGTGCCCGCCCTCGCGCCAGGTGCGCATGGCCTCCGATGCTAGCACCATTGCTGATTCGGCGGACGATTGTTGTTCTTTTTCGTCCGCCGGGAACTTGTTGCCGTTCGTTTCTCGCCAAGAGCGAGCTTCGCTCGTCTTGACCCCGCAAGCGGGGAGAGGTCGAGAAGCCGCGCTACGCGACCGCGCGGATCACCTTGGCCACCTTTTCGACGATTTCGCCGATCTCGTCTTCGCTGACGATCAAAGGCGGGGTCAGCGCCAGGGTATCGCCGGCGACGCGCAGCATCAGGTCGTTGTCGTGGAACGCGCTGTTCAGCCCGTCGAAGCCGCGCTTGCCCGGCAGGTCGGGGCGCGAGGCGAGGTCGATACCCGCCGTCAGCCCGATGGTGCGGATGTCCAGCACGTTGGGCTCGCCCTTCAGCGACATCACGGCGTCGGCGAATTTGGGTTCGAGCGCAAGCGCCCGCTCGAACAGCTTTTCGTCGCGATAGATATCGAGCGTGGCAAGGCCGGCGGCGCAGGCCAAAGGATGCGCCGAATAGGTATAGCCATGGGCCAGTTCGACCACATGCTCCGGGCCGCTCATGAAGGTGTCGTGGATGGTGTCGCGCACCACCACGCCGCCCATCGGCGCCGCCCCGTTGGTGATGCCCTTGGCGAAGGTGATCATGTCCGGCAGCACGCCGTAACGTTCCGCGGCGAAGGCATAGCCAAGCCGGCCGAAGCCGGTGATGACCTCGTCGAAAATCAGGAGAATGCCGTGCTTCTGGGTGATCTCGCGCAGCCGCTTGAGATAGCCCTTCGGCGCCGGCAGCACGCCGGTCGATCCCGCCATCGGTTCGACGATGACGGCGGCAATGGTGTTGGCGCCATGCAGGTTGACCAGGCGCTCCAGTTCGTCGGCGAAATGCGCGCCATATTCCGGCTCGCCTTTGGAGAAAGCCTGCTTCTCGCGGTCATAGGTGTGGGGCAGATGATCGACGCCGGTCAGCAGCGTTCCGAACATCTTGCGGTTGCCTACGATGCCGCCCACCGAAGTGCCGCCGAAGCCGACCCCGTGATAGCCGCGCTCGCGGCCGATCAGCCGGATACGGCTGCCCTGGCCCTGGAGTTGGTGATAGGCCAGCGCGATCTTGAGCGCGGTATCGGCGGCCTCCGAGCCGGAATTGCAGAAGAAAACGTGGTCGAGCCCGGCCGGCGCGAGATCGGCGATGCGGCTGGCGAGTTCGAAGGCCTGCGGGATGCCGAATTGGAACGGCGGCGCATAATCCAGCGCCTCGGCCTGCCTGGCGATGGCTGTTGAAATCTGGGTGCGGCCATGGCCGGCATTGGTGCACCACATGCCCGAGGCGGCGTCGATGATCTTGCGGCCATCGACGGTAAAGTAATGCATGCCCTTGGCGCCGGCGAGCAGCCTCGGCGCCTTTTTGAAGGCCCGGTTGGCGGTAAACGGCATCCAGTGCGCGGCCAGGTCGTTGGGGACATTGACGGCGGCGGGGGTTGGGCTCTTGTCCAGCATGGTGGGCCTCTTCAAGTTTTGGCAAGTTTTTGGGGCGTGGCGGCTTTTGCGGGAAGCTAGCAGCTTCGATGCGCGACGGGAACGCCAACACACCGTTATATTTCCGCTCAATCAGGCGGTTTGAGGACGGGTTTGCGGGTTATGGCCGGTCTCACAAACCGCCGGCGCCGATCCAGAACACTTCGCCGTCGGATTCCTCGGTATCGAGCCAGAGAAAATCGGTCTGCGGATAGGCCGCCTCGAGCGCGCCCCGGCAGCGGCCGATCTCGCACAACAGGCCGCCTTGCGGCGTCAGGTGCGCTGCGGCCTGGTCCAGGATACGGCGCACGATATCGATCCCGTCAGGGCCACCGTCAAAAGCGAGCTTCGGCTCGGCGCGGCATTCGCGCGGCAGTTCCGCCATGCCCTGCGCATCGACATAGGGCGGATTGGAAATGATCAGGTCGTAGCGCCGGCTGCCCAGCGGCCGGAACAAGTCGCCGCGATGCAGGCTCACCCGGTCCTCAAGACCATGGTCGGCGACATTGCGTGCGGCGACGTCGAGCGCATCCCCGGAGATATCGACGGCGTCGACCGTGGCTTGCGGAAACGCGTGCGCGGCCAGAATCGCCAGGCAGCCCGAGCCGGTGCAGAGGTCGAGCACGGTGTGCACCGAGCCGGGATCGTCGATCAGCGAGCCGCCTGCCTCCTCGCTCCCATCGAAATGAGAGTCCAGCAGCTCGCCGATGAAGGAGCGCGGCACGATCACGCGCTCGTCGACATAAAACGGCAGGCCGCGCATGTAGATTTTGTTGACCAGATAGGCGGCCGGTTTGCGCGTCGAGACGCGGCGCGCCACCACGTCGAGAATCTGCCTGGCTTCCGCCGCCGTAACCCGCGCCGTGGCAAAGCTCTCGAACTGGTCGGGATGAAGATGCAGGGTTTCGCACACCAGAAACGCCGCCTCGGCCACCGGATCGGTGGTGCCGTGGGCGAATGTCAGTTTTGCCTCAACGAAGCGGCTTGCCGCATAGCGGACGAAATCGAGCAGCGTCAGCAATTCGCCGGCGGCGACGCTCACGCCTTTCGATGCGGCGCGGCCGCGTTTGGCGGCCGGTTTGGCGCGTTTGACCATCAGGATTTGGCCATCAGGATTTGGTCCAGCGCGCGGCGGCATCGTCGTCGTGATGGTGGGCCTCGACCCAGCTGGTTCCGGTCGCGCTTTCCTCCCGCTTCCAGAATGGCGCGTTGGCCTTGAGGTAATCCATCAAGAACTCCGCGGCTTGAAACGCCGCCTGCCGGTGCGCCGATGCGGTCAGCACCAGCACGATATTTTCGCCGGGCACGATGCGGCCGACGCGATGAATCACGGTCAGGCCGGTCAGCGGCCAGCGCGACAACGCGGTCTGCGCATGCCGGGCGATTTCAGCTTCCGCCATATCAGGATAATGCTCGAGCGTCAGCGCCGCGATCGCCTCGTCATTTTCGCTGCCCCGGCAGATGCCGCTGAAACTCACGACCGCGCCGATGTCGGTGCGACCTTTCGTCAGCGCGGAGATCTCCTGCGCGACATCGAAATCGGCTTCCTGGATGCGGATGGTGACAGGAACAGCCATCGCGAGCTTCAGCCGCCGGTCATCGGCGGGAAGAAGGCGATCTCACGGGCGCCGGCGATCATGGTGTCGGATTTGACATGGGTATGATCGATCGCGGCCCGGATCACCCGCGGCGTCTCGAAGGCATGGGCGTAGGTCTCGCCGCGATGCGCCAGCCAGGCGATCAGATCGTCGACGGTGCGCACGCTCGCCGGCGGCTCGACGGTTTCCTCCGACTTGCCGATCCGTTCGCGCACCCAGGCGAAATATTTGAGCTTCATCCCTCATCCTCCTTGATGAGGTGATGGATGCCGGCGCGGAAATAGTCCCAGCCGGTGTAGATCGTGAAAATCGCCGAAACCCACAGCAGCACGATGCCGATCAGGGTGGTCGCAGGCAAAATCTGTTCGCCGGCCTCGCCGGCGATCAGGAAGCCGATCGCGATCAGCTGGATCGTGGTTTTCCATTTTGCAAGCTTGGTGACGGGTACGCTGACCCGCAGCGCGGCGAGATATTCGCGCAATCCCGACACCAGGATTTCGCGGCACAGGATCACGATGGCCGCCCACAGCGTCCAGCCATGGATGCTGTTGTCCGCCGCCAGCATCAGCAGGCAGGAGGCGACCAGCAGCTTGTCGGCGATCGGATCCAGCATCCGTCCGAACGCCGAATGCTGATCCCAGATTCGCGCATAGTAGCCATCCAGATAATCGGTAATCCCGGCGGCAATGAACACGGCCAGCGCCACCCAGCGCAGCCACAGCGGCCCATCCATGATGGACTCCGCATAGACGCAGCCGACCACCACCGGGATCGCAGCGATGCGGGCGTAGGTCAGGATATTCGGGAGGGACATGGTCTTCGCCGCCCCTCTTGTTGTTGCGATGTTCATCCGTCTTACCAATACCGCTCAAGCATGAAGGTCAACCGTACGATGTAGATGATCCGTTGGAGGCGACGCCGGGATGGCTCGTACCCCATCTTTACCCCGGCTGGGACTGCTTTACCCCGGCTGGGCGTGGAAAAACTCGAAAATCTTGCGGGCGCTTTCGGCGCTGACGCCTGGAACCTTGCCAAGGTCGGCGATCGACGCCCGCTCGATCTCCTTCAGGGTTCCAAAATGGTGCAGCAGGGCCCGTTTGCGGGTCGGCCCGATGCCGGGAATTTCCTGCAATCCGGCTTCGCGGATGTCCTTTTTGCGCAGCTTGCGGTGCGAGCCGATCACGAAGCGATGCGCCTCGTCGCGCAGCCGCTGAATGAAGTACAGCACCGGGTCGCGCGGCTCGAGCTTGAGCGCCTCGCGGCCCGGCATGAACAGGGTTTCGCGGCCGGCGTCGCGGTCCGGTCCCTTGGCCACCGCCAGCAGCGATACCTGCGTCAGCCCCATCGCCTCGAAGGTCTCCCGGACGGCGTTGAGCTGGCCGCGGCCGCCATCGATGATGACGAGGTCGGGCCATTGCGGAAACGAATCATCGTCGGGCCGGGATTTGGCGGCATCGCCTTCCGCGGCCGGCGTCAACAGCCGCTTGAAGCGCCGCTGCAGCACCTCGCGCATCATCGCGTAATCGTCGCCCGGGGTCAGGCCTTCGGAGCGGATGTTGAACTTGCGATACTGGTTCTTGATGAAGCCGTCCGGACCCGCCACGATCATCGCGCCCACCGCATTGCTGCCCTGGATGTGGCTGTTGTCGTAGACCTCGATCCGCTTCGGCGGGTGCGGCAGCCCGAGCGTGGTGACGAGGCCGGCCAGCAGCCGGCTTTGGGTCGCGGTATCGGCGAGCTTGCGGCCGAGCGCCTCGCGCGCATTGGTCAGCGCGTGGGCGATCAGTTCCTTCTTTTCGCCACGCCGCGGCGTCGAGACTTCCACCCTGAAGCCGGCCTTGATCGAGAGCGCATTGGCCATCAGCTCGCTTTCCTCGATGGCGTGCGACAGCAGCACCAGTTTCGGCGGCGGCTTGTCGTCGTAGAACTGCGCCAGGAACGAGGCCAGCACCTCTTCGGGGGTAAACGATTTCTCCGCGCGCGGAAAATAGGCGCGGTTGCCCCAGTTCTGTCCGGTGCGGAAGAAAAACACCTCGACACAGGAATAGCCGCCCTCCTGGTGGATGGCGAACACGTCGGCTTCCTCGACCGTGCGCGGATTGATGCCCTGCTGCGACTGCACCGCGGACAGAGCGGCGAGGCGATCCCGGTAAAGCGCCGCGGTTTCAAACGCGAGATTGGCCGAGGCCTTTTCCATTTCGCCCGCCAGTTCCCGCTTTACCGCGCGGCTGCGGCCGGACAGGAAATCCGTGGCCTCGCGCACCAGTTCGGTATAGCCGGGAAAATCGACTTCACCGGTACAGGGGCCGGAACAACGCCGGATTTGATAAAGCAGGCAGGGCCGCGTGCGGCTTTCAAAAAACGCGTCGGTGCAGGAGCGCACCAGAAAGGCGCGCTGCAGCGCCGTGATGGTGCGATTGACCGCGCCCACCGAGGCGAACGGCCCGAAATAGCGCCCGGGCCGCGATTGCGCACCGCGATGCTTGAGGATCTGCGGCGCCCAGTGGTCCCCGGTGATCAGAATATAGGGAAACGATTTGTCGTCGCGCAGCTGCACGTTGAAGCGCGGGCGCAATTGCTTGATCAGATTGGCCTCGAGCAGCAGCGCCTCGGTTTCGGTCGAGGTGGATATGATCTCGACGCTCACGGTGGCCGCGATCATGCGCATGATGCGCGCCGGCTGCGCCGCGGTGACCCTGGCGTAGGAGCCGAGCCGCTTGCGGACGTTTTTGGCCTTGCCGACATAGAGCACGTCGCTGGCGGCATTGAGCATCCGATAGACGCCGGGCGAGGTCGGGGCGTGGCGCACCGCGTGTTCGATCGCCGCGTGCCCGACCGCGAGCCGCGCTTCCGGCACCGCCTCACCGGGCTCTTCGGAGATATCGGGCAGCCGCGCCTCGTCGTCGACTTCCTCGGCGCCTGCGGTCACGGGGTCGAGATCGGCCCCCGCGGCGGCGTCCTGCGGCGACACCTCCGCCGGCAGGCGCGCCGGTTCGGAACCGGGCCGCGCCTTGCGCGGGCCTGATGCTTTCGGGCTATCGGTAGAATCGTGATCCATGGGCCTGAACTTAAGCGCCGGCATCGCCCGTCGCCAGCGTCGCGGGGATGGCGAAGGCGCGCGCCGGTAATGCTTTCTTAAGGGTACGAAACGGCCGGCCGCAGCCCTTAACAACCCTTTAACTTAAAAGTCTCGATAAATCTTATCGATAAGAAGTGGAATTCCGTAACCATGCCGGTTCGCGCCGCGCCACGTTTTGAGCGCGCGAAAACCGGGGGACACGGCAGTTGCGTTGAGGAGAATGCGTGATGAACAGGATCGCTTTAGGCGCGGTGGCGCTGATCGGCGCGGGTTGGACGGCCTCGGCGCAGGCCGCCGATCTTCCCTATGGAACGCCGGCTCCCTACACCGTCAACCAGCCGCTCAATGCCTATAGCTGGGCCGGTCCCTATCTCGGCGGCAATCTCGGCTACAACTGGGGCACGGTCGACAACAATCCGACCAAGCCGTCGGGCTTCGAGGGCGGCGTTCAGGCCGGCTACAACTGGCAGTCGGCGGGTCCCTGGGTGTTCGGCGTCGAGGGCGACATCGAGGCCACCGGCGCCGCCGATACATTCGCGCCGTGGAAATTCTCGAACCCGTGGTTCGGCACGCTGCGCGGCCGGGCCGGCTATGCTCTCGGCAACGTGTTGTTCTACGGCACCGGCGGTCTGGCGTTCGGTGAATTGCGCGGTCAGACATTCGGCGGCGTGACCGAAACCCACACCAATGCCGGCTGGACCCTGGGCCTCGGCGCCGAAATCGGCCTCGCCCCGAACTGGAGCGCGAAGATCGAATATCTCTATGTCGATCTCGCCGACAGCAACTTCACCACCATCACCGGTATCTCGAACGGCTCCCAGTTCGGACTGGTTCGCGCCGGCGTGAATTATCACTTCTGATAGCAACAAGAAAATATCCGATAACAACCTCCCGGCCGCGTCGCGGCCGGGATTTTTTTAGCGTTGCATCGAGATCCGATCGGCTCGAAACCGGATCGCTCCCTGTCATGAAATCACGAGGTTGACCGCTTTGGGTCCTTTGCCCTTCTTGTCCGGTTCGACCTCGAATGTGATGCGCTGTCCTTCGGTCAGATCCTTCAATCCGGCCCGCTCCACGGCGGTGATGTGAACGAATACATCGCGACCGCCGTCATCCGGCTTGATGAAGCCGTAGCCCCGTTCTCCGTTGAAGAACTTGACCGTCCCAGTCATGGCCATCGGGAAACTCCTCCCCCGCATTGCTCCGCCGCTACGCCCCCCGCGTATCGGCCGGACCGGACATTCGTTGCCGGAAAGCTTGCGTTGCCGGAAAGCTTGGCCACCCGAGCGGATCGAGCCAGCGATCCGCCTTTTAAAAAAATTGAGGCCTTGTCACTCCGCCGCTACCATTCGCGGAAGCGGAACGTAAAGCCGATCCAATGGGGTCGAGCATAATACGGATTGCGGCGGATTGCCTATTGGACTTTTCGCGGCGCACCGGGCAGGGACGGGGAGCCGCTCAAGGTTTGGGCGTCTCCAGCCTGAACCGGCCGGCGCCGCCCTGGCCCAGCGGCTTTTCAAGTTCGGGCAGGATCGCCTTGAGTTCGCCCGCCAGCGTCCATGGCGGATTGACGATCAACAGGCCGGCCGAGATCAGGCCGGCCTCGGCGGTCTGCGGCGCCACGCTGAACTCCAGACGCAGGGCTTTTCCCGGCGTCGCGCCGGAGCCAACCGCCTGCGCGACATGGCGCGCCAGGCTGTCGGTGGCGCGCCGGCTTTTGACCGGGTACCACAGCAAATAACTGCCGGTCGGCCATTTCGCGAAGGCCTCGGTGAAGCCTTCGGCCAGCCGTTCGAACTCGTCCTTGCGCTCGTATGGCGGATCGATCAGCACCAGGCCGCGCCGCTCCTTCGGCGGCACGAAGGCCGGCAGCGCGGTCCAGCCGTCGAGGTCGACGACGCGGGCCTGGGTGTCGCGGCGCAGCGCGTCGACCAGTCGTTTGCGCGCTTTCGGCTCGACCTCGCAGGCGGTCAGGCGATCCTGCGGCCGCAGCAGCGCGCGCGCGATCAGCGGCGATCCCGGATAGACCTCAAGGTCGCGCTGCGGATTGAAGGCCCTGACGATGTCGAGATAGGGCGCGACCAGCGGCAGCGTCGTTTCGGAAAACCGCGCCTGCATGACCCGGGCGATGCCGGTGAGCCATTCGGCGCCGCGACGCGCTTCCTCCGAGGTGAGATCGTAGCGGCCCGCGCCGGCATGGGTGTCGATGACGCGAAACGGCGCCGGCTTGTCCTGCAGATAGGTCAGGATCCGCACCAGCACGATGTGCTTGATGACGTCGGCAAAGCCGCCGGCATGAAAGGCGTGACGATAATTCATGGCAGAGGGGTTACGACATCAGAGCGCGAAAGTAACCCACGTCATTCCGGGATGGTGCGCGAGCACCAGACCTCAGATGTGCAATTGCACATCGGGGAATCTCGAGATTCCGGGCTCGATGCTTTGCATCGCCCCGGAATGACGTTTTGGGAATCAGCCGCCGCGCACCGGCGGCATCGTCACCTGGTCGCGCCGGCAGCCGCGGCGGTCGATTTCCTCGCAGGCGCGGAACTGCAGATCCTTGCTCATGCAGATCCGGACTTCGCTGAGCCGGGTCCGGTTGCAGGTGACCGAAATCGCGGCATTGCTGAGGCCGGGATTGACCTTGATGAAGGCGTCCTCGACCTCGGAGGGCGCCACCGTCTTCGGATCGGACAATTGCAGATATTCGGGGGGAATCTTCACCGCGGCGCGCGCCTTGCGGATGGTCTCGAAATAGGCCCGCGCGCCCAGCCCCGAGCAGGTGCCGTGCTTCTTCCACTCGTTGAAAATCAAGCCCGGCGCCGGCATCTCATCCAGCATCGAGGTCATGATGTTGCGGTCGAGCCAGGAATCCCGGTCGCAATATTCGGGAAAGCCGTGCTCGTATTGCGGCCACAGGCCGTGCACCACGAAGGAAAACGGCCGGCCGCCGCATTGGGCCCCCGCCCGCCCGCCATTGCCGCGTTCCGAGGCCTCCTCGCAGAACGAGGGCGACCACGACAAGGACAGCACGTAGAAATCGAACTCGCCGGGCGTATTCTGCCGGCGATCCTGCGCCGATGCCGGCGGCGCCCCGGAGATGACGAGCAGAGCCAAACAGCCGAAGCTGATTAAAATTCGCGCAATCCAACCGCCCGGAACATGAAACATGGTGACGCCCCTCTACCAGACCACTTTTGGAAGCCTAGCAGGCGACCGGAACATTTCAAGAACAAAAAAGCAGGAAGCCGGCCGCAGACCGTCCCGAGGGGAAAATTGAAAAAATCTGGCCTGAGATCAGGGCCGGGCGGCCTTGCAGCCGGGATTATAGGCCCAGTTGCGGTCAAGCCCGGTCACGCACCATTCGAGGCCCTGGTCGTAGCCGGCAAAACCGCCATCCTCGATGATCGAGTAATGCACGGTGCGCAGCTTGCCGTCGCTCAACATCACGTCGCCACTGCAGTAGCGGCGCGGGATATTGTCGGTTTGCCACGGCCTGAACGCGGTTTCATGGATCCGGCCGTAGGCGGTGATCTCCAGCGCCGAATTCCAGTAGGTGCTTTCCTTTTCATGGAATTGCGAGGTGATGGTCCCCAGCGCCGACTCGCAGGACGCTACCCGTCCGTCATATTTCGGGCCGGACAGCCAGAAATTCAATTCCAGCGGATTGGCCGCTTCGGCGGCCTGGCCAAAGGCCAGCAGGCCGAACACGGCGCCGAGCGCCGCGCCCAAGACGCGTGTCCTCACGCGTGTTCTCGAGAACAGGGGCTTTTTCAGGGAGGCGGGTTTTCTCAAGGATGTGAACAGGTCGCGCATGGGAAATCCGGTGGATGATCCGACGCTTGAACCGTGCCGCGAAGCCCGGGCGAGGTCAAGTGCAACGCGGCAACACCTGCCAATAACTCCACGCCGAACCCTCAGGCGTTCTTTTCACGGCTATCGATGCGCTCTAAGGTGTAACCAGGCGAAATGGAGTCTGCGATGCGAATGATTGGGGCCGCGAGCCTGGTTGCTGTCTGCGGAATGCTGCTATGCGTGCCGGCACGGGCCGATACCGTGCCACCTTTCAGGGGCAATGATACCGGCGGTATCATCGCCTATCCGCTGGCGGCGCAGACGGATGTCCGCCAGCTCGCGGTCGACCACTGCGCGACTTACGGCAAGGTGGTGAAATTCCTGGCAGTGGAGCCGCATTATGGCGGCTACATTTCCTTCGCCTGCCGCTGGGTGCCGTATGGCGCCAGTGAACGGCCGCTGCGCACGCGCTACTGAACCGAATCATCGCATCTGACAGAACGATTTATCGGGAGAGCGGAGCCATGACGCGACAGCTTCGTCTATTTGTTCTGGGGTCTTGTCTGTTGGCGTTGATGCCGGCGCCCGATGCGGCTGCGGCGGAAATGCCGCTGCGCAAGCCGGGTCTGTGGGAAATGAAGCTGGTGCGGCCCGGTTCGCCGCTGCCCGAGATGACGATGCAGCACTGCACCGACGAGACCACCGACAAGGAAATGAGCACCACGTTCTCGCCGATGTCGAAGGAAGTCTGCTCCAAGCGCGACATCCAGCAGACCGCGACCGGTTATGTCAGCGATTCCGTGTGCAGCGTCGGCGGCGCATCGATGACATCGCATTCCGATATCATCGGCGATTTCAATTCCGCCTATACGATCAAAATGACGGCACACAGCGATCGCGGCGTCGCCGGCATACGCGACTCCACCATGACGATCGAGGCGAAATGGCTGGGAGCCTGCAAGCCCGATCAGAAGCCCGGCGACATCGTGATGCCCGGCGGCTTCAAGCTGAACATCAGGGACGCGGAAAAGCTGAAGGCGCTGGTGCCGAAGTAATTACACCATCGGCGGCGGTGTGAACGAATCTTCGGAGAGATTGCCATGAACAGCCTATTGTCAGCGTCCATCGCCTTCGCGCTGGTGGGGGCAGCCTCGCACGCCCAGCAACGCAGCGACGATAAATTTTTGCCTTTCTTGCGCGCGTCAAGCATGGAGACTCTGAAAACCGCCCAGCTGCGTGGCTATTCTGCCTCCGGAACTCACCAATGCGGTTCCGAGAAGGGCCGCAGCTGTATCGTCACCGGTTCCGGGTTCAGTAACTGTAACGATGCTTCGACCACTTTGCAGACCCGAGATTGCTGCCCTACCACCCCGTCAGGCGGCAAATCGAACGGCTTTGTCCTGAATTATTGCATTCCGGATCGGCCGCTATGACGCTTCGCGGCGTGCGACTCCGGTCGCCGAGGGAGAAATAAAAGCTATACCGGTATCCGCACCGCGGCGCGCAGCCCGCCCATCGGGCTGTCGCCGAGCGTGATGTCGCCGCCATGGGTGCGGGCGATGTCGCGGGCAATCGCGAGCCCGAGCCCGGTGCCGCCTTCATCCTGGTTGCGGGCGTCATCCAGCCGCAGGAACGGCTTGAACACTTCCTCGCGCATGTCGGGCGGAATCCCCGGCCCGTCGTCGTCGATCGTCACCGTCAGATAGCGGTGATCGCGGTGGCCGCTGATGGCAATCGCATTGGCGTGCCGCGCCGCGTTGGACACGAGGTTGGCGAGGCAGCGCTTGAACGAGGCCGGCTTCACCGTCACGACCGGCAGGCCGTGAAACGCGACGGTCGCGGCATGGCCGTTGCGTTCGGCATCGCTGCGCAGTTCCTCCAGCGCCAGCGTCATGTCGGTCGGCTGCGCCTGCTCGCCGCCGTCGCCGCGCGCGAAAGCGAGATAGGCCTCCAGCATTCCGGACATCTCGTCGACGTCCCGGCGCATGCCGTCGATTTCCGGACTGTCGCCGATCAGCGCCAGTTCGAGCTTGAAGCGGGTCAGGATGGTGCGCAAATCGTGCGACACCCCGGCCAGCATCGCGGTGCGCTGTTCGATCGAACGCT
>Ga0302324_100015525_pt1 | contig 15276 bp, 13 predicted proteins | sample Palsa_T0_1_FD_201949 | JGI IMG/M metagenome (GOLD analysis project Ga0302324, IMG submission 201949) | Peat permafrost microbial communities from Stordalen Mire near Abisko, Sweden - Palsa_T0_1 | ecosystem: Environmental > Terrestrial > Soil > Palsa > Peat permafrost | place: Sweden: Abisko...
TGGATCGTGACCCGCGGCAGCGGGCCTTCGAAGGGCAGCGGGTCGAGCGTATTGTACTTGTGCCGGTAGTACAGAAACGCCATGAAGTAGCGGTGCGCCCCGTAGATCGAGACGATCGCCAGCACGAGGAAGTAGATGACGAGGAAGATGAGCTCGGGTGTCGTCGTCGATGGCACGTGACTCTCTTCCGCTATCGACCCCTGAGGCCGCGCGGCCCGAAGGCATTTAAGTACCTATAAACTGAGGGTCTTTTGCTCCCCTCAGAGCGGTCGGCAATCTAGGAGATGCCCTGATCAAAGTCAAACGAGAACCTGCGAGCGGGGCTTCGAAATCTGCGCGCGCCCTACTCGATCTTCGTGACGTTGGCGGCCTGGAGACCCTTGGGGCCCTGGACCACCTCGAAGTTGACCTGCTGCCCCTCGGCGAGCGACTTGAATCCGTCGCCCTTGATGGCGGAGAAGTGAACGAAAACGTCGTCGCCCCCCTCCTGCTCGATGAACCCGAACCCCTTGGCATCGTTGAACCACTTCACGCGTCCCTGTGCCATCGAACCGCTCCCCTATGTGAACGCCGGCGAATCCGGCAAGCGGCCGGAAAGTTTCATTGGTTGGCAAACGGCTGTCAACACGTTTGGACCGCGGCGTGAGTGAGCGTCTCTCCGCGCTGCTCTCCAGCGGCCCGCCGAGCCCGCGGCGCGTGGTGTGCCTGACGGAGGAGACCACCGAGACCCTCTATCGCATCGGCGCCGGCGAGCTCGTGGTCGGCATCTCCGGCTTCACGGTGCGCCCCCCCGAGGCGCGCCGCAAGCCCAAGGTGAGCTCGTTTCTGGATGCCAACTTCGAACGCATCCTCGAGCTCAAGCCCGATCTCGTCATCGGCTTCTCGGACCTGCAGGCCGAGCTTGGCCGCGAGCTTTGCCGCCGCGGGGTGCCGGTGGTCCTGTTCAACCAGCGCTCGGTGGCGGAGATCCTCGAGACCATCGCCATGACCTGCGGCCTGGTCGACCGCGCCGACGAGGGCGAGCGGCTGTGCGCCGAGCTGCGCCAGAACCTCGAGCGGCGAGCCGAGGCCGCCGAAGCTCTCCACTTCCGGCCGCGGGTCTTTTTCGAGGAGTGGCACGACCCGTTGATCTCGGGGATTCGCTGGTGCTCGGAGCTGCTCGAGATCGCCGGCGCCGACGACGTCTGCATCGAGACCCGCGCCTCGCCGCTGGCGCGCGGCCGCATCTTCGAGCCGCGGGTCGTGGCCGAGCGCGATCCCCAGGTCATCGTCGCGAGCTGGTGCGGGCGCAAGGCCTCGCGGACCAAGATCGTCGGGCGGCCGGGCTTCGAATCGACCGCGGCGGTGCGCGACGACCAGCTCTACGAGGTGAAGAGCTCGGTGATTCTCCAGCCCGGGCCAGCGGCCCTGACCGACGGGCTCGATCAGCTGGCGCGGATCGTCTCGGCGGTGGCGCGCGGCGAAAAGCTGCCCGCGCCGCACCCGGGAGATTTGAGACAGGCCATATAGGGCCGGCCTCGGACCGCGACCTCGACCCCGACCTGGACCGCGAAGTCGACCGCGACCTCGACCATCGACCATCGACCGCGATCCGCGACCTCGAACCCGACCGCGACCTCGAACCCGACCATCGAGCCCCAACCGTCGACCGCCCTATGCGGACACCGAAGCCACCGCAGGCCCCCGCTTCTCCGTCGCCAGCCACACTCCCCCGCCGACCACCAGCGCCACGCCCAGAAACCCGATGGGCTGCACCGCCTCGTGAAACGCGACGGCTCCCACCGCGGTGGCAACCAGCGGCTCGCAGTAGGTCAGCACCGAGGCCAGGCCGGAGGGGATGCGCCGGATGCCGGAGTAGAACAATCCCCCCGCGAGCACGCCGCAGACGGCGCAGCCGATGAGCAGCTTGCCGAGCCCGAGCCAGGCGATGGCGAGGTGCGGCACGAAGAGCCACAGTACCGCGGCCGACACGTAGCTGTGGTAGCCCTGGACCTCGAGCGGCGAGAAGTCTGACGCGAGCTTCTTACCGAGCGGCACCATGGTCGCGTAGAACACGGCACTGCTGGCCCCGAGGACCGCGGTCCACACCACGGCCCGCCCCGCGCCCAGCGCCGGACCCGGCTGCAGCAGCAGCGCAAGTCCCAGCAGACCGACGAGCGCCGCGGGGTAGGTGCGACGCGACGGCCGCTCGCGCAGAAACAGGAGCGCCATCAGCGGGGTCAAGACCGGCGCCAGATAGTGGCTGAGCGTTGCCACTGCCACCGGCCCGCGCGAGACCGCCAGGAAAAAGAAGCCGCTGTTGCCAGCGTCCAGGACGCCGAAGATCGCCATCCACATCCAGGCGCTGCGCGGACGAACGCGCCGCCGGCCCCGCCATTGCGAGGGGATGCCGGCGAGAGCCAGGACTGTCATCACGATCGCGCCGCTGGTGAGTCCCGGTAATCCGGCACCGCGAACGAACAAGGACCACAGTCCCCACAGACAAGCCGCGGCGACGATCTGAACTGATCCCCGGGTGCGGACGTCCATCGGCCATTTGCCCTTTAGCACGTTCCGCCGAGGCGAGCCGATTGGGGCTCGCGACGATGTGGGTGTCGCCCGCAGCCCGCCCCACAGGCCGTTTTCTGGGAATCAGTTGCGCTTGCGCTAGGATGGCGAGAGTGGCCGCCCCACATCTTCTCGTGGTCGAAGACGACCTGGTTTCGCGTCAGATCTACAGCGACTGGCTCCAGGAGCTCGGCTATCGCGTCAGCGTGGCTTCGAGCACCGAAGAAGCCATCGGCGTCCTCGCCAACGACCACGTCGACCTGGTGGTGACGGACCTCCTGTTGCCGGGGCGCGACGGCGTCGCGATGCTGGACGAAGCGCGGCGCCTCGATCCCGAGGTGGACGTGGTGGTCATCACGGCCCTCGAGCAGGTCGCGCCCGCCGTACGCGCGCTCAAGGCCGGAGCCTCCGACTATCTCGTCAAGCCGATCCCCAAGGACCAGCTCGAGCTGTGCGTCAGCCGCTGCCTGGCGGCCCGCCAGCTCCGCCGCGAGAACCAGGCCCTCCGCGAACAGGTGGCGCTCTTCGAGCGCGGCCGCCGGGTGGCGGCGGTCATCGACCGGGCCGAGCTCTGGCCGCTCGCGCTGTCCACTCTGTCGGAGGCGCTGGGCGCCAAGGCCGGCCTGATGGCGACCCTCGACAGCCAGGGCACGCCGAGCGTCACGGCCGAGGTTCAGCTGCCCACCGGGCGCAGCCGCGAGCTGATCGACCGCCTGCGCACCCACTTCCGCGGTCTGATGGTCGAGAGCGGAATCCGCTGGCTCGAGAAAGGATCCGTCGCCGGGTTGCACGACGCCATGGCGCTGGTGCCCTGCAGCCACCAGGGCGAGGTCCGCAGCGCGGCCGTTCTGATGCTCGCCAAGATCCCAGCCGGGACGGAGCGCGAGAGCACGCTCTCGCGCTGCCTCTATCTGGCCCGGCACATCGGGCTGGCACAGGCCAACGCCACCCGCTTCGCCCAGGCCGAGGCCCTGGCGCACACCGACGACCTCACCGGACTGCGCAACGATCGGGCGCTCCGGACCGAGATCGACCGGGCGCTCGGCAGCCGGCCCAAGGCCCCCTTCTCGGTGCTGTTCATGGACCTCGACCACTTCAAGCGCATCAACGACGACCACGGCCACCTGCGCGGGTCGAGCGCCCTGGCGGAAGTGGGGCGCGTCCTACGCGGCTGCGTGCGCGACATCGACACCGCGGCCCGCTATGGCGGCGACGAGTTCGCGGTGGTGCTGCCGGGGGCCGACAGCGGCGAGGCCCTCAAGGTCGCCGAGCGCATCCGGCGCGCCATCGCGGAACACCCCTTTCCCGAGAACATCAGCCTGACGGTCTCCATCGGCGTGGCGAGCTATCCCGAGCACGGGGACGAGCGGGAGCTGATCCTGTCGCTCGCCGACGCCGCCATGTACCGGGGCAAGCGGGCACACCGCAACGTCGTGTATCTTGCGGAGCGGTGAAATCGCTCGCCATTGCCGTCTGGCTGGTCGCGGGAATCGCGCGCGCGACGCAACCCTCTGATCTGAGCTGCGAACCCGAGCCGTCGCCACCGCCCGGCGCGACCGTTCCGCTCAATCCGCTCCTGTTTGACTTAGACGCCGAGTCATTGACGGACTCCAGCGGCAATCCGATCGCGACCTCGCCCGCGCCGCCACCCTGGGACCTCGACGCCCGCTACCGCGTGCCGGTGCAGCCGCTTGAGCCCAGCAGTTCCTACGCCATCACCTACCAGCTCGGCGTCACGACCGCCTCGGGGACATTCGTCACCGGAGCAACCAACGACACCCAAGCCCCGACGGCCCCCGGTGCCCTTTGGCACGCGCACGCCGACAACGCCAACCAGTTCGCGCCGTACCAGAGCGGCGGCTGCGCCACCGATGAGGCCGAGCTCTTCGGCCTGCAACCCTCCGCCGACGACCTGACGCCTCAGGCCGACCTTCGCTACAACCTGTCTCTGGTCCTCGCCGACGGCGGCTCATCCATGCTCTTCAACGAGCTCTCGCCGCAGGCCCTGGGGGACGGCGGCTTCGTGATCGCGGTGCCCTACGGCCTGGAGGGACTCCCCGGCGACTACGTCCTGCAGGCGCGCGATCTGGCGGGCAATCTCTCGGCCCCCTCCGCCGTGCAGAAGGTCGAGATCGGACCCGGCTGCACGTTCGCGAGCAGCACCACCGGCCGGCGGGAAGCGAGCCTCTGGCCCCTGCTCTTGATCGTCTTTCTCGGTCGTCGTCGATCCGCGCGCGCAACTCCGCTAGATTCACGCGTTCGATGACCACCGTCCCCCGCCTCCGCTTCGCCCCTTCGCCCACCGGCTACCTCCACATCGGCGGGGCCCGCACCGCGCTCTTCAACTGGCTCTACGCTCGCAGGCACAAAGGGACCTTCATCCTGCGGGTCGAGGACACCGACCGCGAGCGCTCGACCCCGGAATCGCTCCAGGCAATCCTCGACGGCCTCAATTGGCTCGACCTCGACTGGGACGAAGGGCCAGGGGTCGGCGGCCAGTACGGCCCCTACCTCCAGAGCGAGCGGCTCCCGCTCTACCGCGAGCTCGCCGAAGCGCTGATTGCCCAGAAGCGCGCCTACCGCTGCTACTGCAGCAAGGCCGAGCTCGACGAGCGCCGCCAGCTCTTCGAGAAGCTCGGCAAGCCCTACAAGTATGAGGGCACCTGCCGCGACCTGCCGGTGACGCGCAGCGAGCCCGACAAGCCCTGGGTCATCCGCTTCCGCCTCCCCGAGGGCAGCGGGGCAGTTCGCTTCGAAGACCAGGTGGTCGGACCGATCCGCAAGGACTTCGACGACCTCTACGACGAGGTGATCTGCCGCCAGGACTACCTGCCGCTCTACAACTTCGGCGCGACCGTCGACGACCACGCCATGGCCATCACGCTCGTGGCCCGCGGCCAGGAGCACATCAACAGCACCTTCCCGCAGATCCTGATGCACGAGGCGCTGGGCTACACGGCCCCGCAGTTCGCGCATTTCCCGCTCATCCTCGGACCCGATCGCGAGAAGCTCTCCAAGCGGCGACATCCCGAGGCCGACGTCATGCAGCATCGCCGCAACGGCATCCTGCCCCAGGCGCTCCTGAACTTCGTGGTGCGGCTGGGCTGGTCGCACGGCAACGACGAGGTGATCTCGCGCCAGCAGATGATCGAGTGGTTCGGCTTCGACCACGTCGGCACCACCTCGGGAGTCTGGAACCCCGAGAAGCTGTTGTGGCTCAACCACCACTACCTCAAGACCGCCGAGCCCCATGAGCTGGAGGGAAGCTTTCTCTGGCAGCTGCGCGAACGCGGCGTCGAGGCCGAGCCCGGGGCGCGTACCCAGGCCATCGTCAAATCGCAGCAGGAGCGCTCACACACCCTGGCCGAGATGGCCGAGCTCTCGCTCTACTTCTTCCGGGAGCCGCCGCTGGACGAGAAGGCCCGGGCCAAGTTTCTCACCGCCGAGACCCGGCCTGCGCTGAGCGCCATCCGCGATCGCCTCGCTTCCTTCGCAGCCTTCACCGCCGCCGACGTCGAGCCGGCCTTCAAGGAGACCGCCGAGAAGCTGGGGGTCGGGCTCGGCAAGGTCGCTCAGCCGGTGCGGGTGGCGCTCACCGGGACGACGGTCTCACCTCCCATCCAGGAGCTGGTCGCCCTGCTGGGCAAGGACGCGGTGCTCTCGCGCCTGGACCGCGCCATCTCCGCCATCCCACTCTAGGAAACGATGGACCCCGCGCCGAGCATCCTACCCGAGCCGGCCGAAGCTCCGCCGGCCGAGGCTCCGATCGCAGCGACGGCGTTCGAGACCGCCGCGCCCCGCGGCCCCCTCGCGCACGAACTGGCACGGGTGCGAGAGCTGGCGGCCGGCATCGACCCGGTGGCCGCGCTCATCTGCACCATCGCGGCGGCTGCCTATACCCTCTCGCACTTCGAAGGCTCCTCGGGCTACTTCGCGTCGACCTGGCTGAGCCGTTTGCACCTGGGGTCGTTCACCGATCTGGCGCCCGACATGTACTGGCTCCTGGCCAGCAACACACTGTTCGGCCTGCTTCCGCTGCTCGCGCTGATCGCCATGCGTGAGCCGCTCTCCGAATACGGGCTGAGCCTGGGCGATCGGCGATTCGGGCTGATTCTCTCGGGCCTCTTCCTGGCGGTCATGCTGCCGGTGGTCTTCGTGATCTCACACCGGCCGGAATTTCGCGGCACCTACCCGCTCAACCAGGGCGCGACCAGGGACCTGCGCCACTTCGTGGTCTGGGAGATCCTGTACGTCGGCTACTTCGTGGGCTGGGAGTTCTTCCACCGGGGCTTCCTCTTGTTCGGCCTGCGGCGCCGCATCGGCAATCTCGCGATCTTCGTCGCCGCGGTACCCTTCACGCTTGAGCACTTCGCCAAGCCCGAGATCGAAGCCTGGGGTTCATTCGTGGCCGCCATCGCGCTGGGCTTCCTGGCGGTCAGGGCGCGCAGCTTCTGGTACGGCGCGCTGATTCACGGCGGCGTGGCCCTCTTCATGGATGTCGTGAGGAGTTGGAGCCGACTTTTTCATTGAGCTCTGCACAGAAATCTCAGCCCATCAGTTCCTGAGCAGAGCCAATAGCGAGAGCCCAGGTTGCGCTCCCCTCCCGCGCGGTCTACAACGACGCACCTTTCAGGGAGAACGCATGCCGACCGCCGCGAAGAAGAAAGCCGCCAAGAACGCCGCCCCGTCCGCCAAGGGGCAAGGCAAGAAGGCCTGCACCGCCGAGGGCTGCAAGCGCGGCTACCGAGCCAAGGGCTACTGTTTCTTCCACTACAAGAAGTGGCGGGCCGGCGAGCTGCCGCACGGTCGCTATGACACCTGCTCGAACGAGGAGTGCCACAAGCGCGTCGCCCTGCATGGCCTCTGCGAGGAGCACCTCAAGGCCTGGAAGGCATCTCGCAAGGGTGCCAACGTGGAAGCAGCGCCGGCTCCCGCCGCGGCGTAGCTACAGCTGCGGCGCGACGAGCCGAGCCAAGCCCAGCAACTCGGTCCAATCGAGCGACAGGAACCTCAGCGCCAGCCCGAAGGTGCCGTCGTTCTTCCAGTCCTTGCGCACCACTTCGGCCGGGCAGCTGATGGCTTCCTTGCGGCCCGGTACCCGCAACAGCAGGTCGATGGTCGGATCGCAGAAAGAGTGGCGTGTCTCGACGTAGCACCCGGCCACCGAGATGTTGAAGGCCCGGCACGCGAAACGCTCGGCGCCGCGCCCGATCTCCGCGCCAGCGGTTCCGAGAACGCGAGGATGGGTCCGAGTGTCTTTGTCCATGACCGCAGTCTAGAGCCCGCGCCGCGCGATCCACAAAAAAGTGCCACGGATTCCGCGGTTGAGATGCGTGGCACGGTGACAATCGCCGAGGATTGAAGCATCCTCGCGGCAATGCTCCAAAGACTCAGTCCGGCGCTGATTCCGCTGCTGCTCGCGGCTTGCCTGCAGACCAAGGGAGCCGGTTCGGCGGGCAGCGGTTCGACCGCCTCCGGCACCGGCGGCGAATCGTCCGGGAGCGTCGCGGCAACCAGCGCAGCCTCCAGCTCGACCGGTAGCGGCGGCGGGTCGACTGGGACGACCGGGACTACGGGCACCGGAGGACAGACCACGAGCGGGAGCTCGACCGGCGACCCCTGTGTCGGCGTCGTCTGTTCGCCGCCGGCGACTTGCAGCGGCGGCACTTGCTCTTGCCCTGACGGCGGCACGGTCTGCGGCTCGGCCTGCGTCGACCCCCTCACCGACCTCGAGAACTGCGGGAGCTGCCAGAAGCCGTGCGTCGGGGCCAACCCGTTCTGCTTCCTTGGCGTCTGCCAGAATTGCGACCTCTTCACCGACGCGGGGAGCTGCCTCGACACGCTTTTCAACGGACAGGGCCAACCGGACGGCATCGGAGTCGACGCCACCTCGGTCTACTGGACGGACGAATTGAACGGGACGCTCGTCAAGGTGCCCATCACCGGCGGCACGCCCGAGATCCTCAATTCCGGCCAGAACAGCCCCAACAACCTCGTGCTGGACGATTCGCACGTCTACTGGCTCGACCTCAACGGCGACGCGGTGTGGAAGGTGCTCCTCGACGGCGGAGACCCCGTCGCGCTGTCCTCCCTTGGCGCCATCGGCGACGCCTGGGGAATCGCAGTCAACTCGAGCCGCGTTTACTGGACGAACGCGCTGGAGGATCCGGCCGGCACGATCCTCAGCACGTTGCTGGATGGAGGAGATCTGGAGACCATCGTCCCGAACCAAGCGCAGCCTCTGGCTCTCGCGATCGACGACGAGAGCATCTACTGGACGACGGTCGAGGGCGGAGACGACGCAGGCACTCTCCAGCGGGCGCAGCTCGACGGAGGGAACGCGGCCACCCTCGCCTTCCAGCAGGCCTACCCAGCCGCGCTGGTCGTGCACGAGGGCAACCTCTACTGGGTCAACGAGGACGACGGCACCGTTCGAACCGCGGGGCTGGACGGCTCCAACCCACGGATCCTCGCGTCGAACCAGGGAGGACCGCGAGCTCTGGCCGTGGACGAACAGTCGGTCTACTGGGTGAACCAGAACGACAACACCGTCTGCAAGACGTCGCTGGACGGCGGGGTGGCCGTGACCCTCGCGACCGGCCAGCAATTCCCGGAAAGCATCGCGGTCGACGCCACCAGCGTCTACTGGACCAGCTCATCCGGGGGTTCGGTCAGGCGCCTCACTCCCAAGTAGCGTCAAGTGCCGAAGCCGGACGCCGCCGACCTCGCCAGCCTCGGCCTTTTCGAACGCCTTGGCTTCAAGCTCGCCTGGTTCGTCAACCGGCGCCTCAAGCTGCTGTCGAGCCTTTACCAACGACATCTCCTGGGTCCGATCTTCCGGCTGTTCATCGACCGGCTGCTCCAGATTCGCGGCCTCGAGCACCCCATGGCGCTCCCCGCCGGGAGCCCTTTTCTCCTGGTGTCGAATCACCGGACCTTCTTCGACTTCTTCGTCCTTTCGACCGTCCTCTACCAGCGCGGCCACGTCGCCCGCCGCATCTACTTTCCGGTTAGGGCGAACTTCTTCTACCAGACGCTTCCGGGACTGCTGCTCAACGCCGCCATCGGCGCCTTCGCCATGTTTCCGCCGATCTTCCGGGAACGCCGCAAGCTCGGCTTCAACCGCTTCGCGATCGACGAGGCCGCCCACCTGCTCTCCACCAAGGCCGCCATGGTCGGCGTCCACCCCGAGGGGACGCGCAACAAGGGCGCCGATCCCTACGCGCTCCTGCCGGCCCAGCCCGGCGTGGGCCGCATCGCCATGCGGGCCCGGGTGCCGGTCATCCCGGCCTTCGTGCTGGGAATGAGCAACGACCTGCTGGCGATCTTCGGGCGCAACTGGACGGGTGGCGCACCGATCCACGTCATCTTCGGACCGCCCATCGACCTCGAGGATCTCTACGCCCAGGGCGACCTGCCGCCGGTCCACGCCAGGATCGCCAACCGGATGCGGGACCAGATCGCCCTGCTGGGGGAAGCCGAGCGGCGATGGGCCGCGGATATCGAGTAGACTTTCCAGCACGCATCGAGTCTCCTGAAGCGCATGCTTGCGGCCCTGCTGACGGTCATCGCCACTGCCGCACCCACGCCGCCCATCGCCCCGCTCAGCCCCGTGCATCTGGGTCTGGTGTTCAAGCTCACGCATCCCGACGAGCTCGACGCTCTGCGCCAAGCGCAACAGGATCCCAGCTCGCCCGATTATCGCCGCTGGTTGACCCCGGATGAGTTCGGGCGCCGCTTCGGCCAGCCCGACGCCCTGATCGCGCGCACCCAGGCCTGGCTGCATGCCAACGGATTCGAGGTCACGACCTACCCCAACCGTTCGTTCGTCGAGGCGATCGGCAACGCCGCCCAGGTCCACAAGCTCCTCGGCGTCCGGCTGCTGCCGGTGGCGGGCAAGCGTGCGACGGTGCACGTGCCCGACGGCCCTCCCGTTCCCCCCGCCTGGCTGGCGAAGCAACTGCTCCACGTCTCCGGTCTCGACACCCGAGCCCGCTTTCACCACCGGATGTGGAATTCAGACGGCAGCATCTCGCTGGGTCCGCAGGATCTGCGGGCCCAGTACGACGTCTGGCCAGTGCTCGATGCCGGCTACTACGGACAGGGGCAGCAACTCATGGTCCTGACCGAGGCCGAGGCACCGGGTAACGAGGTGCAACCCGCCGACGTCAATTATTTCTTCCAGAACGTCTCGGATGCCAGGGCGACCTTCGCCCAGAACGTGCTGGCGAACCCCGACGATGATTTCGACAGCGCCGACGACGGCCGAACGGAGTTCGAGCTCGATCCCGAAATGCAGTCCGTCGGCTCGCCGGGAGCCAAGAGCATCACCTTGGAGGTCGCCCCCGCCAGCCAGGTCTTCACCCTGGGCGTGCAAGACATCGTGAACAACTTTTCGAGCGCCACCGCGGTCAGCATCTCCTTGGGCCTGTGCGAATCCGAGGCGACCGCCTTCGGAGACCAGGAGGCCACCGCCATGCGCCAGGCCGTGATTCAGGGCACGACCGAAGGTCAGACCTGGTCGGCGGCCTCGGGAGACAACGGAGCGGACGACTGCATGGTCGGACAGGGGCCGGCCACCGTGGATTTCCCCTGCGTGATCCCGGAGATCGTCGCCATGGGCGGCTCCCAGATCGGCTCGCCCACCTTCGACACGAACATCGCTCTGAGCTCCAGCCAGACCGAGCAGGTCTGGAACGACTTCGCGCTCTTTGGACAAGGGAACGGGGCGGGCGGGGGCGGCATCAGTACGCTCTTCAAGGCCCCCGCCTACCAGAGCAGCTTCGGCTTCGCCGGCCGAAGCGTCCCCGACCTCTCGCTCATGGCGGGCAATCCTGGAACCATCACGGTGACCACCAGACCCGGCGAGTTCGACCCGCTCGACGGCACGTCGGTCGCCTCGCCACTCTCGGCCGGTTTTTTCGGCCTGATCGCCAGTGGCCTCGGCTGCCGCCTCGGAGACCCCCACACCGTGCTCTACAACCTGGGGGCCGGACAACAGGACGGGGGTGGGGCGGTGGTCTTCAACGACATCGTGTCCGGGGACAACGACGACGACGGCGTCACCGGCTACAAGGCCGCCGTGGGCTATGACTCGGCTTCCGGCTGGGGCTCGATGGACGTCGCGGCGATGCTCAAGGCCTGGCCAGTCTGTCCGGCGGACGCTGGCACGTCGCCCGGAACCCCCGGCGCAAGCTACTCGCAATGCACCTTCATCGGGTGCAACACGGGCTGCCACTCCCTTCCGGAAGGCCCGTCGACGTGCGACTACCAGACCTGCGACCCCAACGACGGCGGCTGCTCGCTGGGAGACATCTGCACCGCCAACGGCCCATACGCGGGGGACGGCGACGGAGGAGACTGCATTCCGGGTTGCCTCGCCAACGACGCTTGCTTCGACGGGGGCGTATGCGATCTGTGCTTCGACATCTGCGTGCCCCCGGGGAACCCGAAGGCCCAGATTGGCGATCCCTGTTCCGGCCCCGACGACTGCCCGCCGGGGGGCACCTGCCTGGGCTATCTCGGCTATTACGATGGCGGCTACTGTTCAGCTCCCTGTTTCCAGGGCTGCGCCTGCCCGACGGGTTCCACTTGCTTCGGCCTCGAGACGCAGGAGGGCATGCCCTTCAACAGCTGCCTCGGCGGCTGCACCGAGGATGGCGGCTGCTCGAGGCCGGGCTATGTCTGCCAACCGGAGCCGCCCGACCCTTCGAGCTGCCAGCCCGCCTGCACCGCGAACCGATTCTTCGACACTTGTTCGATCTACTCGGTCACCGGGACCTCTTGCGACACGGAGAATGGAACCTGCTATCCGCCCACCGGAACCAGCTCGGGCGTCTCAGCGACCGGCACCTCCTCGGGCGGTCGCACGACCGGCACGTCCTCGGGTGGCCACACCACCGGCGGCGGCACCAGCAGCGGGACCTCTCAGGGCACGAGCACCGGAGGTACCAGCACGGGCACCAGCTCGGGAGCGACCGGCACGACCGGGACGACCGGCGCGGCTTTCAAGCCCAGCGGCGCCGGGACGATCGACGTCCGATCCTCCGGATGCAACTGCTCGTCCAAGGGAGGTTCGCCCGACATCGTCCTCGGGCTGTTTGCCGCCATCGGCTTGATGAGACGCCGCCGCGGGAAGAGACCCCGATCCGGCGGGGACGGCCGGCGGTAAGCGGAAACTCTTCCGCCGGCACACAGCCGGAGCTACTGGCAGCCGAGCGAATAGCTCACGGTGATGACGGTTCCCGGGACGGGAACGTTCCCCGAGCTGAAAACCACGGCGTTGCTTGCCGCGTCGTAGGACCAGACGGTTTCGCCGCTGCTCTCGGATGCGAACGGCACCCCGTTCTCCTCGACCAGCAAGGTCGTGGGATCGGGCGTGGTGCTCAGCGCGAACCCCCCCAGCCTCTCGCCGGCCCACAGAAGATCGAAGAAGCCGGGTACCCACTCGGTCGCGGTATCCAGGATCACGCCCCCGGTCGCCTGCACCAAGGTCGTCATGTGGTAGGCCATGTTCAGCGCGCTCAGGCCGTCGTCGATGTACGAGACCGAGACCATGCCGGGGTTCGGTTTCAGGCCCTGCACGATCCCGATGGCGGCATCGGTCGTGAGGTTGCTGCGGTCGTCCTCGCCGTCGCCGTTGATCACCACGATCGCCAGATAGGCCTCGTCTCGCACAAATCCCGCATTGTGCCCGGCCAGAAGCGCGGGCTCGAAGGTCTGCTCGAGAGCCTGGAAGAACTGCTCGTCGCCCACCAGCGCCGCCACGCAGGCCGTTCCCGAGTGCAGGTTGAAGAGGTCGGTGAGGGTCTGCGCCGCATTCTGGGTCTGAGGCGTGAAGTAGATCGGGCTCGCCGAAACCGAGGAAGTGCAGTGATCGCAGGGTTCGAAAGAGCCCTGGTCGGACGGCGTGGCGACGCAGGTGTCGGTCGAGGTCACCGCGATCTGGTAGTCGAGCCCGGCGGCGTCGGCGGCCTGGATGAAGCCCGGCAGCTCCTCGGCCACGGCCTGAATCTCCGTGAGGTCGTCGTCGTCGTCGAGCATGAAGAGCAGGTCGACCTTGTTCTGCCGCGCCGCGAAGGTGTCGGTGCGCTGCCCGGAAGCCTCGGCGTCCCCCGCGAGCGAGATCTGGTAGGGCGTCGAAGGAAACTCGCTGCTGGTGAGCGTGATGGCCCCGGACTTGAGACCGAGCGAGGTGGGGCCGAAGCTGCCGGCGAAGCTGAATTGACCGCCCGCGTCCAGCGTGAGCGGCAGCGAAGGGCCCGGGAGCAGCCCGAACTGCGGCAGGGAGTCCAATCCCGAGCTCACGCCGATGGCGGTGACGGTCACCGGGTCGTCGCAGACGTTCTGGGCCGTGAAATTCGCGGTCTCGCTGACGCAGCTCTTGCCGGTGGTCGGATCGAAACCGACCCGACCGAAGTCGTCGTCGGGAGGCTCGACTCTCAAGCACGCCGGAGCGCTGCTGCCGCTGAGCGGAACCGCGCCCCCCGAAGCGCCCGAGGCGGAGAAAGTCACCTTTCCGGTCGCCTGAGCCTCGCTGCTGAGCGGCGTGAACTGCACCGGCACCCGCAGCGAGGTCGACGCGCCACCTGGGTTGCCTGCAGTGCCGAGCAGAGCCGGCGGCACGGATCCTCCCGGCAGCGAGAAAGCCGGATCGCTGCTCGGATCCAGCTTGAAATCGGTGAGCAGGCAATAGCTCTGACCGGTGTTGGAGATCTCGAACAGCTGCTGGCCGCTGCCTCCCACGGGCACCTCGCCGAAGCTCAACAGGGCCGGTGCCACGGCGATGCCGCAAGCCCCTGGCACGATGCCCTGCCCCGCCAGCGCGATGGCCAATTCGGGCATCTGGCTGTCATTGCTCGCGACGGTGAGCGTGGCGGTGTCGCTTTCCGCCGCGGCCGGCTGGTAGGTCACGTCGATCTCGGCGCTCTGTCCCGCCGCGAGATCCGAGGCGTTCGGGCCAAACGCAGCCGTGAACGGCGGGCTGGCAGTGGCCGCACCGATCCGCAGCGCGGCCTCGGGATGGCCGGGCACGTCGCTGCCCACGTTGGTGCAGATCACGCTCTCCACCTCGGCTTGGTCGACGGCCACCGCCCCAAAGTTCAGCGCCGATGGCACGCAGGCGATGCGCGCGCCGCCCCCGTAGCCGTCCATGGGCACCACCGCGCTGCCGGCTCCGACGTCGTCCGACCCAAAGCTCAGGCTGCCGCTGAAGAATCCGGGCCGCGGCGGGACGAACGAGATCGGGAGAACCGCGCTCTGACCGGCCCCGAGCGCGAAGGGATAGTCGCTCGGCGTCGTCGCCTGCGGCGGACCGAACGCGAACCCGACCTGCGAGGCCGAAGGAGCCAGAGTGGGTCCCGGCGCCAGGAGGTGAATCACCTGATTGCCGATGTTGGCGATGGTCACCGCCTTGACGGCCTCGCTGGTGGGCGCGACGAAGCCGAAGTGCAGCGGATCGGGCGAGACCTGGAGCACACTCGCTACGCCCGTCCCCTGGAGATCGACCGTGAGCTCACCGCAGCTCCCGCAACCCGAGAGCGTGAAGAAGGCGCTGGCCGCCGCGGCTTGCAGGGGAGCGAAATGGGCTTCGAATGTGATCGTTCCCCCCACCGGCAACGGTTCGGAGGAAAGGGGATCCAGCGCGAAGAGCCCGGGGCTCAGGCCCGCCAGTGGGGAGAGGGCCAGCGCGGCCGGCAAGGCCCCGTGGTTGGTGAGCGTCACCGACAA
>Ga0302324_100015526_pt1 | contig 15275 bp, 20 predicted proteins | sample Palsa_T0_1_FD_201949 | JGI IMG/M metagenome (GOLD analysis project Ga0302324, IMG submission 201949) | Peat permafrost microbial communities from Stordalen Mire near Abisko, Sweden - Palsa_T0_1 | ecosystem: Environmental > Terrestrial > Soil > Palsa > Peat permafrost | place: Sweden: Abisko...
GAGGATGGTGTTGCCGGTGATCTGCATGGGGTAACTCCTGATTGCGGGCACGTGGATGGGGGCGGATTGGGAGAAGCGGGGTCCGCAATGGGGCCGGAGTCTGATTGTAGCTTGATGAATCCGCACCTCGGGCATTGACCGGGATTTCGGTTGTGGGTTGTAATCCTGAGACGGCGGACGAATGTCGAACTGAGGAGGGACAAATGAGTATTGAGCCAACCAGCCCTGGAGAGACGCCAGGTTTTGATCTGGATATTAAGAATCTGTTCCGCGCTTCGGATCGGGATGCGATGCGGGGAGCCTTTGATTTGTGGTCTTACGATGACGTCAGCAAGCACTCGGGGCCGATTTTGGAGCGATTAGAGGACGGGACCATGCCTTGCGACGGTGCCTGGCCGCTCGCACAGGTGGCTCTGTTTAAGCGCTGGGTAGATACCGGCATGGCGAAGTGAGGTGTTTGGGCTGGGGTCCGAAGTCGCCGGTTGCTAAGTGCCAGTGTGAGGTGAATGATGGCGATCGATGTGCGCGGGGTGTGTCCGCTGCTTCAGGTTTACGACATGCCGGCGTCGGTAAAGTTTTATCGGGACATGCTGGGGTTTGAGGTAGTGACGACGTCGCCGGTGCTGGGGCCGGATCGTTTTCATTGGGCGTTGCTGCGGCTGGGTGGGGCCGAGGTGATGCTGAATACCGCGTATGAATTCGACGATGAGCGGCCGGTGCCTGCGGATCGCGTGCGTGTGGCTGCGCATGGGGATACGGGGCTGTTCTTCGGGTGTCCGGATGTCGATGGGGCTTATGAAGAGTTGCGCGACAAGGGCGTGGTGGTGAAGCCGCCTCAAGTGGCGCGCTATGGGATGAAGCAGATGTACCTGAAGGATCCGGACGGGTACGGATTGTGTTTTCAGTGGAGGGCGGAAGAGTAGCGCGGCTGGGGGAAGGTTAAGTTGTTGTCCTTCTTTCATGGCCGGACCGAACTGTTTGCGGAGACTTGCGACTTCATTGAGCGTGCGCTCTGCCCAAAATGGTCCCAGGGGGTACTGTCGGGTGAAACCGGGATCGAATTGCATTGATGTTCGTGTGGAAAGGGTATCCGCTACTTGCTGTGGGGTGAACCTGGCCGTCGCTGTTTTTTGGCGTGTGCGGGTTTTTCTGCAGGCTGAGAGATGCTCCCGGGGGCTGAGAAATAGTACCCCTTCCGTCGTGCCGCGCTCTTTGATGCCTGGACTCTTCCCAAAATGGGCCAGGGTAGTACTTTCGGGTGAAACGCGGATCGATTTGCATTGATGTTCGTGTGGAAATGGTATCCGCTACTTGCTGTAGGGTGAACCTGGCCGTCGCTGTTTTTTGGGGTGTGCGGGTTTTTCCGCAGGCTGAGAGATGCTCCCGGGGGCTGAGAAGTGGGGCCCCGTCCGTTTTTCCGCTTCAGTCGTGCTCCTTCAGCTGTGCCGCTTCGAAACAGAAGGTTGATCAGCACAGACATCCATCCGCGATTCCTGGACTGCGCGAGAATCCTGCGATTTGTGGTGTGGGGTTTGTGTCGGGTTGCTATGATGCCGTAACTCTCCAGTCTTTACCCGGACATTCACCCCAGGCCCCAGGCTTTCCCGAATCGAGGTTCTATGGCTACGTCAGCACAGACCTCCGCGCGCGTTGCAGGCAGAAACAGAGCAGCGAATGCGGTGGGGCAGTACTTCTATTTCTTCATGTCGCTGCTGGTGGCGGCGATTGTGATCTATGGCTTCAGCCATACGGTCGATCAAAATTTACTGCATGCGACTCCGCCGCGGCCGTGGCTGCTTTGGGTGCACGGGACGCTGTTTTCGGCGTGGGTCGGTTTTTTTATTTTGCAGTCGGCGCTGGTGCGGACGCGGAACGTGCGGATTCACCGGACGACTGGATGGTTTGGCGTGGGACTGGCGGTCGCGATGACGGTGGTGGGGTTTGCGACAGCCATTGTGATGCGGCGCTTCGATATGCGGTTCGAGACTCCGGATGCGGCGGGGCCTGCGGCATTTCTGATTATTCCGTTTTTTGATATTGCGTGCTTCGCTGTGGTTTTCTGGCTGGCGTTGAACTGGCGCAAGAAGCCGGAGCTACACCGCAGGCTGATGCTGATTGCGACCTGCGTGTTGACCAGCGCAGCGTGGGGCCGAATGCCGAACCAGACATTCGCCTTTGTCTGGTTTTACTCGGGCGTGGATGCGCTGATTCTGCTGGGCGTGTTGCGGGACCTTTTTGTGATGAAGAAGGTGCACCGGGTCTATTGGTACGCGCTGCCGGTGCTGGTGGTGGCGCAGGTGTTCGTGATGCGGACGCTGCTGAGCAATGCGCCGTGGTGGACGCGGATTGCGAACGCCATCCTGAAGTGAGGTTGCCAATCCTCTGTCGGTCCGGGTAGGGTAATGGGTTTCGCGCCGAGGAGGATTGGAATGGCTCAGGGTGAGCTGAAGTATCAGTCGGGATTTGGGAATGAATTTGCTACGGAAGCGGTGAAGGGCGGGCTGCCCGAGGGGCAGAACGCTCCGCAGAAAGCGCCGCTGGGGCTTTACACCGAACAGTTGAGCGGGACGGCGTTCACGGCGCCGCGGGCGACGAACCGGCGGACGTGGACGTATCGGATCCGGCCGTCGGTGACGCACAAGCCATTCACGGAGACGGGGACGGGGCTGTTTCGCAGCGGACCGTTCACGGAACTGCCGACGCCGCCAAATCAAATGCGGTGGAATCCGATCCCGATGCCGGAGAAGAAGACGGACTTCGTGGACGGGATCGTTACGATGGGCGGCAGCGGAGATCCGGCGATGCAGATTGGCGTGGGCCTGCACTTGTACACGGCGAACGTCTCGATGCGCGGGCGGTATTTCTACAACGCCGACGGCGAGATGATGATTGTGCCGCAACAGGGGACGCTGCGGATCCATACCGAGCTGGGGATTTTGGGGCTGACGCCGGGGGAGATTGGCGTGGTCCCGCGCGGGATGAAGATGCGCGTGGATTTGGAGGGCGCGTCACGCGGGTATATCTGCGAGAACTATGGTCTGCCATTCCGGCTGCCGGAGTTGGGGGCGATTGGCGCGAATGGGCTGGCGAATGCGCGGGATTTTCTGACGCCGATGGCCGCGTATGAGGATAAGGACGGGGACTTCAAGATTGTGGGGAAGTTTCTCGGGCGCATGTGGGAGGCGGAGATCGACCATTCGCCGCTCGACGTGGTGGCGTGGCATGGGAACTATGCGCCCTATAAGTACGACCTGGCGCGGTTCAACTGCATCAACACGGTGAGCTTCGATCATCCGGATCCATCGATTTACACGGTGATGACCTCACCGTCGACGATGGCGGGGACGGCGAATGTGGACTTCGCGATTTTTCCGCCGCGGTGGCTGGTGGCGGAGCATACTTTCAGGCCGCCGTGGTTTCATCGGAACATGATGAATGAGTTTATGGGGCTGGTGTTTGGCGAGTATGACGCGAAGGCGGAAGGATTTCTGCCGGGCGGGGCGAGCCTGCACAACTGCATGTCAGGCCATGGCCCGGATGCGGAGACGTTTGAGAAGGCGAGCAAGGCAGAGCTGAAGCCGGTGAAGCTGGATAACACTTTGGCGTTTATGTTTGAGACAGGGCTCCCGGTACGGCCGACGAAGTTTGCGCTGGAAACCAAAATTCTGCAGCATGAATACTTCGAGTGCTGGCAGGGGTTGAAAAAGCACTTTAAGGCGCCGGGGAAATAGAAAAGCCAGCGAGAGGCGGGAAGGGAGCCAGCGAAAAGCGAGCGAGAAGCGATTAGCGAGTAGCTAGCCAGAGCGAGCGGGGGGCCAGCTGACAGCGAGCGAGGAGTGGCTATCCAGAGATCGGGGAATCGTCAATGAGCGCTGTAGAAGTGTTGCTGGGACGGATTGTCGACTATGCCGGGTTGTTTCCGCCGGCGGCGCTCTCCATGGAAAGTGCTGTCCAGAATTATCAGAAGTATCTAGGCGGAGATTTCGGACCACTGCTGGGCGGGTTTGTGGTTCCTGCGTCCCGGCTGGCGGAATTCGAGGTTGCGTTTGAAAAGGTGTGCTGCGGCGAGAGGGAACAGCCGTGGACGCTGAGCATCGTGTGCGCGGGCGAGACGGCGAATGATGTGCAGGCGATTCAGGATTTCCAGCAGGGGGCAGTGTTTATCGGGGGCCTGGAGACGAAGGCCTCGGATGCGCGCGCGGCGGAGGCGCTGCTGGAGCGGCTGCCAGCGGCACGGTCGCGGTACGTGGAGTTTCCTGTGGAGCGGGCGCGGGAAGTGTTGCCGGTGCTTGCGGATCACGGCGCGCGGGCAAAGATCCGGCTGGGGGGTGTAACGCCGGAATCGGTACCGGGTGTTGAGGTAGTGGCCGCGTTTTTGTCGGCGTGCATGCGGGAGCGGGTGGCGTGGAAGGCTACGGCGGGACTGCATCACGCAGTGCGCAGTATGCGGGAATTGACGCCGGGTGGCCCGCAATCGTCCATGCACGGGTTTGTCAATGTGTTTTTGGCGGGTGCGCTGGCGTACTTTGGGGCGGACGAGAAGGCAGTCATCAAGACGCTGAGCGAAGAGGATACTGGGGCATTTCAGGTGGATGACGATGTGTTGCGCTGGCACGACAACACGATGATTGCGGATCAGCTGGAAAAGGTGCGGAGTGAGTTTGCGATCAGCTTCGGGTCGTGTTCGTTTGATGAGCCAGTGGAAGATGTGAAGGCGATGGGATGGGTGTGAGGGCTGGGGGCAATCCGCCTGCGAGAAAACCGTGCTGGGTGGAATCGGCGAATGATCCGGAGGGAGATTTTCCGCTGGAGAATTTGCCGTTCGGCGTGTTTCGACTCAAGCGAAGCAGTGAGATCACAGAGATTCGGCTCGGGGTTGCGATTGGGGATCAGATTGTTGATGTTCCTCAACTCAGGGAGGACGGTATCCTGGAAGCTGACGCGTCGCTAGGGACGCTCACTCCGGGATTTATCCCCGACCTCCGGGGCTCTGGGAAGCTCCGCCGCCGATTGATCGAAGTTTTGAGCGAGGATTCCTGGAAAGCCCGGGTGGAGAAATCCCTCATTCCACAGAACAGTGTTCGCATGCTCTGCCCCATCAACATCCACGATTACACGGATTTCTACGCTTCGATTCATCACGCGACGAACGTGGGGCGGCTGTTTCGGCCGGACGCACCGCTGTTGCCGAATTACAAGTGGGTACCGATTGGGTATCACGGGCGGGCTTCTTCGATTGTGGTCAGCGGGACGGAGATTCGGCGGCCTTTTGGGCAGGCGAAGGCTCCCGATGCGGCGGAGCCCACTTTTGGACCGAGCCGCATGCTGGATTACGAACTGGAGGTTGGGTTCTTTGTGTCCGACGGGAATGCACTGGGGACGACGATTCCGCTGGAACAGGCGGAGAAGCACATCTTTGGGCTGTGCCTCGTGAATGATTGGTCGGCGCGGGATATTCAGGCATGGGAGTATCAGCCGCTGGGGCCGTTTTTGGGGAAGAGCTTTGGGACGACGATTTCGCCGTGGGTGGTGACGCTGGAGGCGCTCGAGCCTTATCGTGTGCCGGCGTTGGTGCGGGCGGAGGGGGATCCGGAGCCTTTGCCTTATTTGCTGTCGGAGAAGGATCAGGCGCGGGGCGGGTTTGATGTCAACCTCGAAGTGTGGCTGGCGACGGCGAAGATGCGCGCGGCGGGCGAGGGTGCGGTGCGGGTGAGCCGGGGGAATCTGAAGGATTTGTACTGGACGCTGGCACAAATGGTGACGCATCACGCGAGCAACGGGTGCAATCTGCGGCCGGGGGATTTGCTGGCGACGGGGACGGTGTCGGGCGCGACGCCGGATTCGGTGGGCAGCTTGCTGGAGCGGACGAAGCGTGGTGCGGAGCCGCTGATGTTGCCGAATGGAGAGTCGCGGAAATTTCTGGAGGATGGGGACGAGGTGATTCTCAAGGGGTGGTGCGAGCGGGAGGGGTTGCCGAGGATTGGGTTTGGGGAGTGCCGTGGGGTTGTGGGGGCGGCGCGGGTATAAAGCTATTCACCACAGAGGACGCAGAGGAACACAGAGGACTTTTGGGGTCCCGGTGCTAATTGCCGATGCCGTAGAAGTGCAGGTACCAGCGGATGATGGGCTGGCCGGCGAAGAGGGTGTAAATAGCGGCGGCAGAGAGGAAGGATCCGAGGGGCAGGCGGGTGGAGGCGAAGGGGCGTCTGCCGCGGGAGAGGGCGACGGCGAGGATTCCAAAGAGGCCGGTGGCGAGGGCTCCCAGGAGCAGGATGAGGAGGGTCGGAGCGGGACCGAGCCAGGCGGCGATCATGGCGAGGAGTTTGACGTCGCCGAGGCCGAGGCCTTCGTGATGGCGGACCACGGAATAGAGCCAGCGGATGAGGACCAGGAGGAGGGCTGCAAACGCGGCCCAGATCGCTGGCGCTGTCAATCCAACGAGCAAAAGTCGCCAGAAAAGTGCGGCCTGCGAGTGTCCCGGAGAGAAGACTCCTATACCTCCGGGCAGTATGAGTGCAGGCGGAAATACTTTGAAAAACGCGAGTGAGATTCCGGAGTAGAGGATTCCCAGGAAGATGCCGGGGAGGGTGAAGGCGTCGGGAAGGCGCATGGTTTCTGCGTCCATGACGGCGAGTCCGAGGAGCAGGAAGCTGAGAACAGCCATTCCGATGCCGGTAACGGTGATGCCGAAGCGGAGATCGCAGAGCAGGAAGAGCGCGGCGGTGGCGAGTTCGACGGCGGGGTAGCGCCACGCGATGGATTTGCGGCAGTGTCGGCAGCGGCCGCGGAGAAGAATCCAGCTGAGGATGGGGATGTTGTCGCTGGACCGGATCATCGTCCCGCAGCGAGGGCAGTGGGAGCGTGGGCGGACGATGGATTCGTGGCGCGGCAGGCGCGAGATGCAGACGTTGAGGCAGCTGCCGAAGGCCAAGCCGAAGACGGCGGCGAAGATGGCACTCAGCAATGCCATCACGCAATTGATGTTGAGAAAGAAGTCAGACAAGAAATCTATTGGGCTCCCTGTTGAACTCTGCCAGCATACCGGGAAGCGGCGGGGTCATCGTTGTAAAGTAGGGCTATGCCCCCTGAAAAGGACGCAGCTTTGACCGGCGCTGTTTCTGAGCGTGGGGTGGATTCGCGTCTGGACTCGAAGGCTGCGGATTCGCGGGCCGGCGAGTTGTTTGCGGAGGCGGTTGCCATTATGGCGCGGCTGCGGGCTCCGGGGGGATGTCCGTGGGATCGGGAACAGACATTCGCTTCGATTCGGAAGTACACGCTGGAAGAAACCTACGAGGTGCTGGACGCGATTGAGCGGGAGCACTGGGCGGATCTGGCCGATGAGCTCGGAGATTTGCTGCTCCAGGTTTTGTTCTATGCGGAGATGGCCGAGGAGGCTGGACACTTTGGGATTGGGGATGTGATCGCCGGTTTGAACAGGAAACTGGTGCGGCGGCATCCGCATGTTTTTGGCGAGGAAGCTTCGGTGGCGGCGGGGAATCGGGCGTCTGGGCTGGAGACGGATGGGATCGGCTCGCAGGAAGTGCTGCGCAACTGGGATGAGATTAAGAAGCTGGAGAGGAAGCCTCGGGGGGAAGGGGCTGGACTGCTGGATTCGGTGTCACGGGAGATGCCGGCGCTGAGCGAGGCGGGAAAGATTGGGTCGAAGGCGGCGAAGGTGGGGTTCGACTGGCCGGATGTGCAGGGGGTTGTGGAAAAGCTGAGGGAAGAGTGTGGAGAACTCGAACTGGAGGTCGCTGGTGGAGACGTCAATGCTGCTAGTGAAGAGCTTGGTGATCTGTTATTTACGGTTGCAAACCTCGCGCGTCATTTGAAGGTTGATCCGGAAATGGCCCTTCGGGACGCGAATGCGAAATTCCGAAAGAGATTTTCGGGAATGGAAGCGGCTACGGAGCGTCCACTGGAGGAGCTTTCTGCGGCGGAGCTTGAGGAGTTGTGGGCGAGGAGTAAGCAGGCGGAGCGGTCCGCATGAGAGCGGAGATGAGCGCCGAACATCACCAGACACCCGCGGGGACTGCGGTGGTCCTGCGGGAGTGCAGGGGAGTTGAGGAACTTGAACAGTGCGTGCGGCTGCAGATCGAGACGTGGGGCTACAACGACGGGGATGTGATCCCGAAGCGGATGTTTGTTGTGGCGCAGCGGATCGGTGGGCAGGTGATGGGGGCGTTCGAGGGGCAGGAGATGGTGGGTTTTGCCATGTCTTTGCCTGGGGTCAAGGCCGGGGAAGAGGGACCGTTACCCTACCTGCATTCTCATATGCTGGCGGTTAAGCCGGCATACCGAAACGCTGGAATTGGCAGGAAGCTCAAGCTTTATCAACGAGATGATGCGTTAAGCAGAAGTATTACTTTAATGGAGTGGACGTTCGACCCGCTGGAGATCAAAAATGCCTTCCTCAATATCCACAGACTCGGCGTGATTGTGCGGTCCTATACTCCAAATTTTTATGGTGTATCCTCATCACGTCTACAGGGTGGGCTTCCCACGGACCGTCTGCATGCGGAATGGTGGATGGATTCGGAACGTGTGAAGGCGATTCTGAACGGGTCCCCATACACACCGCCGGAAATTCAGGAGACAATCGTGGTGCCGAAGGAAGTCTACGAATGGAAGGCTTCGGCTACCGGTGTCTCCAGGGCCATGGCGGTGCAAGCTGAGAATCGCCACCGCTTTCTGGATGCATTTGCTCGCGGGCTGGCGGTTGTTGGGTTCCGTGTAGATGATGAAGGTAACGGCGCTTTCGAACTCGCAAAACTGGAAAACCTCGGAGTTCTATGAGAATCGACGCGATCTTCCTGCGCGAAATACGCCTTCCCCTTGTTCAACCCTTTCAAACTAGTTTCGGCACCACGACAGAGCGGCGAATCCTGCTGGTAGAGTTGCGCGGCGAAGGCCTGAGCGGCTGGGGGGAGTGCGTCGCCGGGGAACATCCGTTTTTCTCCGATGAGACGGTCGACACGGCATGGCTGGTGATCCAGCAGGAGCTGGCGCCAGTGCTGGCGGCGGCCGATCCGGAGCATGGCGGAAAGTGCCCAGGATTATTTCGGCAGGTGCGTGGGCACCGGATGGCGAAGGCTGCGCTGGAGAATGCGGTGTGGGATCTCGAGGCGCAGATGAGGGGGATTCCGCTGGCGGAGCTGCTGGGCGGGACGCGCGAGACGATTGATTGCGGCGTGTCGATTGGGATCCAGGCGTCGATGGCGGAGCAAATGGCCGCGGTGGAGAAGGAAGTAGCGGCGGGATACCAGCGCATCAAGCTGAAATGTAAGCCGGGCTGGGATGTGAAGGTGTTCGAAGCGGTGCGGAACCGGTGGCCGGAGATTCAGCTGAGCTGCGACGCGAATTCGGCGTACCGGCTGAACGATTCGGATCACATCCTCACGTTCGACGAATTCAATTTGCTGATGATCGAGCAGCCGTTATGGGCTGACGATTTCTATTTCCACTCCATGCTGCAGAAGCGACTGGCGACTCCGATATGTCTGGACGAATCGATTCGGAACCGGCGCGACGCGCTGGCGGCGATTGAGATGGAGTCGTGCCGGATCATCAATATTAAGTGCGGACGCGTGGGGGGCTTTAGCGAGGCAATTGCGGTGCACAATGCGGCGCAGGAACGGGGCGTGCCGGTGTGGTGCGGCGGGATGCTGGAGACGGGCATCGGGAGGGCACACAACATTGCGTTGTCGTCGCTGGATAATTTCACGCTGCCTGGGGATGTGTCGGCGTCGAAGCGCTACTGGCGGGAGGACATCATCGAACCGGAAGTTGTGGTTTCGCGGACAGGCGAGATTACTGTGCCGAATACGCCGGGGCGAGGGTTCGAGGTGCGGACCGATTTGGTGGAGAAGCTGACAGTGCGCAGAGAAGAGATTCGGGCGATGGCGATGGTGGCCTGAAAAGCAGGGAACAGGGAACAGGGTACAGGAAGTGCAGACAGGGAGCGGCTTTGGCTGCTCCCTTTTCGTTGGTGCAAGACGCTAGCGGAAACGGACGGAGACCACTTCGCCCTGGAAGGCGGGTCCGATCGGCGTGACGCTGGCGTGGCCTGCGGTGAAGGCCTGGTTGAACCAGTCCCATTGGGTGTTGGGATAGATCACGAAGATGTGATCGCCAGGTTGGGCGGAGATGGATTCCCAGGATTCAACCGGGACATTCGTAAAGTTGTGCAGGTGGATCTCGGTGAGGGAGATGACGTCCATTTGGCTCCAGCGCAACTCCTGCTCGCGGGAGTAAACAAAGACGAGGCGCGATCGAAGGCCGGGGTCCGGCTCATAGTACCAGGCCTTGCTGAAGGCTGGAGGCTCCTGAATATAGATCTTTCCTGAAGGGGTGGCCAGGATGGCTGCTTTCTGTTGTGGGGTGAGGATCATAGCGGCGCGATCGTCGGAGGCTTGCTGGCGCTCGATGCGCACGTGCATGAGGCCGATGATGCCCAACTCGCCAAAGACGAGAAGGATGAGGATTCTGCCGATGCGTTGCTGGCGAAAGAGCGGGTCGAGACTGATGGCTACGAGAGCTGAAACACCGATGATGGCCGCGATCATATGGCGGGGCTCGAAGACGTGGGTGACGGCGGCGGCGAGGAGGAATCCGAAGACCGGCAAAAGGGCGAGGGTCACGATGAAGATGAACTCGGGACCCGGTAGAGAGATACGCTGGGCACGGATCTGGCGGACGCAGGCGATCACAGCGAAGAGAAAAAAACCCGTGATGAGGAGAAAGATGGCTCCGCGATGGGCGACGACGTGGGCTTTGCCGAGGAAGATTTCGGCGTAGGCGGTCGCGATCACGGCGGGAGTCATGCGATTCTGCGCCAGGAAATAGTCATGGTGGCGAAAAGGGGCGGCTGCTTTGGCGAACGGGATGACGAATCCGATGGTGGCTGAAGCGACGACGATGGCGATGAAGACCGGCCAGTCGGGGTGCTTTCGGCGGAAGGCTCGGAAGAGCTCTGCAGCGAGGAAGGGAATGATCAGCAGCACGCCGTAGTAGTGGGTGTTGATGCTGAGGCCGAGGCACAATGCCAATGCGATGAGCGGGACTGAGCGCCGGGTTTCGCGGTGGATGGCGGTCTGCCAGCTGATCATGGCGATGCCGCAGAGGCCGAGGAGGAACCCATAGGGACGGCCTTCGACCGCGTAGTAGAGAGTTGCGGTGAGAGCGGGAAATGCGAGTGCGAAGAGTGCTGAGCGTTCGGACGCGATGCGGCGAACAAAGCGATAGAGACAGAACTGCATCACCAGGAAGCCGAGCAGCGATGGCAACCGGATCGCAAATGCGTTGGGTCCGAAGAGGCGAATGGCGGTGTTGGCGATGAGGTGGTAGACGAGTGGGTCAAGAGAGATGGGCCAGGAGGCCTGGATGTGAGCGACCTTGGCCCAGCTGGGTTGGGTGTCGGTCCAGAGGACGAGGAATTCATCCCACCAGAGAAGTTTTGCTGCGGACCAGAGGATGGAGATGAGGGCGGTGAGCGCGATGAAGGCGAAGGGAAGCCACGGGATTCTGCGCGTGAGACTGGGCTGCACTGACACGGCGGGTTCGTCGATGGCGGAGGCAGTCGTCACAGGGCGGGCGTGGGGCCGCTTCCTTCATTTGCGCGCTGGCCGGGGTACGGCATGAAGGGATTATGGCAGTCCTGGGTGGCGGGATGAATGCCCTGTTGGTGGAAGGGAGTTCAGGTGGTCACCGGCGGGGCGGCTTCGGGAGATTTTTGCAGGGATCGTTTGGTGCGGCGGGCTCCGATGAGGATGACCTCGATGGCGGCGGCGAGGAAGACGGCGTTGCTGATGCGGGCTGCGAGGACAGTTCCGAAGAGGGGGTGTGCGGCAAAGGCGTGGAGGCCGTAGGCTAACGCTCCACCTGCGGCGAGCGAGAAGGTATGGAGCGGGGTCCATGTGGCTCGGCGGGAGAAGAGGCGGACAAAGAGCAGGAAGGCGACGTCGATGGCGAGCATGGCGGCGACGGCTCCCCAATTCAGGATGGGGGGCGTGAAGAGGATAGCGAGGCCGAGGATGAGAGCGACTGCTCCGGTGAGCGACGGAGGAGGCGTGGGACCGGCGGCGGTGTGCGGTTGGCGGCGCGGGAGCAGGAAGGCGGCGACGATGAAGGCGAGGGCGGCGATGCCTGCGCAGGCGAATTGTGTCGGTGAAGCAACGAAGCGATCGCCTTTGAGGGTCATGGCGGTGCTGGCGGCGCATCCGGCGAGAAAGAGGAGGGCGACGATGGAGTCGCCGATGCGGCCGAGCCAGGGTTGTTCAGCGCGGGTGGGGACAAGGGCTTCGACAAGGGCGATGGAGACGGAGATGCTCCAGAAGGTGTGGAGGTTGAACATGAAAAGGGTCCACCACGCGCCGACGTGGAGGAAGGGAATCCAGGCGTGCGTAAGGAAATGCCCGTGGAGATGGAGATAGTCGGGATTGAAGAGGGACTGCGTGGTGAAGGCTTCTTCGATAACGGTGTAGGCGGCGCCGAGGAGGAGGATGCTGGGCCAGCCGCGGCCAGTGCGGCGGACGACTTCGCGAATGAGGAGGGCTCCCCCGCCATACATAGGAGCCATGACGATGAGGGCCGCGAGCATCTTGATGGGCAGGTCGCCGAGGAGGTATTCGGCGACGAGCGGGGCGGTGAAGATGAGGGCGATGGCGGCGCCGATGCTTCGTTGGGATCGGATGATTGAAGGGGCGACGGGGATCGCGGCGGTGCTCGAGGACATGGCGGACCTCCTGGTGACCAGCGGGTGCAGAAACAGGATCAACCAGGAAGGCTACGCGCTCCAGTACCACTTGTCACGGCTCAGGGATGACAGTTGTCACGGCTGCTGTTGGGACGGATGTGACGAAGTCGCGATGTCGGAAGTGGTAGGGTGTTGGCATGAAAAAAATGGCTTTGTTGGCGACGGTGATGGTGGGGTTTGTTGGGGCGCGGGCGCAGAGTAGTGGATCGGCGGGAACGCCGTTGCAGGGGACGGCACAGGATGGTTATGCTTCGGCGCGGAGTCTGGAGTTGTACCGGGAGAGCCATGCGTCGATGTTCATGAACGATTATGGGCAGCTGAGCCGGTATCACGATGACGATGGGAAGCTGGGGCCGGCTGCGGCGAGCGAGAAGCGCGTGGTGTTCTTTGGGGATTCGATCACGGATATCTGGAAGCTGGATGAGTCGTTTCCAGGGAAACATTATGTGAATCGGGGGATTGGCGGGCAGACGACTCCACAGATGCTGGTGCGATTTCGTCCGGACGTAATCGATTTGAAGCCGGCGGTGGTGGTGGTGCTGGCCGGGACGAATGACATTGCGGGAAACACGGGCGAGGAGACGCTGGAGCAGATCGAGGGCGACTACGCGACGATGGCGGAGTTGGCGAAGGTGCACGGGATCCGGATGGTGTTTGCTTCGGTGATGCCGATCAATAACTACAATCCGCGCGCACTGAGTTTCCTTCTGCAGCGGTCGCCGGAGAAGATTCTGGCTTTGAATGCGTGGCTGAAGAAATATTGCGCGGACCAGGGTCTGGTGTATCTTGATTATTTTTCGGCGATGGTCGATGGGCGGGGGATGCTGAAGGCGGAGCTGACGGGGGATGGGCTGCATCCGAATGCGGCGGGATTTGCGGTGATGGCTCCTTTGGCGGCGGCGGCGATTGAGGAAGCGAAGAAGTAGGGAACAGGGAACCGGCAGCAGGGAATAGGAAACGGGGAATCGTGCCGCTGAATAAGATCATCCTTCTGCCCGGCATGGACGGGACAGGCAATCTATGTCGCGATTTTATTCGCGCCTTGCCCGACGGGATGAAGAAGGAGATTCCAATTTATCCGAAGGAACGTGCTCTCTCTTACAGCGAACTAACAAAGCTGGTGCGCTTTCATTGTGAGGGCTCGGAACCGTTTGTGTGCTGGCAGAGTCGTTTTCCACGCCCGTTGCAATTAGGGTGGCAGCGGAGAATCCAACAAATCTGAAGGGGCTGATCCTCTGCGCCGGGTTTGCGACGAGTCCCGTCAGCGGACTGTCCCGGATGCTGGGCTGGTTCCTGGCGTCGGTTCTGACGCGGATGCCTTTACCGGATGCTGTGATGAGAGCACGGCTGACTGGAACGGATGCTCCCGCTGCTCTTCTGCTCCAGGTGCGCGATGCCGTAGCGTCGGTAAATGCGAATGTTCTTGCCGCTCGGCTGCGAGCGATATTGAAGTGCAATGTTTGTGCGGAACTAACCAGGATCGCAATTCCGGTCCTCTATCTGCAGGCGGCCCAAGACCGCCTGGTGAGATCGCGCTGTCTTGACGAGATACAGCGCATGAAGCCGGACGTCCGGTCAATCATCATGAACGGGCCGCACTTATTGTTGCAAGCAAATCCGGACGAAGCGGCCAGGATCGTTGCCGACTTCTGTCGGGCTTTGTCATGACCTTCGTGCAGCCAGCCTCTCCGATTCGTGGCCAGGACACAGTGTTAACGAAATAGTTAATATGGAGGGGTCCGGCGCTCACCCGATCCTGTGGAATCATAGATATCCCGGAGGGTAGACCCCCTCCGCCGCTGAATCGGAGGGGTCCAGCCAAGGCCAGGGACGCTCCCCGCTCCGCGCTCACTTGGCCCCTGCAGACAGGTCATCGAGCGCCAGGTTCAGCTCCAGGACGTTGACCCGCGGCTCGCCGAGGAAGCCGAGTTGGCGGCCCTGGATGTGCGACTGGACGAGGGCGCGGACCGTGGCTTCGGGCAGATGACGGGCGGCGGCGACCATTGGGACCTGGTAGAGCGCGTCGGCGGGGGCGATGTCGGGATCGAGGCCGGACGCCGATGTGGTGACGAGGCCGATGGGAACTGGCTGGCCGGGATTCTGTTTCTGCCAGTTGGCCACGTCGGTGTCGATGCGCGTGACGAGCGCCTTGTTCGACTGCGCGAGGTTGGAGCCGCCGGAGCTGGTTGCGTCGTATCCGTTACCGGCGTCGGAAGGACGGCCATGGAAATAGCTGGGGCTCGAGAAGCTTTGACCGATGATGGCGGAGCCAATGACCTGACCGTCGCGGGTGATGAGCTGGCCGTTGGCCTTGTCGCGCATGGTGAGCTGCGCGAGGCCGGTGACGATGAGCGGATAGATGATGCCGAGGAGAATCGTCGTGACGATAGTGAAGCGGACCGCGATGACGAGGGTGCTGCGCATGGATGCGCCTTGGTCGGGACGGTTGCGCGGGCCGAGGAGTTCTGGGTCGTGGATGGATGATGCGGTCACCATGTGGGTCTCCGTTTCAGGCCAGGTG
>Ga0302324_100015529_pt1 | contig 15273 bp, 17 predicted proteins | sample Palsa_T0_1_FD_201949 | JGI IMG/M metagenome (GOLD analysis project Ga0302324, IMG submission 201949) | Peat permafrost microbial communities from Stordalen Mire near Abisko, Sweden - Palsa_T0_1 | ecosystem: Environmental > Terrestrial > Soil > Palsa > Peat permafrost | place: Sweden: Abisko...
ACGGCAGCGGCACCTGACACACGAACGGCCGCATGACACTCGACCTCATAAGCCTCCCGATCCCGCCAGACGCCGCCGGCCGTCCCGCGCGCTCCCGTAAGTGCTTCGCGGCCAGCCGTCACAACAAGGACCGGCGCGGAAAAGCAAGGCGGCGTTCTCGTGAGCACTTCATTCACATTTCAGCCGTAAAATAAAAACGCCGGCGGGATAGGCCCGCCGGCGTTTAACCTGGAGGCAAAGATGGTGACACATCTTCTTCTCCCGTTGCTAATCCTGGTTGTACTTGGCCGAAAAGTCAAGATCACCATAGAAACGCGATAGGGGATGGGCCAGCCCGTTCGCGGGCTGGTCTACCCCCAGGGATGGCAAAGCGTCGAGACGCGATAGCAGGGGCGGCGCTGCATACATCGGCAGTCAGACACAGGGTTGTTCCCCTGCCCATCACGACTTCGCCCGGGGAGAACGCTCGCACAGGCGATCGATGACCAGCTTTGGGACGATGAGGCCGAAGCTCATCGCTAAAATGACCATGGTGGCGGTCATGCCGTCGGCGAGCGTCCCGCTCAGCAACTCCGACGTGGTATTTGAACCACCGGCAAGTCGCAGCAGTCCGCTGGCCATTCTGAACAGGAAGACGCCGGGGATCATCGACACCACGGACGCGAAGCCGATCGCCGCGAACGGGATGTGCCAGCGCCTCGCGACCGGCGTGAGGATCAGCCCCACAACGAGACAAGCGATCAAGGCGCCGGTCGCGGCGCCGGCTCCAAGCAAGGTCAACGCTCCCCATCTGAGCGCATGGGCCACCATGCCGACCGCCACGGGCCAGCCCAGAAACCGGAGCGGCGTGGAGAAGAAGACGCTGTAGGCGGCGACGGCGACACCAGCCGCGATGATGTCCTGCCACAGCGGCACGGCCCTGCTCGGTTCGTCGACCGGCAACGAGACGCCAAGAAGGGCGAGGCCCAGAAGCAATCCCGACGAAATGGCCAGGATCGTGAGACCGGCGTAGAGGAGACGGGCTGCTCCGAGATGGATGCGGCCCAGCATGAGATCCAACGCACCATTGAGTACATGGGGCCCCGGCACGAGGACCATGCAGGGGCAGACAGCGATAAGGCGCAGTGACGAGCTCAGTTCGTATCGCACCGCCAATGCACCGATCACTCCCGCGAGCACAGCCGCGGAAAATGGTTGCAGAAAGAGGTTCGCGCTGTGACGCGCCAGAATGCGGCGAAGAACGGCGCCGGCGCCCGCGCTCCCAAAAATGAGCGCCGCCGCCGGTAAATGCTGGACACCGAACAGCACGGCCAAAGCCACGGCGCCTGCAGCGGCCGCCAGGCTGAACAGCCATGTCGGCGCGGGTGGCGCCTGCGCGATGGCGCGGATCGCGTCCTTCGCCGCGGCTGGCGCAAGGAGGCCGGCCGTCAGGTCCTCGATCGCCCGCATGGTGGAAGTCACGCGGTCCATGTCCACGCCGGTAGGATCGGCCGCTATCACCGAAATCAGCGTAGCCTCTCCGTCCTCGGCACGAAGTTGAAGTTCCGCCCATCGCGGCATGATCCTGGCGCGCAGTCCGAGCGATTGGCCAAACCGCTCGGCCGCCGCCACGGTCTGATCCGTGGCCTGGCCGTTCACGAACAAGACCTGGGCGAATGCAAGCACAAGACTGGAACGTTCTTCCAATGTCACGGGTGCTTCTCGCCACGCATTTGGGAGCGCAACCGGGGCCTATGGTTCAGTCGCCGGTGGCCACATACGGCGTGACCATCTTTTTTGGATCGACGATCCGGTCGAATTCGGCCTCCGTGACAAAACCCAGCTGCAACGCAGCCTCCTTGAGCGTGAGATCGTTGTCCATCGCGTGGTGGGCGATCTTCGATGCCTTGTCATAGCCGATGACGGGTGCGAGCGCCGTCACCAGCATTAACGAGCGCTCGACGTATTCGTTGATTTTCTTCAGGTTGGGCTTCGTGCCCTCGATCAGGAACTTCCTGAAGTTCGTGCAACCATCGGTCATGATCGTGATGGAATGGGCGATGTTGAAGATGATCAGCGGCTTGTAGACGTTCATTTCGAGATATCCGCCGGCACCGCCAAAGCCCACCGCGACGTCGTTGGCCATCACCTGCACCGCGATCATCGTCAGCGCTTCGCACTGGGTCGGATTGACCTTGCCCGGCATGATCGACGAGCCCGGCTCATTCTCCGGGATTTCCAGCTCCGCGAAGCCGGCGCGCGGACCGCAGGACATCAGGCGAATGTCATTGCCGATCTTATACAGCGACACGGCCAGAGTGCGCAGCGTTCCAGACAATTGGACCAGCGCGTCATGGGATCCCTGAACGGTGAATTTATTTGGCGCGGTGACAAAGGGTAGGCCCGCGAGCCTCGCGATCTCGGCAGCCGCGGCCTCGGCGAAACCAGGTGCCGAGTTGATGCCCGTTCCCACCGCGGTGCCTCCCAGAGCCAGTCGGTACACGCCCTCCAGGGCTGCTTCGATCCGCTCCAGATTGTCCGCCAGCATCCCCGCGTAGCCCGACCATTCCTGGCCTAACGTCAACGGGGTGGCGTCTTGCATGTGGGTCCGCCCAATTTTGACGATATCCCTCCATGCCTGTGCTTTCGCGTCGATCGCGTCATGCAGCGAGGCTACCGCCGGCACAAGGCGCTGCTTAACATTGACGGCTGCCGCGATGTACATAGCCGACGGAAACGTATCGTTCGACGACTGCGACATATTGACGTGATCGTTCGGATGAACCGGCGACTTGCTCCCGAGCGGCGTACCCGCGAGTTGGCAGCAGCGATTGGAAATCACCTCGTTCACATTCATGTTGAACTGGGTGCCGCTGCCGGTCATCCACACATGCAACGGGAACATGTCGTGATGCCGGCCGGCGAGAATTTCGTCGCAAACCCGAACAATCATCCTGCAATGCTGATCGTCGAGCCGTCCCCCGGCATGGTTCGCGACCGCGGCGGCCTGCTTTAATATGGCGTAAGCGGTGATCATCTCGCGAGGAATCAAATCCGTCCCAATGCTGAAATGCTCGAGCGAGCGCTGAGTTTGAGCACCCCACAATTTGTCCGCCGGCACTTCAACCACACCAAGGCCGTCACTTTCCTGTCGCATATCGACCATGTGATTCCCCCGAGGTTGGTTCTTCAATTTCCCGCCGGGAATCTCCCGCCGGCAATTTCCGGCCGGAACGTCATGTGTCGACGCCCAGGCCAATCGTCCATCATGCTTCGCGATAATCCAACAAAATCATCCCACACAGCACCAGACACACCGGCCAGGTCCAGCCCGCGACGCGGCTCAGCACCGGACTGGACGCCGGCTGGAGCCGCAGCTCCAGCCATCGCGACCAACCGGCGACGATCCCCGCGAGGGCCAATGGCGTGTGAGTCACTTCGATCAGCAACTGTTCCTTCACGTTGGCGATGGCGTGACTGTGGGTCAGCAGCAGCGTGCCGCCGATCGCACACATCAGAGGAAACACCAGCGCGGCGGATTTGCTGCGCCAATCGCCGGAGCGCACCCGCCATTCGAAGAACGAGAACGCGACGATCAACAGGACGAACGCGCGGTGCTGCAGAACCTCGACGTCGCGAAAACTTTCGAAGAAGCCGATTTGGCCGAGAGGCCAGACCTCGGGATCGGATCGGACGAACAGGAAGGCCCCCAGACCCAGGAACAGCAGCGGCCAGTGTTTGGCCCACCCAACACCCGCGCGGTTGAGCAAAGCGAGCACGCCTATCGCGACCACGAACAACCCGGACCAGTGGTGATTGTACTCCGACCACGCGACATCGTCGGCATTTCTGGGCGGCAGCTCTCCCGACCCGGGCACGAATGCGGTACCGGGCTGGCTCGCATGGTGCGCGGCCTCGGCGTCCAGTTTCTCCTGTAAGGCGGGGATCGCGAGAGTGTCATGGCCGGGGCTGGAGAAACTCGGCCATTCGGGAATATTTCGCGCCACGATGTCCGCCCAGGTGGCACGGTCCTGGGTGAGATCGACGGCGGGCGGGACGGAGGTGAGCGAGGCCGCGGCGAAGAACAATGCGACGCCGATCCCGATTTCGGCCTCGGCGCAGCGGCGCAGGCGATTGACGGAGGCGGCGGGATTGGCGCGCAGCCACTCAACCGACAGGAAATTCAGTCCGCCCAGGGCGAGAAGCATGAGAAAAAGACCGATTTTGGCGGCGACCATGACGCCATAGGCCGTGCCATAGAACCCTTCCCAATCGCCGATATAAAACACGCTCATGACGATGCCGCTGGCGAGGATGCAAGCGACGCCAAACATCGACATGCGCGAGAAGCGGCTGCCGATCGCGCGGCAGGCGATCCCGTCGTCAACCCAGGCGAGGGCCGCGATGAAGCTGGGGATGCCGCCGATCCAGATCGCCGCGCCCGCCTGGTGCAGGAAGGCGGCGGCGAGCAAAATCCCTCGGTCGTCCAGCCGCGCGGCGGCGTGAGTGGTCAGCGTGGCGGCGGCCAGGACGATGCCGGACAACACCAATAGCGGCGCCGCCTGTGCATTGTGGCCGCGGCGGAACAGCAGTACCGCGAGCAACACGCTCGCCACGAGTTTCACCTGACCGGCCAGAGCGGCATCGCTGGTCAGTGCGGAAACGATCCCAATGTCCACGGTTCCGGCCAGCACAGCGGATTCCAACACAACCGTCGCCAATTGAGCGACAGCGAGGCCCACCGCGCTCCAGGCGGCCAACCTGGCGGTTCGCCGCGCCACCCCGGTGCCAATCGTCGGCAGCAATGGGCGCGCGAGCAGCACGAGGAACAGGATCCCTCCCAACGCCATCGATTGCGCCAGGATCGTCAATCCATGGATGATGATCGAAAGATAGCCGAACAGATCGATCAGCAAATCCACGGAGTCAGGGCTCCGTTACCGTGAACGGCACGTCGCCTCTGGTGATATGTCCGTCGACCGCCAGCACCTGCCACCGCAGCACGTAAGCGCCCGGAACCAGGGTCACGGTCGAGGTCAACAGGTCCGGCGGCCCCTCGGGGTCGATGGGCGGGGTGGTTCGGGTCTGACCGGAACCTGTCAGCGTCAAACGGGAGCGCGAGCGGTCGATGCGGCTGTTGAACCGCAGCTTCAGCGAGATCGATCCCGCGGGCACCTTGTCGCCCGCACTGGGTTCGCTCGCCTCGAGAATCGCATGCGCCTGCCCCTGCCGGGTGGAGACAACAAAGGCGACCGCGCCCGCGAGGACGGTGCGGCGCGAGCGGAGACTGATCGGCACGGGCGGGAACTCCCATCGTGGAAGGCGGCGCCCGCTTAACGCGGCAGGGTCGGGGTGTCCATGTAGCCCCATTGGTGTCAGCCGGGCGCCGCGATGGACGGAGCGGGCCGGATCGGCTTGATTGCGGCGGCTAATGGATCACGGGACCAAAGACCTCCGCATGAGCCGCCCTCCCCCTGGCCGCCGCGCCAACTACCGCTGGTTTCACGCCATCACCACGCGCTGGATGGACAACGACGTGTTCCAGCATGTGAACAACGTCAATTATTTTTCCTACTTCGACACAGCGGTCACTTATTACGAAATGACTGAACACGTCGTCGGGATGCTGGAGGGGCCAACGCATTGTGTGGTCGCCGAGGTAGCATGCCGCTACCACAGTTCCCTGGCGTTCCCGGACCGCGTGGCCGTTGGTGTTCGGGTGGCACGGATCGGGCGCAGTTCGGTGCGGTATGAGATCGGTGTTTTCCGCAACGATGACGATGTCGCCGCCGCCGAGGGACATTTCATCCACGTATTCGTCGAACGCGGCTCGCAGAAACCTGTGCCAATCCCTGAGGCCTCCCGCGCGATCCTCGGCAGGATCGCGATTTAAGGCGTAACATCAGGTCAGATGAACGGCAGGACGTCCTCGGTCAGGCGTCGAAACTGCGTCATCGCATCGCCCATGGTCGCGAGCCGAAAGGTGAACCCCTCACAGATCGAGATATCGCTTCGCATCCGCCACCGCGGCATCCGGTTCGTCCTGAATGTTGAGGACCGTGGTCACGATGTTGCCGAACCGGTCCATATCCCGTCCCGCCTCGCGGCCGGTTGACTGGATCAGGTCGAGCGATCTCCGGAACCCTTCCGGCGAGACCGAATGTGTCATCCACCCGTCCGCCACACGCGCGACTCGGCGTAGCGCGAAGTCGGAGCCGCCCATGCCGGCCCGGTCGTTGCCCAATCGTCCCGCGTTGGTGGTCAGCCAGATGGGACATGGCGATTGCAGCGGCTTCTGCTGCATGGTCACGGGACCGAAGCGAAGCCAGGTGCCCTCGAACAGGACATCGTCGGTCGTCCAGAGATGGCGGCGAGCAGGGTCAGCGCATCCAGCCTCTGGTTCACGAACAGCGCATCCCCGACCCAGATGCTGTCGAGCAGAGGGCAAGCCTCCACGCTATCGGCCAGCGCGAGCAGCTTCGGGACTGTTGTCAGGCCGAGCAGGATGCCGCGGTTGGACAGTGTGATGCCGAATTTCATTGCCGTTCCGCCGAGCAAGGTCCTCTCCTGGGCCGCCTGATTCATGGGAGCGTCCTGGCCAAACGTTTGGCCAGGATCCAACCCGGGATCGCACCCGCCGGGGCAGCGGGCAGCAAAAGCAACCACCCAACGGGCGCTCCGCCGATAATCAGACTCATGCCAACGCCCAGCATCATGCCGCCGACCAGCGAGCCGATGACGCCGGCGGCGAGGCCCAGATAGAGGATGTCGCTGCGTTTAATCATAGGGACGAGCGAGACACGGGCGTCCGGATTTGACAATAGCGGCATGGCGAGATGACGCATGGCCTGGGAAAGTTTGACAATCCGCCCCTCGCCCCCGTATAGGCCCGCGCTTCCATTGCCGGGAACGTGGACGGGCCCAATCCAGATGGTCCGCGCCCGCTGCTGGTTTCGATCCCCGGGGTTTCGACCTTGGGTATCAAGATCAACGGCCTACCGGTGCAAAAATCGAACCTGAGAAAGGCCAACGCGCCAATGACCAAGCGCGCCGAGAGCAAATACAAAATCAACCGCCGTCTGGGCGTCAATCTGTGGGGCCGCGCCAAATCCCCCATCGCCAAGCGTGACTACGGTCCTGGCCAGCACGGACAGCGGCGCAAGAAGCCGACCGACTTCGGCACACAGCTGATGGCCAAGCAGAAGCTGAAAGGCTACTACGGCAATATCGGCGAAAAGCAGTTCCGTAAGTATTACGACGAAGCGGTGCGCCGCCGCGGCGATAGCTCGGAAAAGCTGATCGAGATCCTGGAGCGCCGGCTGGACGCCGTCTGCTACCGGTTGAAGTTCGCCGTGACGCCGTTCGCGGCTCGGCAGTTCGTTTCGCATGGGCATGTCATGGTGAACGGCAAGCGGGTGAACATCCCGTCCTATTTGCTGCGCGACAACGACACGATCGAGGTGAAGGAGAAGTCCAAGCAGCTCGCGATGGTGCTGGATTCGACGCAGAGCGTCGAGCGTGACGTGCCGGAGTATCTGGAAGTCGATCATCGCGCGATGAAGGGCCGTTTCCTGCGCGCGCCGAAGCTGAGCGACGTGCCGTACCCGGTGCAGATGGAACCGCACCTGGTAGTGGAGTTCTACTCGCGGTAATTCGCGGCTGGACCTGGTCCCGGCTTGATCGTCAAAGGCCGGTGGCGGTACAGTCGCAAGCAAGCAAGGCTTTCAACACAGAGAAAGCCGGAGGAACCACGGGGTCGCACAGAGAAGAAAGTTTGGCGCTCCGCGCTGGCGTTTGATCAAATATCGCGCGAAGCGCCGAACATTCTTCTCCGTGCGACTTCGTGTACCTCCCTCTTCCTCCGTGGTAAGAAGCCTTACTTGCTTGCGGACATGATTGTCATACCGGAATCGTGAAATGAGTGCCGCGTCCACCGGGCATGGCGATCCGGCCGCCGACGCCGAGGCTCATTTCGAAATCTCCTCCAGCCGCAGCCCGGTGGTGCGCGGTCCGAAAATCGCCACCACGCCGACCACGACCGCCATCGCGCTGGCGATGAACAGAAACACCCCCGTCGTGCCGAATTCGCGTAGAAAGAACGCGATCATGAAGCCGACAAAGATCGTGCTGAACCGGCTCCAGGAGTAAACGAAACCGACCGCGCGGGCGCGAATGCGGGTCGGATAGATCTCCGCCTGATAGGCGTGGAACGAGTAGGACAGCGACGAATTGCTGATCTGCACCAGGATCCCCATCAGGATGATCAGTGGTCCGGCGGATTGCAGGGAAAACAGCAAGCCAAATATACCGATGCCGGCCGCCGACGCGGAGACCTGCCATTTACGGTCGATCTTATCGGAGTAAAACCGCGCCAGCAGAGGTCCGACCGGTGCCGTCAGCGCCACCGCGAACGTGAATTCCAACGACCGTGTCACGTTGATGCCCTGAGCCAGAAGCAACGTCGGCACCCAACTGGCGAACCCGTAGTATCCAATCGACTGCAACAGGTTAAAGACGATCATCATGGTCGTGCGCCCGCGATAGGGCGGCCTGAAAATCTCTTTGATGGAACCTTTCCGGTCCTCGACTTCGTCCGGCAAAACCTCGGGCGTGCGCAGCGGTTGTCCGGTTTCGGCAACGACACGCCGTTCCATCTCCGACGTGATCCGGTCCGCCTCCTCCAGCCGTCCATGCTGGGCCAGCCAACGTGGTGACTCCGGAAGACCAAGGCGCAGGAACCAAACGACGATCGCGCCAAGCGCACCGATGACGGTGACCGTGCGCCAGCCGTCATAGCCAAATGTCGTGGTAGGCACAAACAGATAAGCGAGAAACGCCACCACCGGATAAGACGTGAAATGGATGAACTGACTGAGCGCGAAGGCGGCGCCGCGCCGATCCTTCGGCGTAAGCTCGGACAAGTATGTATCGATCGTCACGAACTCGACACCAATGCCAAGACCGGCGACGAACCGGCTGATATCGAGGCCCCAAGGATCCGATTGACAGGCCATCGCCAATGTCGCGATCGAATACCACAGCAATGCAAACGTGAAGATGGTGCGCCGTCCGAACCAATCGGATAGCGGACTGAACACCAGCGTGCCGATGAACATGCCGGTGAACGTTGACGCGACAAGCGCCGCGTAGCCTTTGATATCGAAGAAATCATGCGTCGTCGGCACAAGAATCCCGGCCTTGTAAAGGCCAGGCGCGATATAGGCGGTGAGCGCGTTGTCATAGACCTCGAAAAACGCGCCCATCGACAGCAGGATGACGAGGCCTCGCGTATAGCGCGTGGCCGGCAGGCGATCGATCCGTGCCGCGATGGTCGCGGTCCGAGCAGTATCGGACCACGCCGCGACAGGCGCGGTCTGGCTGGCGGACATTGACGTTCCCTCCGTGACGGCGGGACGCGCCCGCGTTTGGTGCTCCCGCAGGCTGGCATGGAATGGGGCATGACGCCAGCATCACAGCCTCCGCGGTGGAGAAAGCAGGCGAATCGGGTGAAAAAATCATGCTGTGATAAGGCTGGCGAGGAATTCATCATCCCATCCAGCGACCTTGCGTCGGACCCGGAATGAATCTTTGCCGGAAGGCCTCCGGAGCAGATTGTATGCCATGTGTTTGATAGTGGTGAAGTTAGCCGGAGCATGGTTTGTTCGGACCCGGCATTCGTCGTCGCGGAATACCATGTCCATGACCCAGTGCAGGCTGTTCTCGATGGCCCAATGGCCTCGGATGACTGGCCCGAGAAGATGCGCCAACATGACCAGCGACGTGATGTAATAGCGCGTCTCGCGTTCGACCTTGCCGCCGAATTCACGCGTGCTTTCGACGATGGCGACAGCGTTCAGGCCAGGCCAGTTGTGCCGTTGGCGCAGCCATTCGATATCGTGGATGACCGTAGTGGTGCGGGTCTCGATCCGGCCATTGTCAGCATCAATCGTCTCGGCCCGGCTGATCGTCGTATCCTTGAAGTCCCGTGCCTTTTGCTCGTTGACCAGCAATTCGACGTCGTCGCGCAACGATCCCTGATTGCCTTTCAGTCCGAACACATAATCGGCCTTCTTCTCGATGATCTTTCGCGCGATGGCGCGCTGACAACCCATCGCGTCGATGGTGACGATCGCCCCCTCGATCGCCAGCAGATCGAGCAGCTTTGGGATCGCGACGATCTCGTTGGATTTTTCCGCCACCTTCACCTGCCCGAGCACAAGACGCTGACTGGCGGCGAAGGCCGAGACCATATGGATGGCGCCTTTTCCGGCCTTGCCACCCGACCGGCGCACGGTCTTCCCATCAATCGCCACAACGCCCACCGGCACGCCGGTCAGCGCCGCGACCCAGGCGACGAAACAACGCTGGAATTGCTCCGCGTCGAGGGCGGCGAAGATGTCGCCGAGATGATCATGCGACGGGGTCCCGTCGCGGAACGGTCGGAAGCGGCGCAGAAGATCGAGCTTCTTCTCGCCAAAGCGGGCGATTTCGACGAAGGATTCGGCCCCGGCCAGCACCGCCAGCAGCGCCAGCACGAGGACCTCATCAAGCGGATAGGTGATCTTGCCGCGCTGGCGTGGATCCGGCAGATCGCTGAAATGATTGAGAAATACAACCATCTCGAAGAGAGCCTGGTTGTCGTGTGCCGCGTTGTCCATGACCATCCCCACTGAGCGAATCCAGAGGGTCGTCATAGATTCAACGTTTTAGCGGTTTGTCGAGGACTTCTTCACCCGATTGCCCTGCAAAATCTCCCTTTCATTCTCGGCGCTTCCGGACCACAGTGATGCCATCGGGGGTTGCGAGCCGGTTTCTGCTCTTTCACATTTCCAGGGCTTGTGCCCCGGGCATACAAGGCAAAGTACTGGTGAAGGTGCCCGGGATGAGTTGGCCATGACGGGAGCGTAAGCGGTGCGTCACTGTTTTGGCGGGCTGATTTAAACCATGGGTAGTAATGTGCGGATCCATGGCAGTTGCGTGGCGCGCGACGGTTCCGGCGTCCTGATTGTTGGCGCGTCAGGAGCCGGCAAATCGGACCTGACGTTGCGGTTACTTGGCCGAGGGTTCACCCTGGTCGCGGACGATCAGGTCGAGATCACCGACGGACTCGCGCGGGCGCCCGAGGCGTTGGCCGGACTGCTGGAAGTACGCGGTATCGGCATCGTTCAGCTGCCGTATATCTCCAACGTAAAACTTCGCGTTATCATTGCGTTGACCGATCAACCGGAGAGGTTGCCCGTCTCGGAGCAGCATGGGGAACTGGGTCTGCCGGTCGTGCGTCTGCAAGCCGCCGGCGCCTCGGCGCCCGATCGAGTCGCGCTCGCGCTGGATTGCGCGCTGGGACATGTGACGCAGTGCGTCGGAGCGTTCGCGCCATGACGCAAACCCGGCCCCCCGGAGCTGACCCTCGGAGGATCGTTGTGGTCAGCGGCTTATCCGGCGGCGGCAAGGCCTCGATCCTGCACGCGCTGGAGGATGTCGGCTACGACGCCGTGGACAATCTTCCCCTTGGCCTCGTGGAAGATCTCGCGGCATGCGCGGACCGCGACATCGCGCTGGGAGTTGATGCCCGCACCCGGGGCTTCGATGCCGACGTTGTGCTCGATACTTTGGCCAACCTCCGCCGCAACCCAGCCCTGCTTCCGGAGCTTATCTACGCCTGGGCGGACGAGGCAACGTTGTTACGCCGATATACCGAAACCCGGCGCCGTCATCCGCTGGCACCGCGCGGCCGCGTAACGGAAGGCATCGAGATCGAGCAAGAGCTCACCGCGCCACTTCGCGAAAGTGCCAATCTTATCATAGACACTTCCGAATTGCCGCTTGCCAGTCTGCGGCATTTGATCGAGCAGCGTTTCGGTCCTTCGGGCGATAAACTCGACGCCCGCATGATGGTGTCGTTGATTTCCTTCGCCTACGGCAAAGGGTTGCCTAAAGAGGCGGACCTGGTGTTCGACGCGCGGTTCTTGCGCAATCCGCACTATGATCCCATGTTGCGGCCTCGGACAGGACTTGACCCGGAAGTGGGCGCCTATATACGCGAAGACCAAGGCTTCGAGGCTTACCTGTCCCGGATTACCGATCTGGTCGATCTGGTTCTGCCAAGGTTCGTGCATGAAGGAAAAAAATACGCTACCATCGCGATCGGGTGTACTGGCGGGCGGCATCGGTCCGTCTATATGGTTGAATGTCTTGCCGCACATATGGCTTCAAGGCTTACCGCGATGCACGCGGGCGGGGAGAGCGGATTGGATTGGCGTCAGACCGTAACTCACCGGGAACTAAGGCCGGGCGAAGCAAGGCCCGGGGAACTGACCGTTCAAGGTCAGACCGAGGGGGCGCCTCACAAGGAAGCATTAACCGGGGGAGCTTTATCCGGCGCGCTCAGAGCGCCGGAGACGACGGGAAATGATGTTCGGTCTGACGGCGATGGTCAAAAAACCACGTCGATCCAGGCCCAGGAGGCCTGACGACAAATCATGAACCAAGACAAAGATAGTTGGTTTTCTGGTGGCGGGGGACCCATTCAGGAAGCCGGTAGGGACATCTCAGTCCGAACATGATCGGAATGATCCTGGTGACGCACGGGCGGCTGGCGGAGGAACTACGCCTCGCCATGGAGCACGTGGTCGGCGCGCAACGCGGCGTGGACACGGTCTGCATCGGTCCTGACGACGATGTTGACACACGTCGCGCCGAGATCGAGGCCTGTATCGGGCGATGCGACACCGGCGACGGGGTTGTATTGCTGACTGACATGTTCGGCGGCACGCCGTCCAACCTCGCGATCTCGATGATGGAGCGTAAAGGCGTGGAAGTTATCGCCGGCGTGAATTTGCCGATGCTGGTGAAGCTCGCCAAAGTCCGCTCCAACCAACCGCTCGCTGACGCGGTCCTCTGCGCCGAGCAAGCCGGGCGTAAGTATATCGCCGCCGCTTCGCATGTGCTGCACGGCTGCAAGGTCAACGGAACGCCCTGCGCCGAATGATTTCCCGCCGACAATGACTGAGGGCGGGCCGCCGGTACTTACCCGGACCGTCGCCGTCGCCAACAAACGAGGCCTGCACGCCCGCGCGGCGGCCAAATTTGTCACCCTCGCGGAACGCTTTGGTGCTTCGATAGAAGTCGTTCGCGGAGATGAGCCGCCGGTCTCCGCCCGCTCCATCATGGGCCTGATGATGCTGGGTGCCGGAAAGGGCTGCACGTTGGAACTGCGAGCAGAAGGGTGGGACGCGAAGGAGGCGCTGGACGCCCTGGCCGCACTGGTCGAGGCGGGGTTCGATGAACGCGACTAGTCCAGGAACGAGCAGTCCAGGAACGACCAGTCCGGGAACGACCAGTCCGGGAACGGCCAGCACCGGAACGACCGGCCCGGGAGTCGCGCGGCCGAGGCCAGGGGGAAGGGGGGAGCGGCGGTTCGTCGGGATTCCCATTTCCGCCGGCGTGGCCATCGGGCCTGTGTTTTACGCGATCGAGCCGGAAATCCCTGTAACGCAATCCAAGATCGCTGCGGCTGATATCGCGGCGGAGGGCGCTCGGCTGGATGCCGCGATCCTGCAATCGCGCAAGCAACTGACGAAACTGCGCGCCCGCCTCGCGGTGCTGCCCGAGGAGAGCCAGGCGGAAATCGCCCCTCTCATCGATGCCTATTTGCGGATGATCGGTCCCTCCCGCCTCGTTCGGGGCATTCGCCGGCGGGTGGAAGAAACGCTGCTCTCAGCGGAACGCGCGGTCATGACTGAGGCAGACGCGATCGCCACTGCGATCATGAGCCAGGTTGAGCCAGGCATGAACGCCGAGGACCGGGCCAGTTTCAGCCGCCGCGCGGAGGAGGTGCGGGAAATCGCCCGTCGCGTCGTGCGCAACCTGACACGTACGCCGTTCCGCAGTTTCTCCGGTCTGCCGGATGGCGCGATCCTGGTGAGTGAATCCCTGCGGCCGTCCGATGCGGCCCTGCTCGATCCGTCAAGGCTCGCGGGAGTTGCCACGGATGAGGGAGGCACGGACGGTCACACGGCGGTTATGTTGCGCGCGTTGGGCGTGCCTTCGGTGTTGGGGGCGGCGGGGCTGACCCATTCGGCTCGTCCGGGCGACATTGTGGTGGTGGATGGTATCGCCGGGACCGTCATGTTGAACCCGAGCCCTGAGACCGTGGCCACCGCCCGCCGCGCCGTCGCCGCCTTCGCGCGAGAAAGGCAGCGCTACGCCCGGCTGCGGCGACTACCCTCGGAAACGACCGACGGCGAGAAGGTCGAGTTGCAGGCCAACTTCGAGTTGCCGGTCGAACTGCCGCTGATCGCGCAATCCGGGGCGCAGGGAATTGGCCTGCTGCGCACCGAGTTCCTGTTCATGAACCGCGACTCGATGCCCGACGAGTCAGCCCAGATCGAGACCTATCGCGGTATCGTCGAAGCGATGAATGGGGATATGGTGACGATTCGCGTGCTCGACTGGGGCGGCGAGAAAGACATCGAGGCGCTTTCCAACGCCGGCCTGGTACCGGACATTTCCGATGTGAATCCGGCTATGGGATTGCGCGGTCTGCGATTGTTGTTGCGGCGGCCGGAGCTGTTTGAAACTCAGCTTGCCGCGATCCTGCGCTCATCCGTCCATGGCCCGGTGCGTGTGTTGCTGCCGATGGTGACGACCGTCGCGGAGGTGCGTGCGGCACGCGAGACTTATGAACGGGTGGCTCGCCGGCTGCGCCGCCGCGGCGAGCGCGTCCCCGAGAAGCTACCGCCGCTCGGTATCATGATCGAAACGCCCGGTGCCGCCTTGTCCGCCGATGCTCTGGCACTCGAAGCCGATTTTTTCGCTATCGGAACCAATGATCTGACTGCTCACACGCTCGCGGTCGATCGCGGCGAGAGCGACGTCGCGGAGATGTACGATCCGCTGCATCCCGCCGTGCTGCGGTTGATCCAGTTCGCGACCGAGGCGGCGTTGCGGATGCGCATGCCCGTCTCGCTGTGCGGGGAGATGGCGGGGGATCCACGGATCACGCCTTTGCTGTTGGGTCTTGGTCTGCGGGCATTCAGTATGAACGCTTCGGCGGTGCCGCGCGTTAAGCAGGTTGTCCGATCGGTGGACTCGGATGCGTGCGTGCGTTTCGCCCGCCGCGTGATGGAGCAGTCCGATCCTGAGCAGATTGTTGCATTGTTGACGGCGTTTGGCGGGGCACGGGGGAACAACGCCTAGTACCCAGAATCGTTGAAGCGTGACACATCCCTACGTCATGGCCGGCTTGACCCGGCCATCTGTCGCAGCACTGCGCTGGAAGAGATGGCCGGGTCA
>Ga0302324_100015530_pt1 | contig 15273 bp, 13 predicted proteins | sample Palsa_T0_1_FD_201949 | JGI IMG/M metagenome (GOLD analysis project Ga0302324, IMG submission 201949) | Peat permafrost microbial communities from Stordalen Mire near Abisko, Sweden - Palsa_T0_1 | ecosystem: Environmental > Terrestrial > Soil > Palsa > Peat permafrost | place: Sweden: Abisko...
AGGACTGGCAGAGTTTGTTTCCGAATCATTCGCAGCCCTACTACTCGACCATTGTGTTTGTGGTGCGCACGGGCAATCCGAAGCATATTCACGACTTGGTAGACCTTGCGGATCGCGGTATCGAGGTGGTCACGCCCAGTCCCGTTACCTCCGGCAACGGCAAGCTCAGTATGCTCGCTGCCTGGGGATCGGTTATCAATCGCGGCGGTACCGAGGCGCAGGCGCTGAATCTGGTGATCAGGATCTATCGCAACGTCTCCAATCCGGGAGAGCGTGCTCGCGACTCGGCCACGACCTTCGAACTGGCGAAGGAGGGCGACGTGCAACTGACGTGGGAGAACGAAGCGATTCGCGAGGTGGCGGAGTCCCGGGGTGAACTGGACATCGTCTATCCGCCGGTGAGCATCCGGGCGGAACCCAGTGTCGCCGTGGTCAGCACCAATGTCTCGAAGCACCACACCGAAGCGGCGGCCGAGGCATATCTTCACTTCCTGTTCAGCGATGATGCGCAGGAGCTTCTTGCCGAGCGCGGTTATCGGCCGGAGAACGATGACATTTTAAAGAGACACCAGGACCTGCTGCCGAAGATAGCCCTGTTCCCGGTAACGACGATCGCCAGGGATTGGGATAATGCCCAGGAAAAATTCTTTGGCGATAATGGGCTCTTCAACACTATCCATGCCGGCGGTACCAACTAAAATGGATTTCTCTGTCAGTATCAGGAACTATCGCTGGAGCACGGTGCGACGCGACCTGGTCGCGGGCGCGACGGTGGCCGCGATAGCGATCCCGCAGGCCATCGCCTATGCCTTGATCGCCGGCGTGGATCCCCGATTCGGCCTCTATTCCGCGATCATCCTTACGATCGTGGCTTCGCTGTTGAATTCGTCCTCCCACCTGATTAACGGACCAACCAACGCTGTGTCGCTGGTCGTTTTCAGCGCGCTGGCGTCATTCGACGGTCGCTTCGAGGCTTATCAGGCACTGTTCCTTCTCGGTATCATGATAGGGATCATCCAGATATTCATCGCGGTTCTCAGACTGGGCGACCTGACCCGGTACGTGTCCGAGTCGGTTATTCTCGGATTCATGGCCGGCGCCGGATTGCTGATCGCACTGGGCCAGATCGGCAATTTCGTTGGAGCGGCGAAGAAGGGCGGCGGTGATTCATCGGTCATTGTGCAGACCTGGGCAATTCTCGCGCACGGGCGGTCGTTCAATTTCTATGCCATCGGCCTCGGCACCGGAACCATTCTCGTGGTGCTGTTGTTGAGGCGTCTGATCAACCACTACAAGCTTCCGAAGATAGACATGCTGGCGGGGCTGATCATTGCCTCGCTGGTCGCGGCGCACTTCGGATGGTCGCTGCCGGCTGCGAGCGGCAAGTCCCTGGTCGCCACCGTCGGTACGGTACCTGCGGCGCTCCCCGGCTTCTACATTCCGCAGGCAGATCTGGGCTCGATGTCGAAGCTGCTCACCGGGGCGCTGGCGATCTCACTGCTTGGGCTGCTTGAAGCACTGGCCGTTGCCAAGTCGATCGCCGTCTACACGCGCCAGCCGCTCGACTATAACCGCCAGTGCCTCGCGGAAGGGGTTGGAAATCTGGTCGGCGGCCCCTATGCCCGATTCATCCCAAGGTCGGCCCTGGCTGGGCTGCTCTTCATCACGGCGGCCCGTTTGATCGACTGGAAGAGACTGGCCTATACACTGCGCGCTTCGCGCTTCGACGCCTTATTGGTGGCGGTTACCGGGCTGACGGCCGTGCTTGTCAGCGTGGATTATTCAATCCTGATCGGCGTTGCACTGTCCATTGTTCTGTTCGTAACCCGTGCATCCAGGCCGCACATGCGCGAGCTCATTGTCACTGCGGAGCGGGTGGTGCGTGAGCGTCAGCCTCAGGAGGAGCGCGCAGGTCCATTGCTCATCTATGACCTCGAGGGCGAGCTGTTCTTCGGGGCGGCGCCGGAGCTGGTTCGCTACCTCACCGAAATCCTTGCGGAGGCCGATCGATGCGCGATCCGACATGTTGTGCTGCGCTTCCGACGTGCCCGCAATCCTGATGCGGGGGCGATCGAGCATCTGGAACACTTCCTGCGCGATGCGAGAGCGCAGGGCGTCACCATCCTGCTGGCCGGAGTGCGTCCGGATTTCGTGAAGATTCTGCGAAATGTCCGGATAGACCGGTGGTTTCCGACAGACCATATCTTTCCGGAAGAGGATCGGAAGTTTTCAGCGACGTTGCGTGCCGTGCGCTACGCGAATCAATTGGCGAGCCAGAGTGGCGCCAGCGGCGCAAACGAGGCAGACACCACCACCGCCGCCGACGAGGAAGACAGGGCGGTCTACTATCTGGTCTGAGTCAGCACTGCGGAACCAAATCTGCGGGAAACGCCGGGATCATCTGGCCGTCATCCCAGAAGGTGACGTGACGGGCATCGCTCAATAGGCTATCGCCGCGATGTCGGTGTGAGTGAAGTCATCTCCCTTGAACAACAGCGGTTCGCCGGTCAGCTTTGCCAGCGCGTAGCTGAAGCAGTCGCCGAAGTTGAGAGCGGCGGAATGCCGACCCTTACCGTAGCGACGCCAGGCATCACGAGCTACATCGGCCTGCTCCGCGGTAACGGCCTCGGTCGAAAGACCAGTCTTGGCGATGAGTAAATCAAGCTCGCGGCCGCCGACAGGGCCGTAGCGAGACTCGATCACCAGTCCCGCTTCGACCACCGTTGCTGCGGATATCAGGCGGGTCGTATCTGATTCGAGCGCGACAGCCAATCGCGCTGATTCGGGCTCCATGCTCAGCAATGCGATCAACGCGGAAGTGTCGACCACCATTGGCTTCGCTGTCAGCGAGGCAGCCCGTGCTCGTCGTAGCCGACTATCTCATCCGCTGACCGTGTGTCTTGCAGCGGCAGGCGCGCACAGCGCCGGCCGATCTTCAATATCTCCTCGCTCAGGCGCGGCCCGCGTGGGCGCCGCAGTCGCGCCAGACGTTCGCGCAGAGCTCGGACTACCGCCATCGTCAGCGTCTCGCCGGTCGCTTTTGCCACTGCGCGCGCGAGTCGATCGGCTTCCGGATCCTTGATGCTCAGTGCCATATTGGCTTATATACATAGAGACGATGATATATACTAGGCATCCTTGGCCGACTTGTAAAGGCGGTGCCAAACACCTCCGCTACTGCAGCGGCCCGCGTACCGAGGTGATCCGATCGGTATTGAAGCCGAGCCAGTGCATTCGGCCCACGTAGCGGGCATGTTCGACCTTGATGCACCGATCCATGACCACCGCGAGGCCCGCTGCTTCGGCAATCCGTGCACCCTGCTCGTTGATGACACTGAACTGGGTCCAGAGGCAGCCTGCACCGATCGCGACCGCCTGCGTGGCAATCTCCGGCAGTGCGCTCGGGGCACGGAATACGTTGACGATGTCCACCCGTTCCGGTACGTCCTGCAGACTGGCATAACAGCGCTCTCCAAGGACTTCGGACTCGCGCGGATTGACTGGAATCACACGGTAGCGGTGGCGCTGCAGGTAGAAGGCCACAAAATAACTGGCACGCAGCGCATTGCCGGAGAGCCCGACGACGGCGATTGTCCTGGCACTCAGCAGCACGCGCTGGATGGTCAGAGGATCCTGGTAGCGCGAGAGCTCGCTCGTTGTCATTGCACGCGCTCCGCAGGCAGCGACGCACGCACACGTGCGAAGCCCTGTTCAAGGTCCCAGAGCAGATCGTCGGCATTCTCAGTGCCGACGGAGAGCCGGATGGTACCCGGTCCGATGCCGGCTGCTGCCAGCTCCGGCTCACTGAGCTGCCGGTGTGTGGTGCTGGCCGGGTGGATGACGAGACTTTTTGCATCACCGACGTTCGCCAGGTGCGACCACAGCGTCAGCCCGCGGATGAACTCCTGTCCAGCCGCGCGTCCTCCCACGATGTCGAAGGAGAACACGGCGCCAGCCCCGCGCTGCAAGTACTTGTCGGCCAGCGACCGGTAGCGGCTCGCACTCAGGCCCGGGTAGGTGATTCTGGATGCCAGTTCGTGAGATGCCAGGTAGCGCGCGATTGCGCCCGCATTCTCCACGTGACGGGTCATCCTCAAAGAGAGTGTCTCGATGCCCTGCAGCAACAGGAAGGCGTTGAACGGACTCATGCATGCGCCCAGATCGCGCAATGTTTCCGCGCGCAGCTTCATCAGGTAGCCGTACAGGCCGAAAGTCTCGTGGAACTGCAGGCCGTGATACGCGGGTGATGGGGCAGCAACCACCGGGAATCGGCCGTTTGACCAGTTGAATGAACCTGCGTCCACGACGATGCCGCCGATGCTGGTGCCGTGGCCGCCGAGGAATTTGGTCGCCGAATGCAGGACGATGTCCGCACCCCACTCAATCGGTCGGCACAGATACGGTGTCGCAAAGGTGTTGTCGACGAGCAGCGGCAAGCCGGCCGCGTGCGCGACGCTGGCGATGGCCTCGATGTCGAGCACGTTGCCGCCGGGGTTACCGATCGTCTCGCCGAAGAATGCCTTGGTAGTGCTTCGAATGGCGGACTTCCAGGCGTCGAGTTCGTCCGGATCCACCCACGTCAGTTCGACTCCGAGCTTGCGCAGGACGTGTTTGAACTGGTTGACCGTCCCACCGTACAGCGCCGACGACGACACGACGTGGTCCCCGGGCTCGAGCAACGTGAACAACGCGGCGGCCTGCGCAGCCAGGCCACTGGCAAATGCCACGGCCCCGCAGCCGTTCTCCAGGCTGGCGGTGCGCTCTTCAAGTGCGGCCACCGTCGGATTCATGATCCGGGAGTAGGTATTGCCGTACTCCTGCAGGTTGAAGTACGCCGCCGCCGCCTCAGGGTCCTCGAATACGTAGCTCGTGGTCTGGAAAATCGGCACCGCACGTGCGCCCGTATTGGGATCCGGGCGCTGACCGGCGTGTAACTGGCGGGTCTCGAAGCCGAATCGTCTGGGCTGTTCCAAGGCTTAAGGCTCCCGGCGAAGCAAGGGGTGCGCCATCTTAGGCTGCCGTTGGCGCACCTCCAACATCAGCTTTTAACCGCGCTGACACAGAAAAGGCGCCGGAATTTGGCTATGCTTGGCAGTTGTCCGCCAGCGTCAACTCAGCTCCCTCCGCTTTGGCGGAGCCGGCCAGTGCCTGATATATCAACGTTAAGAGGAGACAGTCAGATGAGTCAGATCGTCAACAACGGTGTCAACGTCGACGCACTGCTTGCGGCACGCGAAGCGCTGAAGGATGCGCCGGCTGCCGGCGAATTCACCTGGCGTGCGTCGTGCAAGTGGCTCAACGGTACGCACGCGCGATCGACCGTGCAGGGATTCCGGGGTCTGGGGGAAGAGCAATCGCACAAATCCGAGTTCTCGTTCGATACGGACCATCCGGAAGTCTTCGCTTCGGAGGACAACGGTGCGACTCCGGTCGAAGTGGTTCTGGTCGGTCTCGCCAGCTGCCTGACGGCCGGCGTCGCCGCCGTGGCGCAGAATCGCGGCATCCAGCTGCGATCGGTGGAAGCGCGGCTCGAGGGCAAGATGAACATTGCCGGCATCCTGGGCATCGACGGCGACGTCCGCAACGGCTATGACCACATCAAGGTGACGTTTCATGTCGATGCCGATGCCTCGAAGAAGGATATTGAGGCACTGGTCGCACAGTCGCAGAAGCGTTCCGCAGTCTTCGACATCATCACCAATCCGACCAACGTGACCGTCGAGGTCGTCTAAAGGCGGCTCCGAGGATTGCGACGGAGAGCGGCATAGATCGCTTCACGACCGTCATCATCGGGGCCGGGCACGCCGGCCTGTCGATGAGCCGTGTTCTCACCGAGCACTCGATCGACCACGTCGTGCTCGAGCGCGGACAGGTGGCGAACTCCTGGCGCCGGGAGCGTTGGGACGCGCTGCGCCTGCTCACACCCAACTGGCTGAGCCGGCTGCCGGGCTACGCCTACGCGGGCTCCGATCCGGACGGCTTCATGACTCTGCCAGAGGTCGTGAACTTCATTGACGGGTTCGCCGCCGAGATCTCGGCACTGGTACGCACCCACACGACCGTCACTTGCGTGAGGTCCATCGAGGGTGGGTACCAGGTAGCCACCGACCGCGGTGAAATCCGCTGCCGCTGTCTGGTGCTCGCCACCGGGGCGGCTAACACCCCGCGTGTGCCGGATCTGCACCGGGCGGTGCCGCAGACGCTGCAGTGCCTGACAACCTTCAGTTATCGCAACCCGGAACGGCTGCCGTCCGGTGGCGTACTCGTGGTCGGGGCCGCGGCCACCGGTGTGCAGCTCGCCGATGAGATCCATCGCTCTGGAAGGCGAGTCACGCTGTGCGTCGGTGAGCACGTGCGGTTACCGAGAATCTACCGGGGCCGCGACATACTCTGGTGGATGGAAAACTCCGGGGTATGGAATCAACGCTACGATCAGATCGAGGATCTCGAGCGCGCCCGGCGACTGCCGTCGCCGCAGCTGGTCGGCACGCCCGAGCATTCCACTCTGGAACTCAATACCTTGTCCGGCGCGGGCATCGAGATCGTCGGCAAGCTGGCAGCCGTACGCGACGGTCGCGCGCTGTTTTCGGGCGGTCTCGCCAATCAGTTCGCCCTTGCGGACCTCAAGATGGAACGGCTGCTCGATAGCTTCGACGCATGGGCACGCGACACTCACGTCGACACCGAAGTCGGTCCGGTCGAGCGCTTCGCGCCCACTCGCGTGCCGTCATCGACGCGGCTTTCGCTGGATCTGCGCAGCGGAGAAATACGCACGATCGTGTGGGCCACCGGCTATCGTCCGGATTATCGCTGGCTGGATGTTCCCGTAGTCACCCACAAGGGAGAACTGCGCCACGACGGCGGCGTCGTTACCGAGGCACCAGGCACGTACGCCCTGGGTCTGCCGGTGCTACGGCGGCGCAAATCTACATTCATCAACGGTGCCGAAGCCGATGCCCGCGACCTCGCCCAGCATCTCGCCGGCTACCTCGCCGGTTGCGGCAGGCCGGGGACGGGTGGTCTGGGTCACCGACCGATCCTCATGCGTTCGAAGAACCCGGGTTGATAGGCGATCGATGCCGCCGACGCTTCAAATGATTCGCTGACCGAGCGCAGCAGGATACGAGACGCATCCTCGACACGGATGGGACGAAACGGCGTATCGAACTCTTCGATCAATTCGAAATCACCCTGCTTCATTCCACAATGTTCGCAGTGATTCATCCAATAGAACGAGTGGATGGTCTTGCTGAAGTCGTTGCGATAGTGGCCAGTTAAGCATCGCATTTGCACCTGCACGCTCTCAGGGATGTGAGTGATGTAGTAAACGATGGCTTCAGATTCCTGTGCTTTCCAGCGGGCCGACTCACCGCTGTATTGCAGCGTTTGGTGTCCACGCGGAAGAAGAATGCTGAAAACATGGGAATCCCGGTCGCAGTGCCAGCAGGTGCGCACCGATTGCGCGATGAAATACGACGCACACTGAAGGTTGATATCTGACTGTTGTGGTAGCCATTTTGCAAAAGGCGCGGTATCCGAGCGATCCGGCAAGAACCAGGTTTTTCGGACTGCATCCCATCGTGCCCCCAGTCGCTTTGCGTCGTCCTTCTCATGAAAAGGCACATTGAGGTTGGTGGGTGGCATTGCGTTGCTTCCCTCGCTGGCGGGCTCGGCCGGCGCCAATCGTAGGAAATCAACGTCGAGTGGCGCAACGCGCATATCTGTCCGGTCTCGTGGAAAATGGCTTACCGACCCTGATCAGACCCCAGCCCTGGGTGATCGAACGCCGGCCGCCCGGCAATTGTACGAGCGCGATGCCGACCGGCGCAGCGAGGGCTTCGTTATGGTGGAATTCTCGAACGTGCTCGCAACCTACGTCCATGTCACCCAACGGGTCGTTCCCGCGTTAATAGCTGTAACAGCGGTTACTTTCAGGAGAGCGATCGATGAAGCCAGTATTGAAATTAATGGTGCCGGTCACGTTATTGGCTCTGGCCGGTTGTGTCGTGGCTCCGGCGCGTGGCTACTACTACGGTCCGCGCGCGGTTGTTGTTGCGCCAGCGCCGGTGGTTGCGGTGCGGCCATATGGCTGGTACCACTACTGAACGGTCAGTCAAACGGCCATGGCGTTGACTTGGGAAGCGTGATGGTGGGCGACTCGGAGGCTGACCGCCGCGGCTGCGGCCGGTCGCTGACCAAAAGACTTCATGTGTGTCGCACCGAGCTCATCTGTTTCGCACCACCGGCTTGCTAGTATCCCGCCGATCGGTTTGGCGCGAGCACGCGCAGCACGGCCATCATGCCGTTGTCCTCGTGATCGGCAAGGTGGCAATGGAACGGAATGTCGCCGGCGAGCGCTTCCGGGAAATATAGCTTGATACGCACGCGGCCAGGACGCACGGGCCCGTCTTTGCTGTGATAGCCGGTGGCGGTCGCATAGGGAACATTGACGACGTCGAGCAGCGGCGGGTGATCGACCGCCTTGCCGTCGACCGCCAGCACGCGAAAGTGCAGCTGATGGATGTGAAAGGCGTGCAGTTCATTGGTCCAGTTCTCGACCAGCCACTCCTCGGTCGTACCGGCCTTCACCGTGATCGCGGGCGGATCTCCCATGGCGAATGGCTTGAGCACGGCTCCCGGTTTGCGCTCAAACAGGTAGAAATCAATCTGATCCTCGCTACCTGGGTGCGGGTATTCCGCCAGCGCGATGACACGTTTCCGATCGGTATGGCGCGCTATCAGGCCGCTGAACATGCTTGGCCGAATGCTCAGCGAGTGCCGCGCGGTTGCCTGCGCGGCTCCAGACGCTGCGGCCAATGGCACCTCGATCACAGCGAGGCGACGTTCCGGTACGCGATCGCCCGCACAGCCGGTATCTACTGCGTGGGTGATCAGGTATGCCTTGGTTCCGGACGGCGGTGCCTTGATAAGCATTTCTATCCGGCCAGATGGCGGCACGAATTGCGATTGCAGTGTCTGAACCGGCGACAGACGGGTGCCGGCGTCGTCCGCCAGCGGACTCCCGTCACGGGCCACAACTTCAATTGGCATCGATCTGCCGCGCTGATCGACAATCGAAAGATCGAGAAATGCATCGGTTGCCGCGTTCAGAATTCTCCAGAGCTGCGTTCCGCCAACGGGCAGCTGCAGATGGGCCAGGGCGGAATCGGGTGCATCGCCTGACGGGATCGGTGTGCCATTGAGGCTTATCGCATCGATTCCGGAGTTTCGAGCGCACAGCAGTTCGTGTGCAGTGTCTATGGCCGTGGCTGGCGCATTCGCCTGGGCTGCAGCCGGCTGATGCGGGTGCGAATGCTGTTCCATCGCTGGCGATTGTGGAGCCGCTGCCGTCATGGCGGCTGCTTGCATCCTTCCGGCATCCAGATCCTGCGTTTGACGTACGATCAGCACCCGCTCTTCGATTCCGGCGGCACGTCGCGCGTCATGCTCGGGTCCTTCAACGATGATCGCTCCGCTCAACCCCATCAGCATCTGGGCCTGGACCTCGCCGTGAACATGCGGGTGGTACCAGTACATGCCCTCGCTCATGTTCGCCGGCACCCGATAGTGGTAGCTGAAGATCCGTCGCCCACATGTGGCCGGCCCGACTGCCGGATCGGTGCATATCGTCAGTACGTCGTCCTGCGGTGCTACCGGCGGCACCGCGAAACCATGGAGGTGCAGGTTGGTCGCTCCGCTGGCATGGTGCCTCATGCCGGGAAGCACCCGGTAGAAGCCCGGGGAATCCGGCACTGGCTGGTTGGCTGTCGTCAGCTTTCCAGAACCAGCGACTGCATCGATGGCTTCCGGATCGGTGATTTCGTTGCTGAGCGTGATCGAGAGTTCGGAGCCCAATCGAACTCGAATGACCGGTGCCTCCGCGCTGCCGTTGGAAACATAGCACAGCTGGTTGCCGTGCTGACGCACAGTAAGCGTTACGCCATCCGCTGCCGGGCGCAGCTCCGGCATGTCATGGCCCGGCGGGGGAGTGCCGATGCCGCAGGGCGCGGCGGGCGTGCTGCGCGGATCGAATCCTGGAGCGTCAGCTGCCGCGGCGGCACTGGCGACCGCAAGCGCTCCAAGCAGGCATTGGAAGCGGCTACGGTGCGAGTTATTCCCGGAACAGGTCAGACATGACCTCGACTCCCGCATCGCAGGCGTGATTGAGGCAGGGCAGCCGGAACGCGCCTTCGAGTGTCCTGGTCAGCGAGTAGTGATCGTAGAATCTCGAGCTATGCACATGTTGCCGTCCATAGTTTGTCTCGACGATCAACACCACCTGGTTCGACGTATGTGTGCTGTAGTCATTCTCGTCCCACAGTATGACGATGGCGCTGCGGCTGTTCGACCACACCGGCGAGGCCTTGATGGCGGTCTCGATGCGCTGCACCGCGAGATCACCCTGCAGAATCAGCGACGGATTGAGGCCCGTCTGCGTGCCGTTGTCGTCCGCATCGTAGTTGCAGAACGCGGTGCCGTTGCCGCGACCGTGCTGGTCGTTGCACTGGTTCGGGGCGATGAAAGCAAACTCCGGTACGGTCCCCCTGGTAAGGTCCGCGTACAGTCCCCTCGGGCCTTCGAATGAGACGATACGCTCGAGACTCAGCGCCTGATCCCGACCCTCCTGCACCGACGCGAAGTACGCAAATGGATCGTGCTTCACCGCATAGAGATAGACGACGTCTGAGCTGGTGACCGGGTTCCCGGCGGTCGACAGCGCGGCAAAATCCGACGTCACGTTCGTGCCCGCGGCGTTATTGCCACCAATACTGTAATAACCGTCACTCACATCGACGCCGTCCGCTCCGATCAGGGGCAGCCCCTCCTGATACGACTTCCAGGATTTGCCGACAGCGACCAGCTGGTCGGCAATAGAGATCCCGTCGATTTTGGTGCCGGCCGCTATGGACAAGGTGCCGTTGATGTTGGTGAGCGGCGGGGCGGAAGTCTCGTTGGTGCTCGTGTCCAGCACGGGAATCGCAGCGTCCGTGCCATTCCTGCCGGAGATCGGGCAGAACACACCGGAGTTGGGAGTGTCGGTGTTGGTCGGCTGCCCCGGCACTATATTGGGAATGCAATGGGCGTTGTGCCAGTCGGGATATTGATCCGACAGCTTATTGAAATTGGAGCCGCCTACGACCTCAAGATAGTTGGTCGAACTCGGGTGGGCGATAGCGTAGTAGTTGGTCGCCAGGTTCGCTCTGCCGATCAGTGAATTGATGAACGGCGCCTGCGGATTGTGCGCGATCTGGCCGTAGGCGTGGTTTTCCATCATGATCACGAACACGTGTTCAAGTGCAGGCACGCCTTCGGGAATAGGTCCCTGGGCCGCAGCGGCGGGGCCGGCCGCGATCAGGGCCACGAAGCTCAATTCAATAGACTTTCTCATGATTTGCCTGCTCCCCGCGGTAACATTCGCTCGTGCTGTCGGCGTCGGTCTGCGCTTGGATGCTAGGGTCGAACTGTGACAGGTCCGTGTCCGCCGCCTTGCGTTTGCCTTACAGCGTAATCGCGCTGCTCGACTGGGCGATCAGTCGGTAAACCCGTTGTCGCGCAGGATCCGCTCGATACGCACGCGATGCTCGGCTTCCCAGGCGTCCAGCGTCTGGGCGGATTCCCGGGCAAGTTTTCCGGTAGCCGCCTGTAGCGTCCCGTCAAGCGCCGCGTGCGGGACCGCCACGATGCCTTCCTCGTCGGCGACGATCGCATCGCGCGGCTCGATGACCACCTCGCCGCAGCGCACTGGCGTATTAAGGGCGCCGATCAGGCGCTTGCTGCCGGCGATCGGTACCACGCCGCGTGCAAATACCGGGAAGCGCAGGTCGCGGATCTCGGCGATATCGCGCACTGAGCCGTCCAGTACAAACCCCGCAATCTGCCGCCTGCACGCCACCGCACAGACGTTGCCGCCGGCGAGAGCAAATTCGCTGTCGCCGCCCTCGACCACGATGACGGCGCCAGCAGGGGCGCGGTAGATTGCTGCGTGCAACATCAGGTTGTCGCCGGCTCCGCAGCGCACCGTATAGGCGGGGCCGGCCACGCGTGGCATGCCGGACCAGAGCGGATGGATGGCGGCGCTGAGCACCTTGCCGGCGGGTAGGACATCCGCCAGCGTGGTCGGGGAGATATTCCTGAATGCGAGATACAGATCCATGCGCTTTCCGATGCGCTTGCTAGCGGATGGCTGCCTTGGCGATCTGGCGCCAGTAATGCAGCAGCGGCTCGGTATAGCCGTTGGGTTGTTCACGGCCCTTGAATACCAGGTCGCAGGCGGCTTTGAAGGCGATGGAGTGCCCAAGATCTGCCGCCATCGGCTGATACACGGCGTCGCCGGAGTTCTGCTGGTCGACGATTGCGGCCATGTCTCGCATGATCTCAAGCACCTGCTGTTCTCTAATCACGCCGTGGTATAGCCAGTTGGCAATATGCTGACTGGAGATGCGCAGCGTGGCGCGGTCTTCCATGAGTCCAACGTTGTGGATGTCCGGCACCTTGGAGCAGCCGATGCCCTGCTCGATCCAGCGCACCACGTAACCGAGGATGCCCTGCGCATTGTTGCGCACCTCCTCGCGGACGACATCGTCGCTCCAGTTCGCGGCGTGCACCACCGGAATCGTCAACAGCGGGTCGATGAAGTCGTCGTGACGGCCCTGCAGCGCCGACTGCACTGCCTGCACATCGACCTGGTGATAATGCAGCGCATGCAACGTCGCTGCGGTCGGGGAGGGCACCCAGGCGGTATTGGCGCCGGCCTGCGGTTGCGCAATCTTCTGCCTGAGCATGTCGGCCATCCGGTCCGGCATGGCCCACATGCCCTTGCCAATCTGACCGCGACCCGCAAGTCCACAGGCGAGGCCAACCTGCACGTTGTTGCTCTCGTAGGCGCCGATCCAGGTGGCGCTCCTCATGTCGCCCTTGCGGATCATCGGCCCGGCCTCCATGGCGCTGTGGATCTCATCACCGGTGCGGTCCAGGAAGCCGGTATTGATGAATACCACGCGCGCGCTGGCCGCGGCGATGCAGGCCTTGAGGTTCAATGACGTGCGGCGCTCCTCGTCCATGATGCCGATTTTCAGCGTGTTCGCCGGCAGGCCGAGCAACTGCTCGACCTGCTCGAACAGTTCGACGGTAAACGCGACCTCGGCCGGACCGTGCATTTTTGGCTTGACGATGTAGACCGAGCCGGTGCGGCTGTTGCCGCCCAGGCGGCCGCTGTCGCCCAGGCGCCGTAGATCGTGCATCGCGATCAGGCCGGTGCAGATCGCATCGAGGATGCCCTCCGGGACCTCGTTGCCGGCGTGGTCGAGCACCGCGGGCGTGGTCATCAAGTGGCCGACATTGCGCACGAACAGCAGCGAGCGTCCGGGTAGCGTCAGCGTACCGCCGGCGCTGCGGTACTGGCGATCCGGGTTCATCGTGCGCGTAAAGGTCTTTCCCGTTTTGGTCACTGGCGCGGCCAAGGTGCCCCGCATCAGCCCCAGCCAGTTGCGATAGGCGAGCACCTTGTCCTCGGCGTCGACCGCGGCGACCGAGTCCTCGCAATCCATGATCGCGGTCAGGGCCGCCTCCATCAGGATATCGCTGACCCCGGCGGCATCGGTGCTGCCGATCGGGCTCGCCGGGTCGATCTGGATCTCGAAATGCAGGCCGTGGTTCTCCAGCAGCACTGCCGCAGGCGCCGACACCTCTCCCTGCCAGCCGCTGAACTGCGCCGGCCATCGAAGGCCGACCGCTCCGGCCGGCAGCGTCACCTGCAGCTGGCCGTCGACCACCGCGTAGCCGCGCGCGTCGCGGTGCGATCCGCTCGCCAACGGCGCCGCCTGGTCGAGGAACGCGCGCGCGAAGGCGATCACTCTGGCGCCGCGCACTGCGTTGTACTTGCCGCCCCGCTGCGCGCCGCCGTCCTCGGCGATCGCGTCGCTGCCATATAACGCGTCGTACAGGCTACCCCAGCGCGCATTGGCGGCATTGATTGCGAAGCGCGCATTCATGACCGGGACCACCAGCTGCGGCCCGGCGCTGATGACGGCGGTGTCCACGTTGTCGGTCGTGACCTGCACCGCCGCCGGCGCCGCCAGCAGGTAGCCGATGTCCTGCAGGTACGCACGGTAGGCCGGCGTGTCGCCAATCGGTCCCGGATGCGCCTTGTGCCAGCGGTCCAGTTCGTCCTGCAGGCGAACGCGCTCGGCCAGCAGCGCGCGGTTCTCCGGCGCCAGCTCGTGAATCAGCACATCGGCGCCGCTCCAGAAACTGGCGGCGTCGACACCAGTACCGGGCAGCGCCTCCTGCGTCAGAAAACGATGCAGCGTTGCAGCTACCTTGAGGCGCTGGCAGTCAACGCGATCTTGCATAACGTGACATCCGCGTGTGGCGATCGACGCACCCCCATAATAGAATGCTTTTGTCCCTCACGCCGGACACGCCACCAATTCAACGGCGCGCCGGGGCACTGGCGTCGAACAACGCGATGGGGACTTATGTTGTCTGGCTGGCTGCTGTTCGCTTTGGCGGTTGCCTATCTGGGCTTCCTGTTTGCGATTGCATTCTACGGCGATCGGCACTCCATCTATCCCAATCGCCAACGACTGCGGCCCTATATCTATGGCCTGGCGCTCGGCGTGTATTGCACGTCATGGACGTTCTACGGTGCGGTGGGGACCGCAGTGCGCGAGGGTTGGGCCTACCTGCCGATCTACGTCGGACCCACGCTGGTCTATCTGCTGGCGCTGCCGTTCCTGGAGCGCCTGGTGGAGATAGGGCACACCCACAAGGTGACCTCGATCGCGGACTTCATCGCCTCGCGCTTCGGCAAGAGCCGCTCGCTGGCGGTGCTGGTGACGGTGATCGCCGTGACCGCGGCGATTCCCTATCTGGCGCTGCAGTACAAGGCGGTCGCCGCAAGCATCGCGGCATTGACGACCGCGGCCGCGGGACCGGCACCGTGGTTTCGCGACTCCGCGCTCGCCGTGGCGCTGCTGATGGCGCTGTTCGCGGTGCTGTTCGGTGCACGGCGCGTCGACGCCACCGAGCATCACGAAGGCCTGATGCTCGCGATCGCTTTCGAATCGCTGCTCAAGCTCACGGCGTTCGTCGCGGTCGGGCTGTACGCCTGGCTGGAACTGCGGGGCACGGCGTTCGAGCTGCCGGCACGACTCAGGAGCGCGGCGACGATGTTCAACGGCAACACGCTGGTGGCCACGCTGCTGGCGGCGGCCGCGATCTTCTGCCTGCCGCGGCAGTTCCAGGTGAGTGTGATCGAGTGCACCGACAGCG
>Ga0302324_100015533_pt1 | contig 15271 bp, 10 predicted proteins | sample Palsa_T0_1_FD_201949 | JGI IMG/M metagenome (GOLD analysis project Ga0302324, IMG submission 201949) | Peat permafrost microbial communities from Stordalen Mire near Abisko, Sweden - Palsa_T0_1 | ecosystem: Environmental > Terrestrial > Soil > Palsa > Peat permafrost | place: Sweden: Abisko...
AATGCTCCAGATGCTTCTGCACCTGTTCCAGCACATCCGGAGGGAGGGTTTGATCGAGGTAGTCGGAGATGTGCGCCCAAACGTGTTTGCACGCTATCACCATGCCCATCGCCTCCGCTTAGGAGCCACTTCCTTCAACTGTGGCGCCAGCTTCTTCTGCAACATCATGCGCGCCCGATGCAACCGGACTTTGACGGAAGAAATCGTGATGCCAAGCGCCTGCGCCGCCTCATGCACGCTCAGTTGCTCGATGTCTCTGAGTCGAAAAACTTCGCGGTAGATGAGCGGCAGAGCGATGATGGCCTTTTGCAACATGAGCCTAACCTCTTTTCGCTCCAGTGCCTCCGACGGTATTTCCTTCCAGTCCCGCAGCAAGGCCGGAGAAGCCTGTTCCCCATCTTCCTGAGGTTCGTCCAGCGACTCCATCCTGATCGCATCCCGGCGGCGAATACGGCTTCTTGCCTCGTTCAATGCGATGCTGGTCAGCCAGGTCCCGAATTTTGCCTCGCTGCGAAAGCTGGCCAGGTTGCGGAAGGCCTTGAGGAATGCTTCCTGGGCCGCGTCCTCCGCATCCGCCTCGTTGTGCAGAAAAGACAAAGCCATGGCATAGACTCTTCGCTCGTAGGGGCGAATCAGTTCGTGGAACAATTGCGCGTCGCCGGCAACGATAGATGCGATCATGCGCGACTCATCTCGTAACTCGGTGGCCATGCGATCGTCTCTAGAGCGGTTTCGTATCGGTCCCCAGCACGCGTCCGTTTCCCGGCGTCTGCGCAAACAGAATAAGGTGATGTCCCTGCGCCGCCTGGAACGAAGCTGGAATCTGGATCTGCACCGTTCGCTCGCCGGCGGCCTGCACTCTGGTCACGCGGGAAAGAGACCGAGCCACTGCGACGTGCGCCAGATTGCGCCCCGAGTTCTCCCCGTGAAGCACGTTGGAGCGATCGGAGTCGTCGGTAAGCACCGCGATCAGGTCGGCGCCTTGCTTCGGGAAATCGCCGCTCGTGGAAAAATTCACCGTCAAGGTATTTCCAGCGACGCTTACGGAAAGAATACGGAGAGAGATCCGCGGCTGCTGCTCTTCCTCTTGCTGCACTGCGTGCAGCAAGGCTGCACGGTCGCTGCCGACGATCTGCTCTGCGCCGTTGATTACCATTTGTGGCGTGTACACGCCCTCCAGGTGGAATCGCTCACTATAAGCATTCTGCCGTTCCGTGTAGAGCGGAGAGGAGAAAGGGTCGGACCAGCCGAGTGAATTCCAATAGGTGACGTGTTCGCTGATGCCTACCACCAATTGCCCCGCGCTGGTCTGGCTTCCATTCACTTGTCTGAGCAGCGCATCCGCGGGCGGGCAACTGGAACATCCTTCGGACGTAAATAACTCCACCAGCACCGTGTTCTGAGCCAGTGCACTCGCGGTCATCAGTGCCAGGGCGATTCCCACGGCGATGGTTCTGCTGCGCATGCATTTCTCCGTGGGGATGAGACGCACCTGCAGGGTCGAGGGTTACAAGAACCTACATATTCGTGTGGCCGTGGCGCATGTCCTCGTTGAACGTCGGCTTGGTCAGCGCAAAAGCCTGCTGCAGGCGGTCGCGGAACTCAGTCTCGCGCGCCAGCAGGGCCGGTGTCGCGGCAGCAAAGTCCTTCTCCTCGCTCAGGGTCGCGAGCCCGGAAGCTGCCAAACCCGCCGCAGCCCGCATGAGCTCCTCCTCGGTCGTGTTCAGGTATTGCGCGTCTCGCGGGTCAGCGATCCATACCGGCCGCGAGTTGCCCAGCACGCCCGAGAGCCAGAAGATCTTGGACAGCAAGAACTGTTGCCGGCTCTCGTCATCCGTATCGGTGAAGAAGAACTTCTTCTGCCAGCGGCTGTAATAGCGCGTGGTGACCGGAACCGGCTGGCGATTGCCGCTCTTCAGCAGTTCAAGTTGACCCTGGTCGAGGGTCTTGCGGATCGCGCTGTAGATGAAGGATTCCGCATAGGGTTGCTCGGGAGCGGGAACAATCTCCGCAAAGGTCACAGTCATGCTGGCGGAGACCTTGGCGTGGAGCAGGGAATCGGTGCCGTCGGCCACGTGGACCACACCGTGCACGATGTAGGTATCGGCGCCCGAGGTCGAGCGGTGGAAGGGCCACCGGAAGTCGCCGAAGGTAATGGGCATGCCCGCTACCGTCACATAGGCATCCGGCCGGGGATTGCGCAATCGCTTGGCCTCGTCGCGCAAATGCGCCGTCATTGCCGGCAAGAGCTCGGGACGATTGAAGTCGAAGTCCTCACTCAACTCCAGGCGCAACGTGCGTTCCGCCGGAGCATCCGGGGAAAGGCCGATACGGAAGATGGCCGTGGGGCGCGCATTGAAATCGATCCCCTCCTCAGAGGAGACCACGGTCATGCCGGCATTTGCGGCGGCGACACCTACGGCGGTGCTTAGGGCAGTCACGGGATGGGTAGGCATGGCTCTGCTTTCCTGCGGAAGTCTCAAAAGTGATTGTACCGGTGGAACGTCCGCCCCTGGCTATGCCGAGCTAAATGCCTGCCAGCGCAAAGGCGACCAGGGTGCGGCCGGTCCTCCCCGATGATTGCTCGAACTCCTCCAGCAGCCGGGCTTCCAGGCCATCCGGATCGACTGGCATTTCGCACCCGGCGATCTCCTCCTCCGTAGCCCCTTGATAACAAAGCTCGCAAACGCCGAGCCCTTGCTCCGAGCGCACCGGCGGGCCAAAGACGCGGCAGGTCATTGGACGGGAACGATACAGATCACACAGCCCAGTGACGGGATCGAGTACGGCACACGGCTCGTCATTGGCAAAGTCTTCAAAACGCGCAGCAGCCTCTTCGGAGGAATCGAGCAGGCCAGTCACAGGGTCGCCGGGGAAGCTCCGGGCAAGGCGCTCCACCGATCTCTGCACCCGCTCGCGAACGGATTGGGCTCGTTCCGGGTCGCTAAAAGTAAGCTCTTGCAGCCCCTGCTGAAGCCGCGCGGCATCGAGCTGGTGGATGGCGAAGACCCCCACGCAGCACTGTGTGCACCCGGCCTTGCATACTAGCCAATCGCCGCTGCGGCGGGCGGTGTCGGCCAGTGCCGTGTCGAGAATCTGCACGAGTTGCACGTCGCCTGAGGGAAGCATGGTGCCATTTCGGGTATCTATATAGCAAACATCGTAATCCCCGCCAACAATCTTGCCGTCTATGCAATTATGAATGGACAGTGACAAAAAAGTTAAGGGTACGCAACTTTTGGTCATTGTCGAACGTTAAAAACTACAGGTTCACCCGCGCCTCGAGGAGCTTCGTGAAGAGACCGTGTTTCTCCCCCCGCGTTCTGCGTACTTTCCTGTTCGTACTCGGGGTCATGCAGATTACCGCCATGTTGGTCGCGTTTGAGCGGCCGGCCCAGGCCTATGTCGATCCAGGTTCCGGCTTTGTCTTTCTCCAGGTCGCCGGTTCCATGTGCGCGGGCGCGATTTACTACCTACGCCACCGCGTGAAGCGGATCCTGCTAGCGCTGCGCAGGTCGCCTGCCGCCACACAGTCAGAGGTCGTAGAGAACCAGCCATGAGCCAGGGCACGTCGCAATCAATTGCGACGTTTCGCGATCCCGCTGGATCGCTGTCCATCGATGGCGAACATGTGCTGCGAACCGTCCACCCGCGCTACGCTGCCGAGGCTCTGCGCTTTCTGCAGTCTGACCTTGCTCGCCGTTGGACCGACCAAGGCCACCTGGTTGCGAGCGAGGTGGTTTCCGCGGAAGAGGATCAGCCTCTCCTGCTCCGGCATCCGCGCATTTCTTTCCCCTCCTATCCGTGGGAATGGACTCCCGGTCAGTGGGTTGCGGCCGGAGAATTGACGCTCGACCTCTGCACGCAATTGCTTCACGAAGGCTGGATTCTTAAAGATGCCACCCCGCTCAATATTCTCTTCGAGGGCTCGCGTCCGGTTTTTGTGGATCTGCTGTCGATCGAGCGCCGTGATCCAGGCAGCCCGTTGTGGCTTGCCTATGGGCAATTCGCCCGCACCTTTCTTTTGCCCCTGGCAGCAAATAAATATCTGGGCTGGCCTTTGGCGGCCACCCTCAATCGCCGTGATGGCTATGAACCAGTGGACCTGTATCCCTACCTTTCAGGGGTCAAACGTTGGACCGCCCCGCTTCGTTCGCTGATTACGCTTCCGTTTCTGCTCGAGAGCCGCAAGCGCGGATCTGCGTCGTCGCCTCGCCTGCAGCAATCTCCCGAGATCGCAACCGCGGTTCTGAACCGCAATTTGAAGAAATTTTCAAAGACGTTGCATGCGCTGGAGTCCAGCAAACGCGATTCGCGCTGGAGCGGATACCAGGTCGCCGCCGATCACTACAGCGAAGGGGAACGCCTGCGCAAGCAGGAATTCGTCGAGCGAGCCATGCAATCGCTGCGCCCCGAGTCGGTGCTCGATATTGGCGGCAATACCGGTCATTACTCGCGCATAGCGGCCAGCGCAGGCGCACGCGTGGTTGCCTGGGACACTGACGTCGCCTCCTCGGACCGTAGCTGGAGAGAGGCGAGGGCGGCCGGCCTGCCAATCCTTCCCCTGGTCGCGGATGTGGCCAGGCCAACCCCGGCAGTCGGATGGCGCAATGCCGAGTCCCTCACCCTATTGGAGCGGGCGCGCCAACGTTTCGATTTCGTCATGATGCTGGGTATCCTTCATCATCTGCTTCTTGCCGATCAAATTCCTATGGCCGACGTGGCCGCTCTGCTCGCATCGCTCACTCGTCGTTGGAGCATCGTGGAGTGGGTTCCTAAGACGGATGTGCGCTACATCGATCTCTGTCGTGGCCGGGACGAACTCTATGCGCATTTGGATGAAGATTTGTTCGTTGCCCAATTCACCCGCCACTTCACCATCCTGACACGGGAGGAATTGACGAACGGCCGCGTGCTCTTCCTGCTTGAAAAGAAATGAACTTCAAGAGCATCGTTCAGGGTTTTGGAGCAGCAATCCTGATCTTGCTTCTGCGCGTCTGGCCACACCTGTCAAACTACCATCCGGCCATTTATCACACCTTCCTGCCGATGCGCAGCGTGATTTGGGGTGTCCTGATTGACCTGGGCATCTGTACCCTTCTGGCTGCGCTGCTGTTTCACTATCTGGAAAAAAGTGAAACCGGCCTGCGCACAGCAGTCTGGGCTTTCGTGGCCGCAGGGCTTGTCTCGCCGCTGCTGAGTGCATTGACAGCGCTGCGCCGCGCACCGATTCCCTACCTCAACCCGAATGTGGTGGCCGCGGTCATTCTTCTTGCCGCGCTGCTGCTGCGTTGGCTTCGGCCGATTGACTACAGGCGGGCTGTGCACGCCTTTGGGATTCTGCTCGTGCTCGGCGGTTGCTGCATGCTGTGGATGATGCCGGAGCTTCTCTACCAGGGGCTGTTTGCGCAGGGGACGGACGCCGCGGTGCCGGTGACTCATCCGTCCCTGGTCTCCGCTCGAAAAAGTTCATCGGCGGATGGTGCGCGGATCGTGTGGCTGCTCTTCGATGAGCTCTCTTACGATCAGACTTTCGAGCATCGATTCCCCGGGCTCGCGATGCCCGCCTTCGATCAGTTCAAAAGCGAAAGCGTTGTCTTCACCGATCTCAAGCCGGCGGGGTATTACACCGAGCGGGTGATTCCTGGATTTTTTCTGGGCAAGACTGTCGACAACATCCGCAGCCAACTGGATGGACAGCCCCTGTTTAAATTCGACGGCAGCGACCGCTGGCAGGCCTTCGATGCCCAGAAAACGATTTTCGCCGATGCCCAGCGTCTTGGTTGGACCACCGGAGTCGCAGGTTGGTACAACCCCTATTGCCGTATCCTCGCGGGAACACTTGACTACTGTTATTGGCGGATGGGCGACGGCCAATCCGACGGGGCGTTGCCGGATCATTCTGCCTGGGAGAATGCTGCGGCGCCGCTGGTGCAAATGGTGCGCGGGCTGAAGCATGAGCCGGGTCTGGCAGAAAAAAAACACGCGGAGGATCAGGCGGCGATCATGCCCCAGGCCGAGGCGTTGATTCGCGACGAACGCATTCGTTTCGTCTTCATCCATCTGCCCGTGCCTCACCCTCCGAGTATCTACAATCGCGCACATCGGAAAGCCACCGGTTCGTACATCGATAGCCTGGCGTTAGCCGATCAGTCCTTAGCCGAATTAATGACTACGCTGCGGGGAACTGCCTCGGCTGCGGCGACAACGGTCATCGTTTGTTCCGACCACTCCTGGCGTGTGCCCATGTGGCGCTCATCTTACTGGACTGAAGAGGACGAGAAGGCGAGTCAGGGCCGGTTCGACACGCGTCCGGTCCTGATGATCCACTTTCCCGGGCAACAAACGAACCGTGAGGTGACCGCGCCCTTCGACCAGATCCGCATTCACGAAATCATCGAGCACCTGCTGCGAGGCCAGGAGCCAGGTTTCGACAAAGCCCTCCTGGCCTCCAAACCATAGCCGTTACAGACATTGACCTAACCCCCGATGATCCCGGAGCACTCGCCCAAACCAATACCCACCCAACCAGCCCGCTCACAATATCCGCGAACAGCGACCTGATCCCCATCCTCAAGAAAACCGCGTTTCTCGCCCGTAGGCAATGAGAAGAGTTCACGCCCATTCCGCGTGAGTTCAAGCAAACTTCCGCGAGCCTCATCCTCGGGGCCGGAAACCGTGCCGCTGGCCAGCAAATCCCCGGTTTGCAGGTTGCATCCATTGCTCGCGTGATGGGTCACCAACTGCGCGGCCGTCCAATAAAGATGGCGCAGGTGGCTGCGGCCGAGGCGCACGGCATCGGTTCCGGTCTCACGCATGCGAGCCGAGCGCAAGGAAACCTCCAGCGTGAGATCGATGCCCCCCTCCTGCAAGTCCTGTTCCGAGTTAAGGTAGTCCAGAGGAGCCGGGTCCCCAGGCGGGCGCGCAGCCGCGGGCGTACGGAAGGGAGCGAGGGCCTCCATCGTGACCACCCAGGGCGAAATGGTAGTGGCAAAGCTCTTGCCCAGGAACGGCCCCAGCGGCTGATACTCCCAGGCCTGAATATCGCGTGCCGACCAATCATTTACCAGGCACATACCAAAAAGATGCGATGCGGCACGTTCCATTGCAATGGGTTCTCCCAGCCCGTTGCCCGGTCCGATAAAAAAGCCGGCTTCGACCTCGTAATCCAGCGCCTGGCTGGGCGCGAAATGAGGCGCTGCGCCGGGAACAGAAACAATCTGGCCCGCAGGACGCTTCACCGTTGCGCCACTGACCAGGATCGAAGACGCTCGTCCGTGATAGCCAATGGGCACATATTTGTAATTGGGCAACAGCGGATTCTCCGGCCGGAAGAGCCTGCCCACATTCCTGGCGTGATCGATCGAGGCATAAAAGTCGGTGTAGTTCCCAATGAGCGCTGGTTTGAGCATCGTGGTGCCTGCCATGCTGAACAGGTCGAGCGCCAGCATGCGTTGATATTCAGAAGCGTCGGGACCATCGGCACGGAGCAGATCGCTAACCCGGGCGCGCAGGGCAGACCAGGACTGAGGGCCGAGGGCCATCAGGGGATTGAGTGTGGGGGCGGCACAGGCCTCGCGGGTCGCTGCCGGGAGCGAGGCCAGCAGGCCCGCGCATCGGCGCAGGTCGAGGATCTGGTCACCGATAGCAATCCCTACCGTGGGCCCCATTGGCCCGGCAAACACGCCAAAGGGCAGGTTTTGAATCGGGAACGCGCCCCCGGGGCGATTGGCCGAGGCCACCCAGCTTTGACGCTGAGGATCATGCGTATCATTCATAGATACATTTACGGAAGGGGGCTTCCGGTGAAACGCTTCTTGAGCCCTTGCCACACTTCAAAGTATTCGCGCTGCAGGCAGTCCGTTTCGAGCGCGAAGCGGGTAGGGTTGAGCACTAACTGGGTCTCAAACATGAAGGCCATCGTGTCACCGAGAAATTGAGGCTTGAGTTCAGCGTTGACTGCCCTCGCGAAGGTTTCGGCATCAGGCCCGTGTGCCTGCATACAGCTATGCAGGCTGGCTGAGCCGGGCACGAACCCTTCAGCCTTGGCGTCGTACTGGCCGCGGATCAGGCCCATGAACTCGTTCATTGCATTGCGGTGGAACCAGGGAGGGCGAAAGGTGTGCTCGGCCACCATCCAGCGCGGGGGGAAAATGGCAAAGTCGACGTTAGCTGGGCCCGGCACCGCGGTCGGGGCGGTGAGCACGGTAAAAATCGACGGGTCAGGATGGTCGAAGCTGACGGTGTTGATGCAGTTGAAATTTGCCATGTCGTACTTGTAAGGCGCGTAGTTTCCGTGCCAGCCCACCACGTTGAGTGGCGAATGATCGATGGCCGCCGACCACAGATTGCCCTGGAACTTGCACAAGCTCTGGAAATTGCCGTCTATATCCTCGAAGGCGGCTACGGGGGAAACAAAATCGCGTGGGTTCGCCAGCCCATTGGCGCCAATGGGGCCGAGGTCTGGTAAGCGGAAAGCGAGACCGTAGTTCTCGCAGATATAACCGCGGGCAGATTCTTCCAGCAGCTCAACGCGCATCTTGAGGCCGCGGGGAATCACGCAGAGTTCGCCGGGCGCAACTTCAAGCATCCCCTGCTCGGTGAAGAACCGCAGTTTGCCCAGTTGGGGCAGGATCAACATCTCTCCATCGGCATTAAAAAAGAAGCGCCCGGACATGCTCTGGTTGGCGGCATAGATGTGCACCGCACACCCGGTCTGCCCCGCCGGGCTGCCGTTGCCCGCCATGGTAACGATGCCGTCGAGGAAATCGCAGGGCGCATCGGGTATGGGCAGCGGATCCCACCGGAGCTGGTTGGGAGTCGCAGAGACTTCATTAAATGGCCCACTCCGCATGCCGTTGCCAGGGAGTTGGACGAAGGGTCTGTGGGTGACCGAGGGCCGAATGCGATAGAGCCAGGAACGGCGGTTGGTGGCCCTTGGCGCGGTAAAGGGGGTACCACTGAACTGCTCGGTATAGAGCCCGAGGGAGGACTTCTGGGGCGAGTTCTGGCCTTTAGGCAAAGCACCCGTGACTGCTTCCGTTGCGAACTCATTACCAAACCCGGATTGATAGTGCAATTTCGACATGACTTCCCCCTGTAGCTGTATACCGGAGGATGGTAGCGGTTGCCAACTGGTGCATTCGTGTGAGGGCTTTAGGGTCTGCGTGAGAAGTATGCTCACTCGATCAAACGCGTAGGACAAGCTGAGAGGCAGAGTTGTCGAAATTAGGCTCGGCAGCAAGCTTTTTGCTTTGTATCAGGGCACGACTTTAGTCGTGCCACCCTCGGCCAAAATGGTCAGGGCTTTAGCCCCTGCCACCGTAAAATCGGAGCCGAAATTCCAAGAGAAAGAGGCACAGGGGCTAAAGCCCAACTCTTTTTTGCGCCTTTACGGCACGACTTTTAGTCGTGCCCTGATACAAAGCAAAAAGCTTGTCACCGAACCTGATTTGGAGGTAGCCCAGGACTGTCGTCCAATTGGGGCGACTCCTTCTGACGTAAGCCGGATCGCTTTGCTCGCCGACAGGGTTTTTTCCTGTCCAGCAACCATTCTGCATGGATGCGTCACCCTTCCCTTTGTCATCCCGAGCGCAGCCGAGGGATCTGCGGTTCAGCGGAATCGTCCTGGAAATGTTTTCGGCTGAGCGTGGACGTGCTTTTCAGGCAGGCTCTTAGCCCCGGCCAGACAACGCAGCCAATTAGTGTCCGGTCACTTCCAACGAAACAGGGCGCGCCGTCGCGTTCATTGCTGGATCGTAGTATTCGTAGACCCGGGATTGCAAGGTGTGGGCCCGGATTGGATACTTTGCCCGCAGCCGAACGGAAAAACTGGTCGTTTGTTTCGCTGAAAGTCCGTCGAAATAGAGGATTGCCTGCGTGGCCGTGAGGCTGAACTTCTCCAGTCGCCCGGCTTTGTCTCCCGACGCTTTCTCCTGGAGCGCCTGCAGGTCTTCGCTGAGCAGGTCGAAGCCGGGAGGGATACCCAGATCGACCATGACCATGTTGGCGGTCTTGTCGAGGTTGTTGCGGATTGTAATCTTCTCAGTGGCAATGTCATTCTGCGCCAGCTTCGTTCGATCGTAGGCAACGTCGATCGAGAGAGGCTCAACGGCAGGCTTTTCATTCCAAGGAGTAAAGTAGCGGCCGACGATCTGATATGCGAGGCTGCCAGTCCCTTCAAATTTGAGTCGCACCGTATTCTGCTTCTGCGCATCGATGTTCTTTAAAACGAACTGGTGAAGCAGGTCGTTGTTCTCCGTGGAGAGCTGGAGCGTTTCGACGGGCTTGCCGTTAAGCACGACAGCAACCGAGCCGCGTACATCGGAAGCACTGAGTTGCGTAGCCAGCAGGAGCGCCCGCAGGGCCACGATCGTAGCCTGGGTGGTGCCCCAGGTGCCGGAGGCCTCCTTCTTTGCGGAGATGTAGCTAAGCGACTTGCGAGCGATCTCCGATGCCTCTCCCCACTTCAACAGAGCCTGGGCGGCGAGCCCAGTCGTCTCTACGGTTGCGCTTGCGCCGGTCGCGTAGACGCTTGTCTCCTCGACGGTCCAGAAGACCTGATCGTCCTTCTCCTGGCGGGCGTCGATGAGGGCCTTCATGGAGCGCCTGGTAAATTCACGGTCTTTCCTATAGTCGGCGGCGAAATTGGCGATGATGGCCAGAGTGTAGCTATCGAGCCTCGAGCCGGAGTGAGACTCGATATACTCCCTGGCCCTCTCAACCGCCGGACCTTGATAGCCGGTGTTCGCGAGCGACCAGGCGACATACGCGGTGATGCGGAGAACATCGGAGTTGTAGCGATTGGTCGCGCCCTCATTAATGAAGCTCATATCGGGTTTCCAACTGCCGTCGGATTGTTGCTGAAGGGCGAGCCAGTCAGCCGTGCGCTCAATGAGTCTCGGGTCTACGTCCGAGACCTTCGACATGTCGCTGAACTCCATCAAGCCGTAAGCGGTAAGAATTTTGTTGGCGGGCGCCCGCCCGAACCAGGAGAAGCCGCCGCCGGGGACCTCGAACGTGAGCAACCGCTGGTAACCGTTGGCGATGTATCCCTCAGCCTTGGCATGGACTTCCGGTGTGAGCTTCTTTGTGCGCTTCATGTAGTCGAGAGCGAGCACGTTGGGGTAAGTGCTCGAGGACGTCTGCTCGAAGCAGCCACCGGGCATGCTCAGGATGCTGTCCATGCCCTCAATCACCTGGCTGAGCGGCCCGGGATAGAGGCGAACAAAAAGGGTGGTGGCATCCGCGATAGATTGAGCCGGAAAATGGAGATCGTGCTGAGCAGTGCCTTCGAGCCGGCCGTTGAAGACGAGGCTCCCCTCGCGGCCGTTGGGAACGACCTCAATCTCGCGAACGACGATGTCGTTGAGCGGTTGGGCTGCTCCGTCCATGTGGGCGCTGAGGCTGAGCTTGAATTTGCCGATGCGGTTCGCATTGATGGTGAACTGCGAACTGCCGACGCGGCCTGATTCGACCGCAATCGTCTTGTCCGGGCTGTCGTGATCAAGTGAGAACCATGCCTCCGGCTCGAGCTTGAGCGACACCTTGCCGGACCTGCCGGAGTAGTTGTACGCGGCGATCGGAATGGAGACTCGATCCCCCTGCGTCAGGGTGACGGGCATGTCGAGATCGACGAAAAAGTCTTGAAAGACTTTAAGGCTGGAGGTAGCGGTGCCAAGCGCGCCGGAGCGGGTGGACGCGAGCATAGCCATGCGCCAGGTGGTGATCGAGTCGGCTACAGGGATGGATATATTCGCGTTGCCGCCGGCATCGGTGATGATCTCTGGATTGATGTAGAGGGCGTCGGGAAAGTAGGAGCGGACATGCGGGGCCGGGGCGGCGGCGCCTTTGCTCAGAGCGGCGGCAGAGGCGATCACTTGTGTGAAGCTGCGCCCTTTTGTCGCCGCGAACATAGCAACGCCCGGTGGGGCAAGCATCTGACGTCGAACACCGCTTCCCATGTCAACTCCGCCGATGGCATCGTTGACCGCCAGGCTGAGAACCGGACTTTGGTTCATCACCGTAACCGTCTCAGTCACACTACCCAGTGCCAGCGTAGCCGAGATGACCGCCCGATCCCGTGCCTGCAAAGCAAAGTTGCGGGAGAGAAGGACAAAACCGGAAGAGGAAATCTGTACTGCGTAGAGCCCGGTGGGGAGACCCGCGAGGGTGAAGCCTCCGGTGGCGTCGGCGTGAGCCGTGCGGCTCTCGTTGTTGGAGAGCATGCGCAGGCTGATGGTGGCCCCCGGAATCACAGCGCCGCTTGGATCGGTCACGGTTCCGGTAATATCGGCGCGTCCGTTGAACGGGCCGCGATCATGTTCGATCTCGAGGTTCAGCGAGCCGTCGTGACCAGGCTCGACTTGCGAATGCCTGACGATGCTCCCGGAGCGATCATGAATGTAGATGGTAAGGTCATCCGCGCTATTGAACTGACGATCCGGACCGGCGCTGCGCACCTGGTAGAAAAGATGCGTACCCCGACTCCAGGAGGCTGGTTCGATGCGGAACGGTGTGTTCCAGGAGTCGCGCGGCATTTGGTCCGGTGTCGAGTTAAGCTTTTCGATCTTACGGAAGACCTCTTCGTGCGAGGGATGGCTGGAGAGTCCTTCGCCCAATTTGTCCGTGAGGCGGTTAACCTGCTGGACGAACGCTGTGCGGTACCGCTGCGCATATTCCTCATATTTGTCCTGGGGCAGACTGCGGCCGAACTCGGTGTTGAGCTTCGCTCGATTGGTCATTTCCGTCGCGGAAAAGAGGGCCCGCGCAGCAAGATCGTGCTGTTCCTCTCCATCGTGGCGCGATCGGCCGGAAGACTCGACGACGTTCGACATCGATAGTGAGTGAATCTCATAGCGTGGCTTCATCACTTCCTGTTCCAGGTAGAAGAAGACCTTGGCGAAGCCCGGCTGCTTTTCCGCGAGCGCGAAAACAGCTTCGTCGACTATCTGCAGACCGAGCGCGGCGCTGACGCAATCGCCCCGAGCATTCGTGACGTGGAAGTGGATCGTTGCATCGGAACCTGGTTTATAGACAGCGGAGTCAGTGGTGGTCTCGACCTTCAACTCATCGGCAGGCTGGACGAAGACGAGCCGATGGTCGGCAACCGCTTGAGCATCGCGGCCGAAGAGATACGCGTCGATGTCGAGCGTCCCCGCCATCTCGGGAGTGGCATTCAGCGTGAGCTCGGCGTGACCGCTTTCGAGCTCGACATCGCGCGTGAGGACGGTCTGGCCGTTCCTGACAATATCCACGTAGGCGGCGCCGCGAGCGCGCGTGGAGAGCACCTTGATCTGGATGGGATCGCCCACCTTGATGACTGCGCGGTCTGTGTGCAGCAAAATCTGATCCGTTCCTGTGCGGGTCTTGAGAGAAATACTGCTGGAGACACGGCTGCCACGGTGATCGTTGGCGTCCACGGTCAGGGCGTCCAGTCCGGACCCAGGATTGAGACGGACCACCGCTACACCGCCGCTGTCGGTGGATATTTGCTGTGCCCTCGTCCCCGGAAGGTGAACCGTGAGCGTGGTTTGGGCCGGGGTGCCGTCGGGATATGCGCTGATCACAAAGACCTGGTTATCGAGATGAGGGATCAGTGCGCCGCCCTCAGGAACAGCGGTGAGGAGCAGCGGCGACTGGCTGATGGTGACTGGTTCGCCGCGACTTTCGCTGTGGGCCGCGGAGTCCTTTACGGTCGCCTCGATCAGCGCGCGTGCCGTGCCCTGGCTCAGCGGCCGTCCGGCAAAATAGTTGGGCAGCGTCAGATCGAACTTATACACACCGTCACCGTCCGTCTTCCCTGTGGCAGAAGCTGCATCGAAGACCGCGACGTCCATGCTGGACGCCTTGACAGTGATCTCGGCGTGATCAACCGGCTTCCCAAAGAAGTAGTTCGCGCGCACGGTCCCTGTCACGTGGTCGCCTGGCCTGTAATCGCGTTTGGGCTTGCCGTCCTTTTGTGTAAACTCGAGCGCAACTTTGAATTTTGGCAACACATAATGTTCCACGTTAAGGGCGAGTTCCGCAGTGTCCGTGGGCGCGGCGCTATCGTCCATCAGCGCGCGCAGATGATACGTGCCCAGATTGACTTCGTCGGCAAGCGAAAACTCGGCGGAGGCTATCCCGTAACTGTCCGTCGCTGTAATTTTCTTGAAGACCTTGTTGCCGCGTGAGTCCTCCAGCTCGAAGGTCAGCTTGCGGCCGCTGTCGGCGCGGTAGTCGGCGCGATCGAGCGTCAGCGCGCGGACATGGATCGTCTGCCCTGGTTGGTAGATCGGTTTCTCTGTAGTTAAGAGAATGGACGCTTTCTTTTTGAGTACGACAGGCTGCCTGTATTCGGTGGAACCGATCGGGGTATCCGCGACGAAACGGAGCTGGTACAGCCCTGTGAGGCCGGCCGGAAAGTGGAACTGGGCCTCGAGCGTACCGCGTTGATTGAGTTGGCCGGAGAAGAGAGGCCGCGCATTTTGATGGGGAACCAACAGTTCAATCCGCATCATGCCAGGCTCGGCGATGTCGTTATTGTTGGCGTCGGAGACGATGACGCGGATAGCGGCGCGGCTGCCCGCGAGGTACTCGGTCTGGCCGAGGATGTGGACCACGGGCCGGCGAAGAATATCCGAGACGGACGCAATGCCGTCGATCGCGGGAGCGCCATCGTCAGCATATGCGAAGTGATAGCGGAGGCGCTGCCAGACGATGTCTTCGAAGGGGAGCGGCTTCTCCGGTTTTAAGGCTTGATGCCAGGCGCCATCGCCCTGGGCCGTATCCACGGTATGTTCTGTGCGTCCAAGAACATGGTCTTCGGGGTCGAGAATTTCAGTCACCAGTCGACCGCTGCCCGGTCGCGTTGAATGGTAAGGAATGGCGACCGAAAGCTTGACGTGTTGCAGAGCAAGCGGCTCGGCTCCAAGGAGGAGTAAGAGAGAGGAAGCCAGCAGAAGGCGGAGTGAAGGAAGAAATCGGGTCATGCAAACTCTCCTGGAAAGCTGATCAAGCGGCTTGTCTGACCGGAGAACGTGCACTCTCGCGGAACTTGCACAAAAAAAATGCGGATTTTTTAGGCGATGACTTTAGTCATAACCAAGTCACAGGGAATCGACGGGTGCACAACGTTCGCCTTCGCTGTATCCGCGATCCACTCGTGCGATAACTCAGTCCTGACGGGACGTCCTCACGTTGTGACAAGATTGTGAGGTATCCCCCTGAGAATTCGGGAAGGCCGAGGGCGCACCGCAGATCCCTCCACTACGCTGCGCTCCGGTCGGGA
>Ga0302324_100015534_pt1 | contig 15270 bp, 14 predicted proteins | sample Palsa_T0_1_FD_201949 | JGI IMG/M metagenome (GOLD analysis project Ga0302324, IMG submission 201949) | Peat permafrost microbial communities from Stordalen Mire near Abisko, Sweden - Palsa_T0_1 | ecosystem: Environmental > Terrestrial > Soil > Palsa > Peat permafrost | place: Sweden: Abisko...
GATACGATACGTCACGAGGGCGCCACCAATGTGATCCTGTCGGCGCCGATCGGCTGGGCCGGGGAGATCGAGGCCTGGCTTGCGACCAGGCCGACCGACCCGCTTGAGCAGCTCGCTGTCGCGTGGCACGTCTATGGGTATAGAAAAGGCACCGCGCCGCCGCTCGCCGTGCTGGCGGCCGGCTTTCCGATCGTGATCACCGAGACCTACGGGCTGGGCGCGATCGGCGGCTACGAGTGGGCGGCCTCACAGCACATCGGCTACCTGTGGTGGGGCTGGAACGACTGGGGCGGCCAGCCGCTGAGCGCCGAGCTGTCGCATCCGCCGTGGTACCGCAGCATCGCACCGTGACGGCGCCTGGCGGCACTATGGAGACTGGCGGCACTACGGAGAAAGGTGAACTGCGGCCGCGCGTCGTCGCGGTTCTCGGCTGCGGAACCATTGGCGCCAGCTGGGCCGAAGCGTTCCTCGCTGCCGGGTTCGACGTGCGAGCGTGGGATCCACGCCCGGGCTACGAGCAACCCCTTCTAACCAGTGCCGCAAGGCATGGAAGAGCACTGCACGTGTGCAGCGCTGCGGTCAGCGCGGTCTGCGGGGCGCAGTTCGTGCAGGAGAGTGGCCCCGAGAGCGTGGAGCTCAAGGCCGCTCTGTACGCGAGTATCGCCGCAGAGCTTGCTCCCACCGCCGTGGTCGCGTCGTCGACCTCGACCATCATGCCGTCGGTGCTGCAGCAGGGATGCGGCTTCGCCGAGCGGCTGCTGGTGGGCCACCCATTCAATCCACCGCACATCCTGCCGCTGGTCGAGGTGGTTGGCGGCGCGCACACGTCCGAGAAATCCATCGAGCTGGCGATGAGCTTCTATCGTGCCGTGGGTAAGAGCCCCATCCGCCTGCGTACCGAGAGGCCGGGGCATCTCGCGAATCGCCTGCAGGCCGCACTGTGGCGTGAGGCCGTCGATGCGGTCGCTTCCGGACAGGCCGACGTCGCTGATGTGGATGCGGTCCTCACGCTTGCACTGGGTCCGCGCTGGGCGCTGACCGGCCCGTTTGCGACCTTCAATCTGGGCGGCGGACCAGGCGGTCTGCGTCATTTTCTCGATCACCTGGGTCCGGCTTTCGAGGCGCTCTGGGACGACGCCCGCCGCCCGCTGGTCAGCGCGGCCTTGAAGGAAGCGCTGATCGCGCAGGCCAGTCGCGCGCAGGGCGAGCGCTCAGTCGCCGAGATCGCTGCGGCACGCGACCTCGCTCTCATCGACATACTGCGCACCGCCATGAAATTCTCCACATCAACGCCCGACCCCGGGCGTTCGGGATGAGGCCTTTACCCCGATCGGCGGCAAGACCCGGCTCACTATCCGACTCGATTATGATCTGCTGGCCTGGTTTAAAGGCCAAGTTAATGCAGCGGGTGGCGGCAACTATCAGAGCCTTATTAACACGGCGCTGCGCGAGCACACCAAGAGAAAAAATGAACCATTGGAGACGATACTCCGTCGATTGCTTCGCGAAGAGTTGCGAAACGGCGACTGAGCGTCCTGGACACCTTACGCCGCCATGGCAAGAAACCGGGCATAAATGCTAAAATTTCCTTGTCGGACGGCTGCAAATTCGTGGAGACAGGTCATGCGTGTCAACATTCCGTCTGGAGAGCGCTTGATCGTAGCGTTGGACGTTGATACCCCTGCAGAAGCGATCGGACTTGTCACTAATCTGGGAACCGACGTCACGTTCTACAAAATTGGGCTGCAACTGTTTTTGCAGAACGGCTTCCCTATTGTGAAAGCGGTCGCCGATCTGGGTAAAAAGATTTACCTGGACCTGAAAGTAAACGATACGCCGCGTACGGTAGAAAAAGAGGTCAGAACAGCGGTAAACGCTGATGTCGAACTCTTTACATGCAAAGTAACGCGGACACCTCAGCGGCAGCCATATCAGCCCGCGCAGATAAGCAGACTCCGACGCTATTGCAGGTGACTTTGCTGTCGAGCTGGAATCGCGCCGACTTCATTGACTATCTTCAGGTACCTCCGAAATATCAACTGACCATCGACCTAGATAACTACGTGGTATATAAAACTGAAATGATCATGCAGTCCGGTTGCGATGGCGTTATCGCCTCTGGTACCTCGGTCACTAAGTTGCGCAATAAATATCCGAACCTCCTGATCGTGACGCCTGGGATCAGGCCAAGTGGCGCCTCTGCCGACGACCACAAGCGATCATTGACGCCTGCGGAAGCTATCCGAGCGGGTGCAGATTACCTGGTTGTAGGGCGCCCCATTCGGGACTCACGTGATCCCAAGGGGACCGCTGCTATGATCCAGAATGAAATCGCGCAGGCGCTCGCCAGCAAAGCGGCGTAGTACTCTCGCCAGACATGACGATGGGCCGCAGTAGTCGCGGCCCTGAATTGGCAAGCGCCGGACGGTCCGGAGGGCAAAGGGTACCGGCTCCCAACCGAAAGTAAGACAGCCGTTACTGGTCTGTTGGGACGGGGTGGCAGCTGTCTCGGTTGAAATCCGCGCGGAGCCGCGCGCAGGTTGTCATCTGGACTCCCTATGTCACCGACGCTGGCCTTGTCTCTCCAGCGCTCCAGCTGCCAATAATTACAGTGGAGACCATAACGGTTCGGACCAATAATTCAATGCTGGCAGGGGAATAGTAGATGGCTGACCTAAAAGCTAGCTCACGGGCAATAACCAACCTGTTAGGAACGCGGTCGAATATCCTTGATGGCTTTATAGTCGTCGCAAAGCTCACTGTGTTAGCGGGGACTGGGATTATCGGGGCGGCGAGGATAGCGAATTCGCCCGGCGTCGTAACCTATATAGCGGTCGGAGTTGTCCTTGTTGCTGGCATCTTTACCCTTATCGCAGAAAGGTCGGCTTCGACCACACTTGCCGAGGCGCGGACCGCTATGGACATAGCGCTTGAGCAGGAAGCGGACGCACAGAATGTTCTTCGTAAGCTTGAAGCTGCGGAGAAGGCCTATAACGCTGAATTGGATAGGCTCAGCCATTTTCAAGTAGCAAGAGATTTAGTCCGCGCGATACTTGAAGGCATCGCTACATCTAGCTCGATTTTTGAAGAAAATGCAGTTATAGAACTCATCTTGACGCAGGCGCGCCGCCAACTGTACTTGGCATTCGGCTTTGAAATGAGTGATTTCTATACGATTTGCGTCTATGAACGTGTGATCGATCCTGACACCGGCGACACCGTACTTAAGTGCCGGGCGAACAAGCGCGCTATAGACTGTGACATAGGGAAGGCAAGGGTATGGAAAGAAGGGATCGGGGCTGCTGGTAGCGCACTCGCTAGCGGACAGGAAGTAGTCGTTCCGGATTTAAGCGATCCGGCATTAGGGAGTCTTTACAAGCTTCCAGAAAAAAAGACTGATGACGACGTCAATTATCGATCTATAGTTGCTGAGCCCATTGGCATGGATGGCAAAGAGAAGCTTGGGGGCGCATTAGTCGTGACCAGCAGCAGACCCGGTCATTTTAGCGTGCGAAATCGGGATTATGTTAACGTGGCACAGTCGCTTGCTGGTATGCTGGCCCTGACGGTGAAGCTCGTTCGAGCTAAACGGGGGGTTACACTGGTGGCGTCACATTCTTGATCCCAGCTTTCTCATAAATTAACCTCGTAGACTGAACTAGGGCTTAACACTATGCCTCCGGAAGCAGCCTCAAACGGCATCACCACCGCTAGCTTGGACAACGAGCTCCGAGAAGCTGTGGAGAAGTTAATGGCGGCATCTGATCAAGCCGTCAAGCAGCAATGTCTTGCGCTAATCCAGGAGCTTTTGGACCGAAAGGCAGCTCTTCTTCGCGCACCCTTCTCTGAAAAGGTTCGGCGCATCAAGGAAGCCGCTTGAGACAGCTGGCACGGAAACACTAAGGAGGCCGCGCTAGTCGCGACCTCTTTTACATTTTGTGATTACAAATCGCTCCCCGTTCCTTGACCACATATTCCCATAACCTGAGCGTTCAGATTTTCTAGGGACGAAGGCCGATTATTGACCGATCGTCAACCGCGGCTAATCCCCCAGGTTGACAGCGCCGAACGCTCCGCGGACTATCGGTTCCTATGCCAGACGGTTCAAACCATTCGTCCGCCACCGCCGGCCACAACCACGGCGGCGACCCTGGCCAGCGCCGCCTCGACGCGATCGACATCGAGCTTGCACCGCGTCACGACTGGACGCTGGCTGAGGCCGAAGCGCTGTTCGCGCTGCCGTTCGCCGACCTGCTGTACCGCGCGCAGCGCGTCCATCGCGCCTGGCACGAGCCCAATACGGTGCAGATGAGCACGCTGCTGTCCATCAAGACCGGCGGCTGTCCGGAGGACTGTGCGTACTGTCCGCAGAGCGTGCGCTACCAGACCGGGGTCGACAGCGACGCGCTGATGCCGCTGCAGCAGGTGCTGGAGCACGCCCGCGCTGCGCGCGCCGCCGGCGCGACACGCTTCTGCATGGGCGCGGCCTACCGCTCGCCCAAGCGCAAGGACCTCGACAGCATCGCACTGATGGTGCGCGAGGTGCGCGCGCTCGGTCTTGAGACCTGCGCGACGCTGGGCATGCTCAGCCGCGAACAGGCGCAGCAGCTCAAGGACGCGGGGCTTGACTACTACAATCACAATCTGGACAGCTCCGAGGAGTTCTACCGCCAGATCGTCTCGACCCGCAGCTACCAGGACCGGCTCGATACGCTGGCGGCGGTACGCGATGCCGGCATGAACGTGTGCTGCGGCGGCATCGTCGGCATGGGCGAGACGGTGCGTGATCGGGCGCAGATGCTGGTGACGCTCGCCGACCTGCCGCAGCATCCCGAAAGCGTTCCAATCAATCAGCTGGTGCGGGTGGCGGGCACGCCGCTGGAACAGGCGCGCGACGTCGAGCCGCTGGATTTCGTGCGCACCATCGCCGCCGCACGCGTGATGATCCCGAAGGCGCATGTGCGACTGTCGGCCGGGCGCAGCGCGATGAGCGATGAGCTGCAGGCGCTGGCGTTCCTGGCTGGCGCCAATTCGATTTTCTACGGCGAGAAGCTGCTGACCACCGGCAATCCGGATATCGAGCACGACCGCGCGCTGCTGGCGCGGCTCGGAATTCGGGCCGAGGGCGGCACGGCTGTGCCCGGTGCGGCTTGATTCGCAGCTGCTGGCGCGCGAGCTGGCAGCATTCGAGGCGCAGCACACGCGCCGGCGCCGGCAGCTGGCCGAGGCTTTCCCTGAGCCCGGTGATCCGACCGCAGTGCGGGTCGGCGGGCACGTGCTGCGCAACTTCTGCAGCAACGACTACCTGGGGCTAAGCCACCATCCGGAGCTGATCCGCGCGGCGACCGAATGCATGAGCCGCTTTGGTTTCGGCGCCGGGTCGGCGCACCTGGTCAGCGGCCACTCGCACGAGCACCACGCGCTCGAGGAGGAACTGGCCGCGTTCACCGGCCGCGAGCGTGCACTGCTGTTCTCGAGCGGCTACATGGCGAACCTGGGTGTGATCGGTGCCCTGACCGACCGCCACGACCAGGTGCTGGCCGATCGCGCCAATCACGCCTCTCTGCTCGATGCGGCGCGCCTGTCGGGGGCACGCCTGCGTCGCTATGCGCACGGCGATATGGCGCACGCCGAACAGATGCTGCTGGCGCAGCGCGCTGGCGGCGAAACCGGCGAGTCGCACAAGTCCAATGGCGCTGGCACGGCAACCACGCTGATCGTCACCGACGGCGTGTTCAGCATGGATGGCGATGTGGCGCCAGTGTCGGCGCTGACTGCGCTGGCACAACGGCATCACTGCGCCCTGATGGTCGATGACGCACATGGCCTCGGCGTGATCGGGGCAAGCGGCCGCGGAACACTCGAGCTCACCGGTGCGGCGTCCCAGGCGGTGCCCATCCTGGTCGGCACGCTCGGCAAGGCGTTTGGAACTTTCGGCGCGTTTGTGGCCGGCGATGCGGCACTGATCGACTACCTGATTCAGCGCGCGCGCACTTATATTTATACGACAGCGCTGCCGCCGGCGGTGGCGGCTGCGAGCCGCGCCGGATTGCGGCTGGCGCGCGAGGAACACTGGCGGCGCGAACGGCTGCACACCCTGACGCTGCGATTCCGTGCGGCGGCGGCGGCGCTCGCGGTGCCGCTGGGGGCATCGACCACACCGATACAACCGTTGATCGTCGGCGATTCGGCCTGGGCGCTGGCGTTGAGCGAGGCGCTGATGAACGCCGGATTCTGGGTCGCCGCGATCCGTCCGCCGACGGTGCCCGCCGGCACTGCCCGGCTGCGCATCACGCTGTCGGCCGCGCATCGTGACCAGGACGTGGATGCGCTGGCCGACACCCTGGGCAAGCTATGGCGCGAGAAGAGTGCCGCGTGACAGCCGTCCCCGCGCTCTACAGTGAAACCAGCGGCGACATCGACGCTGAGCCGCTGGTATTGCTGCACGGCTGGGGCATGAACCTGCGCGTGTTCGACGGCATCGTTGCCGTGCTGGCGGCGCATTACCGGGTGACGGCGATTGATCTGCCCGGACATGGCGCGAGTCCGTGGAACGCGCAGCTCAGGTCGCAATCGTGGCTCGCGGGCCTGGCGGCAGTGCTGCCGCGTGCGGCGACACTGCTGGGCTGGTCGCTGGGCGGGCAGTTGGCGCTGCAGCTGGCGGCCCAGCCGACGCTCGCGCTGCGCCGCCTGGTGCTGATCGGCAGCAGTCCGCGCTTCGTGCAGACGCCTGACTGGCCGGGCGGCCTGCCGGCTGCGACGCTTCAGGCCTTTGCGGCGCAACTCGAGCGCGACGCGCCGCGCACCATCGCTGATTTCCTGGAGCTGCAGGTGCGCGGCAGCCTGGACGCTGCCGTGGTGAGGACCAGCTTGCAGCAGGCACTGCAGCAGCACGGCGCAGCACGCCCCGAGGCACTGCGGGCCGGGCTTGAGCTGCTGCAACACAACGACCTGCGCGAGCTCGCGCGCCGCATCGACATACCGGCGCTGCTGATCGCCGGTCAATATGACCGGGTGACGCCGCCGCAGGCGGCGCAGGCGCTGGCGCGGCTGATGCCCCGGGCGCAGCTGCTGCAGATCCCGCGCGCCGGCCACGCACCGTTTCTCTCGCACCCGACGCCGGTGAGCGCAGCGCTGCTCGACTTTTTGCGCAGCGCCATGCGCCCGCGGCGCGGCGCCGCGTCGCAGGTCTCGCCGTGAGCGATTCCGCGGATACGCATTTCGCGCTCGACCGGCACGCGCTCGCGCGCTCCTTCGATCGCGCCGGCGCCGGCTATGACGCCGCCGCGCAGCTGCAGCAGCGCGTGCGCGCAGAACTGCTCGAGCGGCTGCAATTCTTTGCGCTCGAACCGCACACGATCCTCGATCTGGGCGCAGGCACCTGCCACGCTGCGGTCGAGCTGCGCCGTTGTTTTGCGCGCGCGCGCATTATCGCGCTCGATATCGCGCCCGGAATGCTCAAGGCGGCGCCGCGGCCGGGCTGGTCGCGGCGCCGCTTCGAGCGGGTGTGCGCCGACGCCTACGCGCTGCCGCTGGCCGGTCGCAGCGTCGACCTGGTGTTCAGCAATCTGATGCTGCAGTGGTGCGACCGGCCGGGGCTGGTGTTGCGCGAACTGGCGCGCGTGCTCAAACCTGGCGGCGTGCTGATGTTCTCGACCTTCGGTCCCGATACCCTGAAGGAGTTGCGCCTCGCCTGGGAAAGCGTCGATCATGGAACCCACGTCAGTCAGTTCCCCGACCTGCCGCAACTTGGGGATGCGCTGATGCACGCCGGACTCGCCGAGCCGGTCATGGATGTAGAGCCGCAGCTGCTGCTGTATCCGGATGTGCACGCGCTGATGCGCGAACTCAAGCGCATCGGTGCGCGCAACGCGGCCAGCCAGCGATCCCGCGCGCTGACCGGCCGCGGCCGGCTGCAGCGCATGATCGCGGCGTACGAAACGCGGCGCACCGCCGCCGGCCTGCCGGCGACGTTCGAGGTGATCTTCGGCGCCGCGTTTGGCGCGGCGGCCTCTCACCCCGGGGCAGGTGTCGAAGGTCATGGCGATGCCACCTCCGCCGACGGCTACGCGGTGCCACTGGCAGCGCTCAAGCGTTCGCGACGATGAATCGGGGAATCTTCATCGCGGGTACCGACACCGACGTCGGCAAGACCCGGGTGACGCTGGCACTGCTGCGGGCACTGGCAGCCAGGGGTGTGCGCGCCGCGGGCATGAAGCCGGTCGCCACCGGTTGCCGCCCGTTGACTGCCCGAGACCTTCAGATCGCAGGCGGGTTTTACTCGGTAGGCGACATGATCAACGACGATGTCGCCTCAATCATTGCGCTTTCCCCGCCTGATTGCGACCGCATCGACATCAATCCCTATTGTTTTGATTGGGGCGTTTCGCCGCATATCGCTGCAGATCGGGCCGGAGTTCGCATCGAGCCCGAGCGCGTCGCGGCTGCCTACGAGCGGCTGGCGGCCCACGTGGACGCGGTGGTGGTCGAGGGCACCGGAGGCTGGCTGGCCCCGATCGGCGAGCTCGGCACCATGGCCGACATCGCCCAGCGGCTGCAGCTGCCGGTGGTGTTGACGGTCGGACTGCGGCTTGGCTGCCTCAATCATGCGCTGCTGTCGGTGCAGGCGATCGGCGTATCGAATCTGAAACTGGCCGGCTGGATCGGCAGCGTGCTGCTGCCGGACATGCCGGCGCTGGAACAGAACCTGGCTACGCTCGATGCGATGCTCGGTGTGCCAAGACTGGCGCTGTTGCCGTACTCGATCGCCACCGATGCCGACGCCAGCCACGTGATCGCGGCCGCGGCCGCGTTATTCGACCGGCCGCTGCGCAGCGTCGCCGACCAGACTTAAGTGTTTGACCTTGCGATGGAAAAATTCGCATCGTACGATGCGTTATTCACCGTTCGATGCTGCTGACCAGGGGTTGCGACAGTGAACCGTGTTCTGACGATCCAGTTATCGCCGAACTGTTCGCTGACGCCGCGCGGCGCAGCGCTGTTCTTCGGCAGCATCTGCCTGGTGTCGTTCTCGATTGCGCTGACCATGGCGCTCAAGGGGATGTGGCCGATCTTCCCATTCGCGGGCCTGGAGATGCTGCTGCTGGGCTGGGCGTTGCACGCCAGCTTGCAGCGTCGCCACTATTCACAGACCATCACCGTGACCGACGACAGGGTCGCTGTGCAGACGCAGCGGCGCGAGCTTCGCGAGCAAGTCGTGTTTCCGCGGCACTGGGCGCAGGTTAGACTGCGCCACGCGGATACGCACTTGCATCCCAGCCGCCTCACGATCGAATCGCATGGACGTTCATACGAGGTCGGCAGCTTCCTGACTGAGGAGGAACGGCGGGCATTGGCCGGTCGGCTGATGCGCTCGGTAGGCCGTATCAATGAATCGCCGCCCCTGGACTATGCGCCTGATAGCGCGCCTGAAGGTGTAACACCAGCATGATCACCAGAATGTTGAGCCTGCGGCACACGGCCCTCGCCGGCTTGGCGCTGTGGCTGCTCGCGCCCACCGCCCAGGCGGCCTGGACGTTGAACATGACACCGGGCATCAGTGCGATGTCGCGCGAGATCTACTCGCTGCACATGCTGATGTTCTGGTGGTGCGTCGGCATTGCGATCGTGGTGTTCGGCTTCATGATCTACTCGATGGTGCACTTTCGGAAATCCAAGGGCGCCGTAGCCGACCAGTATTTCCTGCACAGCAACCGGATCGAGATCATCTGGACGCTGGTGCCGGTGCTGATCCTGATCAGCATGGCGGTGCCGGCCGCGCGCGTGCTGGTGCTGACCGAGGACCCGGTCGCCACCGAGCTGTCGATCCGCGTCACCGGCTACCAGTGGAAGTGGGGCTACGAATACCTCGATACCGGCGTCACCGTCGTGTCGACGCTGTCGCGCGACAGCAATCGCGCCCGTCAGCTCGGCTCCGGCATCGATCCGTACTCGGTGCCGAACTACCTGCTGTCGGTCGATCACCCGCTGGTGGTGCCGGCCGGCGTCAAGGTGCGCGTGCTGATCACCGCGCAGGACGTGATCCACTCCTGGTGGGTGCCGGCGCTGGCGATCAAGAAGGATGCGATCCCCGGTTTCATCAATGAGGCCTGGTTCGATATCGACGCCGACAAGACCGGCACCTATCGCGGCCAGTGCTCCGAGCTGTGCGGCCGCGACCACGGCTTCATGCCGATCGTGCTCGAGGTCAAGAGCAAAGCGGACTTCGACCTGTGGCTCAAGGCCCAGCGCGACGCGCTGAAGCAGCCGGCAGCCACCACCGCCAGTGCGACCACCACCACGCCGACCGGGTGACAGCGCCGTCACGGCACCGTCACCACAGCGGATCAATCACAACGCAGCGAGACAATGAATGGCCACCACTGACAGCGCCGCCGCCGCCCACGACGATCACGACCACAAGCCGCACGGCTTCTGGAATCGCTGGCTCACCACCACCAACCACAAGGACATCGGCACGCTGTACCTGGTGTTCAGCTGCATCATGTTCTTTATCGGTGGATCGTTTGCAATGCTGATCCGCGCCGAGCTGTTCCGGCCCGGGCTGCAGTTCCTGGATCCGGCACTGTTCAACACCATGACCACGATGCACGCGCTGGTGATGATCTTCGGCGCGATCATGCCGGCATTCGTCGGGCTGGCGAACTGGATGATCCCGCTGCAGATCGGCGCACCCGACATGGCGCTGCCGCGCATGAACAACTTCAGCTTCTGGATCCTGCCATTTGCCTTCACGCTGCTGCTGTCCACGCTGTTCGTGCCCGGCGGCGCCCCGGCCGGCGGCTGGACCATGTATCCGCCGCTGGTGCTGCAGACCGGCAACGCGCTGCCACTGATGATCTTCGCGGTCCACCTGATGGGCGCCTCCTCGATACTCGGCGCGATCAATGTGATCGTCACCATCATGAACATGCGTGCCCCGGGCATGACACTGCTGCGCATGCCGCTGTTCGTGTGGACCTGGCTGATCACCGCCTACCTGCTGATCGCGGCGATGCCGGTACTGGCCGGAGCCGTGACCATGCTGCTGACCGATCACTTCTTCGGCACCAGCTTCTTCAACGCCGCGGGCGGGGGCGACCCGGTGATGTTCCAGCACATCTTCTGGTTCTTCGGGCATCCCGAGGTCTACATCATGATCCTGCCGGCCTTCGGCATCATCTCCGAGATCATCCCGACATTCTCGGGCAAGCCGCTGTTCGGCTATGACGCAATGGTGTACGCGACCGCCTCGATCGCGTTCCTGTCGTTCATCGTCTGGGCGCACCACATGTTCACGGTCGGCATGCCGCTATCGAGCGAGCTGTTCTTCATGCTGTCCACCATGCTGATCTCGATTCCGACCGGCGTGAAGGTGTTCAACTGGTCGACCACCATGTGGCGCGGCTCGGTGAGCTTCGAGCCGCCGATGCTGTGGGCGCTGGCGTTCCTGTTCCTGTTCTCGATTGGCGGCTTCTCCGGCCTGATGCTCGCGATCGCACCGGCCGACTTCCAGTACCAGGACACCTACTTCGTGGTGGCGCACTTCCACTACGTGCTGGTGACCGGTGCGATCTTTGCGATCATGGGCGCGGTGTACTACTGGCTGCCTAAATGGACCGGCCACATGTACAACATGGCGCTCGCCAAGTGGCACTTCTGGCTGTCGGTGGTATTTGTCAACGTGCTGTTCTTCCCGCAGCACTTCCTGGGCCTCGCCGGCATGCCGCGCCGCGTGCCCGACTACGCTACGCAGTTCACCGACTGGAACATGGTGTCCTCGATCGGCGGCTTCGGCTTCGGCCTGTCGCAGCTGCTGTTCCCCTACCTGATCTGGCAGTGCTCGCGCGGCGGCATCAAGGCCACCGGGCAGGTGTGGGAGAGCGCCCGCGGGCTGGAGTGGGAGCTGCCGTCGCCGGCGCCGTACCACAGCTGGGCCGAGGCGCCGAGCATGGCGACTCTGGCGCACGGCGCGCCGTCGCACGAGGTTGACAGTTGAACACGCCAGCCAGGGTGGTCAGCGATCGCGAGCAGCGCCGGCGCGTACGGCGCAGCGCGCTGCTATGGGGCCTGATCGCGCTGGCCGTGTACACCAGCTTCATCGTTCATTCAGTGCTGCACGGCGTGCGATGAGCAGCGAGGACAATGCCCGAGGCAGGCACCGCGGCCTGGTGTTCAAGCTGTCGATATTCGTCGCCGGCAGTTTCGCCTTCGGCTTTGCGCTGGTGCCGCTGTATGACGTGCTGTGCTCGATCACCGGCCTGGGGAACCAGAAGAGCCTGTCGCGCGCCTACGCGCAGGGCACGCAGGGCGTCGATCAGCAGCGGCTCGTGACGATCGACTTTCTGGCCAATCTGCCGAGCGTCGGCAATTGGGAGTTCCGCCCGATCACCAGATCGATACAGGTTCATCCGGGGCAGCTGTACCAGGCGGATTTCTTTGCGCATAACCTGACCGGCCACGACACCACCGCGCAGGCGGTGCCGGATATCGTGCCCTCGAAGCTCGCCGCCTGGTTCCACAAGACCGAATGCTTCTGCTTCTCGCCGCAGAACTTCAAGCGCGACGAGCAGCGTGTGATGCCGGTGCGGTTCTTCGTCGACCCCGATCTGCCGAGCTACGTCGGTCACCTGACCCTCGCCTACACGTTCTACGATGTGCCCACGCACGCCGCCAACAGGACTCAAGACTAATGTCAGAGATGCACGCTCCGGCGGATTCCGCCAAGTACTACCTGCCGCACGGCAGCCCGTGGCCGATCCTGGGTTCGGTGGCGCTGTTCTGCCTGATGCTCGGCGCCGTCTCCTGGCTCAACGAGTGGGCTGGCGGCTGGGCAATGATCCCGGGAGCGCTGCTGCTCGCCACCATGTTCTTCTGCTGGTTCGGCACCGTCATCGGCGAGAACCAGCAGGGCGTCTACGACATGCAGGTGGACCGCTCGTTCCGCCTCGGCATGATCTGGTTCATCTTCTCGGAAGTGATGTTCTTTGCCGCGTTCTTCGGCGCACTGTTCTACGCCCGCGTGCTGGCGGTGCCGTGGGAGGGAGGCGAGGGCGTCAAGCTGCTGAATAAGCTGCTGCTGTGGAAGAATTTCAATCCCACCTGGCCGACCAACGGCCCGGCGCACATCGGCGGCCGCGCCGACGGCACGTTCAACGTGATTCCGGCATTCAGCCTGCCGGCGGTCAACACGCTGATCCTGCTCACCAGCGGACTGACCGTCACGCTGGCGCACCACGCGCTGCGCTCGGTCAAGCGCGGCGCACTGACCTTCTGGCTGGCATGCACGTTCCTGCTGGGATTTACCTTCGTCGCGCTGCAGGCGCATGAATACGGCGAAGCCTATCGCGACATGGGCCTGCGGCTGTCGACCGGCATCTATGGGTCGACGTTTTTCATGCTGACCGGGTTCCACGGTCTGCACGTGACCATCGGCGCGATCATGCTGCTGATCATCTGGTTTCGGGTATTGAGTGGCCACTTCACGCCGAACCGGCATTTCGCCTTCGAAGCAGTGTCCTGGTACTGGCACTTCGTGGACGTGGTGTGGCTGGGGCTGTTCATTTTCGTCTACTGGATCTGAAGCGCGGGAGCCGTAAAACCTACGCCGGGCGGCTGGCCGCGCTGTGCAGCCCGCGCTGTCTTGGATCAGAAAGGAACCGGCGATGCCCAGTTTCCATACTGCCGCAGGCTACCGTAGCCCTCGTATCGCGGCGCTGACGGGTCTGCTGTTGCTGTGCGCCGCCTGCTCCAAGGGGCCACCGCCGCCGCCGAAACCGGTGGAGGTGGCCACCGTCATCGTGCAGCCGAAGCCGGCCGTCTTTCCGGAGGACTTCGTCGCCGAGACCGAGGCGATCAACGCGGTGGAGATCCGGCCGCGCGTCGGCGGCGAACTGGTCACGCGGGTGCCGATCGAGGGCGAGAAGGTCAAGGCCGGTCAGCTGCTGTTCGTGATCGACCGCGAACCCTATATCGCCGCGCTGGCCCAGGCGAGGGCCGGCCTGGCACAGAGCGAGGCCGCGCTGGTGCAGTCGCAGCGCGACCTGGAGCGCGCCGAATCGCTCTCCAAGCTCGACGCGGTCAGCCAGCAGGAACTGGACGCCGCGGTCGCCAAGAACAAGGCCAACCAGGCCTCGATCGAGGCCGGCCGGGCGTCGGTCCGGGCGGCCGAGCTCAATCTCGGCTACACCACCATCGCCAGTCCGATCGACGGGGTGCTGGGCCGCGCGCAGCTGCGCCAGGGTGGCATGGTCACCGCCAACAGCACGCTGCTGACCACCATCTACCAGACTGATCGCATGTATGTGAATTTCAGCATCAGCGAACAGCGCATGCTGATGTTCCAGCGCGAGATCGGACGCGCGCCGAGCCAGGATTCCAGCAAACCGCCGCCGTTTCGCCTCTACCTGGCCGACGGCTCGCTCTATCCGCAGATCCCGAAGCTCAACTTCATCGACCCGGCGGTCGACACGCGCACCGGCACGCTGGCGATGCGGCTCGAGGTCGACAACCCGCAGCAGCTGCTGCACGCCGGCCAATTCGCGCGCGTGCAGGTGTCGCAGCAGCAGGATCCGAACGCGATCGTGCTGCCGCAGCGCGCAGTCCTGGACCAGCAGGGCCAGAACTACGTCTGGATCGTCGATGCCGACAGCAAGGCGCAGCAGCGCGAGGTGCACATGGGTCTGCGCCTCGGCGGTGACTGGCAGGTGCAGCAGGGACTCAAGGCCGGCGATGTCGTGATCGTCGACGGCGTACAGCGTCTGAAATCTGGCACGCTGGTCAAGGCAACGCCGCTGGTGGTGCCGCCAGCAGCACCGGCAGCACCGGCGACACCGGCGACATCGGCGACACCGGCGACACCGGCGCAGACTTCTGACGGGGGCCGGAGCCGTTCATGATCGATTTCTTCATCGATCGGCCGATATTTTCGACCGTGCTGGCGATCATCATCACGATCGCCGGCGCCGTGTCACTCAAGGCGCTGCCGATCGCGCGCTACCCGCAGATCACGCCGCCGACGATCATCGTCTCGACGTCGTTTCCGGGCGCTGACGCCGCCACCATCGAGCAATCGGTCGCCGCGCCGATCGAAGAGCAGGTCAACGGCGTGCCGCACATGATCTACATGGACTCCAAGAGCGCCAATGACGGCAGCTACACCCTGACCGTGACCTTCGCCGTCGGCACCGACCAGGATATCGCCGCGGTGGACGTGCAGAACCAGGTGGCGATCGCGCAGCGCCAGCTGCCGCAGCAGGTGCTGCAGCAGGG
>Ga0302324_100015537_pt1 | contig 15268 bp, 11 predicted proteins | sample Palsa_T0_1_FD_201949 | JGI IMG/M metagenome (GOLD analysis project Ga0302324, IMG submission 201949) | Peat permafrost microbial communities from Stordalen Mire near Abisko, Sweden - Palsa_T0_1 | ecosystem: Environmental > Terrestrial > Soil > Palsa > Peat permafrost | place: Sweden: Abisko...
AGCGCTGCTCGATGTTCTACGTGAATCAGCGTTGGCTGGGCGGCCTGCTCACCAACTGGATCACGGTGCAGAAATCCGTGAAGCGACTCAAGGAACTCGACGAAATGGCCACCGATGGCCGTTACGATCTGCTTCCGAAAAAAGAAGTCATCAAGCTGGAGCGCGAGCGCAAGCACCTCCAGGCGAATCTCGCCGGCATCAAAAACATGACGCGCTTGCCGGACGCGATTTTCGTGATCGACTCCAACAAAGAGCAGATCGCGGTGCGCGAATCCCGCAAGCTGGGCATCCCCGTGGTCGCTGTGGTCGACACGAACTGCGACCCGAGCGAAGTGGATTACGTGATCCCCGGCAACGACGACGCGTTGCGTGCGATCCGGCTGTTTACCTCGAAGATCTCGGAATCGATTGCCGAAGGCGTTCATGCCCGGGACGACAAGCAGATGGCGGACATTCAGGCGGTGGCAGAGCCCGAACCCGTGGTCGAGGCTCCGGAGGCGGACACCGTGTTTGCCGAAGTGGTGGCCGACGGCGCAGCTCCGGTTCCTGCGGTAGCAGAAGGCGCAGCGCCCGAAGGTGAAGAGATCCGCATGGAAGACGTGCTGGGCAAGGGCACGCGCAAGCGTCCCTCGGCAGCCACGGAAGACGTCGACGAGCTGCAGGCAGAGACGCGCCGGTTCTAGGAAAATGCAGGTTTCAAGGTTTCAGGGTTGCAAAGGTTCAAGGTTGCAACCTTGATTTGTGCCTAAGATTGGTCCTCATGTTTCGCCCCCGACCGGCCCTACTTGAAACTCGGTAGTGGCGCAGTTTGCGAGATCGCCAACCACCAGGGCACGAAGGTGCACCAAGGAAAGGCTTTAAGGCGAAAGCCTTCGTGATACTTCGTGCCCTCTGTGGTTCGGGGTTTCGTCAGTTGCATCATGAAACTGCACCACTACATGAAACCTTGAAACATTGAAACCCGAGGTTCTATTCTTATGAGTACGACTGTGGCGAATATTTCTGCGACCCAGGTTAAAGAGCTCCGCGAAAAAACCGGAGCGCCGATGATGGATTGCAAGCAGGCCCTGACAGAAGCAAAAGGCGATCTGGAGCAGGCGATTGTTCTTTTGCGGAAGAAAGGAGTCTCCGTGGCCATGAAGAAGGCGGCGCGCGCAGCCAATGAAGGCGCGGTCGGCCACTACATTCATGCCGGCGGCAAAATTGGCGTGCTGGTCGAGGTCAACTGCGAAAGCGATTTCGTCGCCCGCACCGAAGACTTCAAGGAACTCGTCCACGACATCGCCATGCACATTGCGGCGAGCGATCCAAAGTTTGTCCGGAAAGAAGACGTCACGCCGGAGGCCTTCGAGCGCGAGAAGGACATCTATCGCGCGCAGGCTGCCGCTACCGGAAAACCCGCTCCCGTGGTCGAAAAGATCGTGGCCGGCAAGATGGAAAAGTTCTACGAAGAGGTCTGTCTGCTCGAGCAGCCCTTCATCAAGGACCAGACCATGAGCATCTCGCAGTTGATTGCGGCAAAGGTCGGCAAACTGGGCGAAAACATCGCCGTGCGACGTTTCGCCCGCTTCAAAGTGGGCGAAGCGACGGCCACCGTGGCTTTCGTCATCAGCAAGCCGGACGATGGCGGCGACGCGACAACGCCGGCTGCCAAGTAGCAGGCAATAATTCAGGGGCGCTGCGGCGCCCCTTTTGATTTATGCTTCCTGTAGCCGATTGTAATCCTGAGCGAAGCGAAGGACCTGCTTTTCATGCCTACCCCCATCTTCAAGCGCATCCTGCTGAAAATCTCCGGTGAGGCCCTTGCCGCTACCCAGGGCTTCGGCGTCGACACCATTCGCATTCATGAAGTCGCGGCTGAACTTGCCGACATACAGAGTCTCGGCGTCCAGATGGCTATTGTCGTGGGCGGCGGCAATTTCTTCCGCGGAGTCGCCGACCAGGCCCGCAACATGGATCGCGTCTCCGCCGATCACATGGGAATGCTGGCCACCGTCATCAACGCGCTGGCATTGCAGGACGCTCTGGAGAAGCAGAACGTCTTCACCCGCGTGCAGACGGCCATTGAGATGAATCAGGTAGCCGAGCCCTTTATCCGTCGCCGCGCGATCCGCCATCTTGAAAAAGGACGCGTCGTCATCTTCGCCGGGGGCACGGGCAACCCGTATTTCTCCACCGATACGGCCGCTTCGCTCCGAGCCATGGAAATCAAAGCCGATGCCATCCTGAAAGCCACCAAAGTCGACGGCATCTACGACGCCGACCCCATGAAGGTGCCGGACGCCAAAAAGTTTTCGCACCTTACCTACATGGACGTCCTGAAGAAGGGCCTCAAGGTGATGGATTCGACCGCCATCTCGTTGTGCAAGGACAACAATCTGCCCATTATCGTTTTCAACTTGAACCAGCATGGCAACATTCGCCGAGTAGTGCTGGGAGAAAAGATCGGCTCGCTGGTAAGCGCGTAGAGAGAGGTCAGAGGTGAGAGGTCAGATTGCAGAGGTAAAAAGCCCAGGGGATACGGTTTTTACCTCTGCAATCTCGCCTCTAACCTCTGACCTGAACTTTCCTCTGACCTCGTTTATAATCTACCGTCTCGATCTCAATGAATCCTAGGAGCCCCGAGCTATGGCTCATCCTGCCCTGAAAGACGTCTTTGCACAACTCAAGACGCGCATGGACAAAGCGGTGGAAGACTTTCGCCGTGAAATGGCTGCCACGCGCACCGGCCGCGCGAATATTCGCATGCTCGACACCGTAACCGTCGACTATTACGGAGAGCAGATGCCGCTCAACCAGGTTTCGCAGATTCACGCGCCCGAGCCGCAGATGATCACGGTGCAGCCGTTCGATACGTCACAGCTGGGAGCGATAGAAAAAGCCATTCGCGGCGCCGACCTCGGCCTTAATCCGATGAACGACGGCAAACTTGTGCGGGTGCCCATTCCAGCCCTCACCGAAGAACGCCGGAAAGACATGGTCAAGCACCTCCACAAAATTCTGGAAGAGCACCGCACCGCGGTGCGCAACATTCGTCGCGACGGCAACGACGCCATCAAGAAGACAATGAAAGACAAAAAGATCGCCGAAGATGACGAGAAGCGCGCCCTCGAAGAAATCCAGAAGCTCACCGACGACGAAATCAAGAAGATGGAAGAGATGAGCAAAGGCAAAGAAAAAGAAGTGCTGGAATTCAAGTGACGCAGCCCGTGTGGTGACGGCTCGTGTGGTGACGGGGCTCCGCCCCGTTCCGGCGGGGCACAGCCCCGCCACCACACAACATCCCAGCTCTGCCACCACACAACATCCGAAGCCCCCGGATTCTTCCTGAGTGGTCGTTATGCCTTGTTGGTCAAGGCGCTGTTTCGCGCGGGATTGACCTTATAATCAGTAGTAGATGAAGCGCGTCGTCCACGCCGCCTGCCCGCACGACTGTCCTGACGCTTGCGGCGTCCTGATCACCATCGACGACGGCCGCGCCACCAGAATTCAAGGCGATCCCGAACATCCCGTTACCCGCGGATTCCTCTGCGCGAAAGTCGCCAAGTATCTCGACCGCGTCTACTCGCCGGACCGCGTGCTCTATCCCATGAGGAGGGTGAAGCCGAAAGGGCCGTATTACGGCGGACGGGCGGGGGCGCCCGTCTCTCCACTGGGCGAATCGGCCTTTCAGCGCATCTCCTGGGACGAGGCGCTGGACGAAATCACCAGCAGATTTCGAACGATCGTTGCTGACTACGGATCCGAATCGATTCTGCCCTACTCCTACGGCGGTACGCTCGGCGCACTGAATGGCGGTTCGATGGATCGCCGGTTTTTCCACCGCCTCGGCGCTTCCCAGTTAGAACGGACCATCTGCTCCGAGGCCGGCGAAGAGGGCCTGCAATCCGTACTTGGGGTCAAGCTTGGTACCGAGCCGGAACAGTTTGTGCATTCGCGTTACATCATCGCCTGGGCCTCGAATATTCACGGTAACAACGTTCATCTCTGGCCCTTCATCGAAGAAGCGCGCCGCAAAGGCGCGAAGCTGGTGGTCATTGATCCGTATCGCACCCGCACCGCGAAGCTCGCCGACTGGTATCTGCCAATCAATCCCGGCACGGATGCCGCGCTCGCTCTCGGCCTGATGAACGTCATTATCAGCGAAAATCTTTTCGATGCGGATTACATATCCCGTTACACCGTGGGCTTCGAAGACCTGAAGGCTCGCGCCAAGCAGTATCCGCCTGAGAAAGTTGCGCACTGGACTGGCATCTCCGCCGGCGACATCCGCAAGCTCGCTCGCGAGTACGCTACCGTCCGTCCCTCCGTGATCCGCGTTAACTATGGCATCCAGCGCTCCGACGGCGGTGGCATGGCCATGCGCGCCGTCACCATGCTCCCCTGTCTGATCGGGTCGTGGAAAGAACTGGGCGGCGGACTGCAGATGTCGACCAGCGGCTCGTTCGGATTGAACACCGCGGCGCTCAAGATGCCCGAGCTGATGCTGAAAGCCCTGGGACGGCCCGCCCGTATCGTCAACATGGTGCAACTCGGCGTCGCGCTGAACTCGCTGACCGGACCACCCATTCAGTCATTATTCGTTTACAGCTCGAATCCCGCGGCAGTCTGTCCCAACCATAACGAAGTCGTTCGCGGATTGATGCGCCCCGATCTCTTCACCGTGGTTCACGAGCAGTTCTTCACCGACACCACCGACTATGCCGATATCGTGCTGCCCGCCACAACTTTTTTCGAGCACAAAGACCTGCAGCCCGCTTACGGCCACTATTACCTTCAAGTTTCCAATCAGGCGATGGATCCTGTCGGCGAATGCCGATCCAACGTGGAGCTGTTCCGCGCTCTGGCCGAGCGTATGGGTTTTACCGACGACTGTTTCCGCGAATCCGTGGATTCCATGATCGACCGCGCCCTGGACTCGCCGAATCCGTGGCTCCATGGAATCACTCGGAAGCGCCTGGAACGGCAACCGCAAATCCGCCTCAATTTCGCAGGCAATAGCAATGACAACGATGCCGCAACCACGACTCACGTAGGGACGGACGCATTCGTCCGTCCAGCCGAGCGAAGCGAGGCAGCGACCACGGTCCCATTCCTGCCTTTCGCCCAAGGCAACTTCCGCACGCCCAGCGGTAAAGCCGAGTTCTACAGCGAAACGCTGAAACGCCGTGGGCTCGATCCCGTCGTCGCCTTCACTCCACCCGAGGAATCGCGCAACGGATCGAAAGCCGCCGGCTTCCCGCTCGAACTTCTCGCCCGCAAGCCTGACAATCATCTCAACACGACATTCGCCAATCTGCCATCCGTCCGCGAAATGGAACCGCGGCTTGGGGATCTTGAGATGCATCCGGTCGATGCCGACGCCCGCGGCGTGCGCGATGGCGATCGCGTTCGCGCTTTCAACCGGCGCGGTGAAATTATCCTTCGGGCCAGAGTGGACGGAGCGGTGTCTCCCGGGGTGGTGGCCGCGCTCCTCGATTGGGCACGATTCAGCCCCGGCGGCGGCAATATCAATGTGCTGACTTCAGAAAAACTTACCGACCTGGGCAACGCGGCGACGTTCTATTCCGTCTGTGTTGAAGTAGAACTTTTTAGGGCGTGACTCTCGGAGAGAGATTCGGGGCGGCTCAGTTTCGCGATATAACGACAGAACCGTTAACCACCAAGGGCACGAAGGATCACTAAGGAAAGATTTACGAAGAAATACCCTTAGAACCTGAATCCTTCGTGATGCTTTGTGAGCTTGGTCAAGGTTTTGCGATAACTGCGTCATCGCCAAATTCCTTCTCAGCCTTGGACGGTTCTCGCTGTCTACCGTATAATTGCCGTTTTCCTAACTCTAGTTTTTCGAGGTAGTTGCGATTCATCGCCATTATCATGCTATGCCTGCGCGTGCCCCGCGATTCGGCCACGACCTGGGCCCGCAGAGAGAGCCGTTATGGTCTCCATCCTCTTTCACTACAATAGTTTGGCGATATCGTTCTGTCTGGAATCGCCTCCTCATTTCGATGGCGCTTTTGCTCCTGACCGTCCCCGTCATTGGGCAGCAAGACCTCATCGTCGCCATCCAGGTGCACGGCAACCGCCGCATTCCTGCCGATACCATCAAGGCTCGCATCTTCAGCAAAGCTGGAGACGTCTACGACCCCGCTGGCATCGAACGTGACTTCAACGCACTCTGGAACACCGGCTACTTTGAGGACATCCGTTTTGAGCGCGAACAGAATCCCAAGGGCTGGATCGTCCACATCTACGTCAAAGAGCGGCCGACCATCCGCGAAATTAACTACACCGGCCTGAATGCCGTTTCCACCAGCGACGTCCTCGACCGCTTCAAGGAGCGCAAGGTCCCGCTCTCGCCGGAGAGCCAGTACGATCCCACGAAGGTCAAGAGGGCCGAAGTTGTACTGAAAGAACTGCTCTCCGAGCACGGACGTCAGTTCGCCACCATCCGCACCGAGATCCGTCCCATCCCGCCGAATGCCGTCGGCATCACTTTCGCCATCAAGGAGGGGCCCAAGGTTAAGGTTGGACGCATCCGCTTCCGGGGCAACAAACACGTGAATGACCGCATCTTGCGTGCCGCCATGAAGAACCTCAAGCCCATCGGCATCCCGCATTCCATCTTCCTCGAAGACCTCTTCTCCAAGACCTATGACGCCACCAAACTCGAAGAAGACACCGAGCGCGTCCGCGCCGAGTACCAGAACCGCGGCTACTTCAAGGTCCTGGTGGACGATCCCAAAACCGAGATCCACGACACCGGACACACCGGCTTCCACGTCCCGCTGCTGCAGTCAGGGATGGGGAAATCTGTCGACATCACCATGCCCATCGAGGAGGGGGATCGCTATCGCCTCGGCACCATTACCTTCAAGAACAACAAAGCCATCCGGAACAACGCCGCTCTCCGCAGCCTTATCCCGATGAAGGATGGCGACATTTTCAGCCGCGAAAAAATGGCCAAGGGCATCGAGAACCTGCGCAAGGCTTACGGTGAGAATGGCTACATCAACTACACCGGCGTTCCCGACACCAGTTTCGATGACGAAAAGAAGATCGTGAACATATCTTTCGACATCGACGAAGGCAAACAGTTCTACGTGCGCCGCATCGAGTTCGAGGGCAACACCACCACCCGCGACAAAGTCATCCGCCGCGAAATCGCATTGGAGGAAGGCCAGGTCTACAACTCGCATTACTGGGAGCTGAGCCTGCTGCGCCTGAACCAGCTCGGCTATTTTGATCAACTCAAGCCCGACGATCCCAATACGACCGAACGCCACCTGGACGAGAAGAATGGCACAGTCGATCTCTCGCTGAAAGTGCATGAGAAAGGGAAGAACAGCATCGGACTGCAAGGCGGCGTCAGCGGTTTGGCCGGCGCCTTTGTCGGTCTCAATTACAGCACCAACAATTTCCTTGGACTGGGCGAGACGCTTTCCGTAAACGCCAGTCTCGGCAGCCGTCAACGCGACCTGGTGTTCGGATTCACCGAGCCCTACTTGTTTGACCGGCCCATCCAGGCCGGCTTCCAGGTCTATGCCCGGAAGACCAACTATGATCAGGCTCGCCAGTATGCCATTGCCACCGGACAGAATCTGAATCTGCCTTCGGCCTACCTGCAGAACCTGCAGAACTATTCGCAGTCCAGTGAGGGCACGACGCTGAGCGTAAGTTATCCGCTGCGGCATTCCTTCAAGCGCTTTGGCATCGCCTACTCCTTCGACCGTTCTTCGCTGGTTGCCGTCAGCAACGCTTCCAAGTTGTTGTTCGAGAACCTGAACTTCCGCGGCATCACCGGGCCCAACGCCCTCAACGGCATCATCACCAGCAAGATCACGCCCAGCTTTACCATGAACACCCTCGATTCGCCTTACGCGCCCCACCACGGGAAAAGTTTCTTCCTAGGCGGAGAGTTCGCGGGCATCGGCGGCACAGTTCACACGATACGGCCCGTCGTTCAGTACAAGCAGTTTTTCCCGGTCCAGAAGCGCCGCAATGCCATCGGTTACAACGTTCAGGCGTCATTTATCAGCGGCTACGGCGGGATCGTTGCGCCTCCCTTTGAACGAGCCTACCTCGGCGGCGAAAATGATCTTCGCGGTTTCGACATCCGCACCGTTTCTCCGATCGCTTACCTGCCTAGCGCCCAGTCCGTGCCGCTCAGGAATCAGGATGGAACCTTCGTTCCCGCCAACCCTCGCTTCCCAGTCATACCCGGCGCCAACGGATCCTGCATCAGTAACTGCTGGAATGTTCCGGTTCCGTACTCGCAACTCGTAACCCCGGGCGGCGATCTCAGTCTGCACAGCAACTTCGAATACCGCATCACGATCGCCGGGCCCGTCGCCATCGCACCCTTTGTTGACGTCGGTACCGATCCCATCCTGCGTACCTCGCAGTTGCAGATCAACCCGGTCCAGTACCAGACGCTGATCAGCACTCTGTTCGGATGTCCGGTGCTGGGTCCTCAAACTGGTTACGCGTGTTCCGGCGGCCAGTCGATCAGCACTTTCTCGCAGGATCTCCGACCGGTTCCGGGCACGAACTGGGTTGTGCGCATGTCCACCGGAATCGAGTTGCAGACGATGCTCCCGATTGTCAATGCGCCTTTCCGTATCTACTATGCCTACAACGCCCTGCGTCTCGACGGCAGCGCATCACCGCCCATACAGATCACTCGCGACATGTTCCCCTGTCCGGTAGCGGCAGCTAGCGGCTGTATCGATAAAGCAGCTGGGGACTATACCTATAGCCTCACGCGCTCGACCCTGGGCTCGAACTACACCCTGCTGGAGCCAAGAAAGACCTTCCGCTTCACCGTAGCGACGACGTTCTAAGGCAGCTCTCAGCTGTCAGTAACAACCCAAAATCTGCACCGCAGAGACGCAGAGTTCGCAGAGATTTCGATTTTCCACAAGAAACTCGGCGTACTCGGCGGTGAAAGGGCTGTGAACTGACGGCTGAGAGCTGACAGCTGACAGCTGACACCTGCCTACTCGATCCGCACCAGCCCGCTAGCCGCCCCGGACGCCGGAGCCGGCCCTTGGGGCGCTCGCCATGCATCCACGATCGACACCTGGTGCACGCACGACACCGTGCAATGCGGCGCGCATGACTTCTCGGTGTGGAACTCGCGCCGTATATCGGCCAGCGTGTATTTCTCCAGCGGAATGGCCGGATACCCGCGCTGCTGCGAGCAGTAATGCACCAGCCCGTCCTCGCAAACGTAGAGGTAGCGCGCCCCGGCGCGGCAGCGCCATTGATTGGGGCGGCCCAGCGCGATGTTGTCCTGAAACGCATTGATCCGCGTGAAGCTGCGTTTCTCGAGGTTCTTCATCTCGTGATACACGCGCTGCTCTTCATCGTTTAAAGGCTGCAACTGCCCCGAGCCGTCGTGAATGATTCCGATAGTGGAGCTGAAACCCAACTCCAGCGCGCGCTTGCCGATGGTGAGCGCGTCCTGCGGATGGCTCACCCCGCTGCCGACCACGGAATTGATATTCACGTGAAATTCCGCGTGTTCAGCCAGCAATTGCAGCTTCTTGTCCAGCACTTTCAGGCTCTTCTTCGAGACTTCGTCGGGAATCACGTTATCGATCGAAATCTGCAGCCACTCCAGGCCCGCGCGATTCAGCTTCTGGATGCGGTCGGCGGTCAGCAGATATCCGTTGGTGATCAGCCCGGATACGATCCTGCGTCTCCCCATGTGCTGAATGATTTCATCCAGCTGCGGATGCAGCATGGGTTCGCCGCCGCTGATGGTGATCACCGAAGTGCCGAGATCGCCCAGCTGGTCAACCCGTTGCAACATCTGCTCGATGGGCACGGGCTTGGAAAAATCATCGAACTCATTACAGTAAGTGCAGGACAGATTGCAGCGCCGGATCGGAATCAGATGCGCGAGCAAAGGATGGTCCGTCGACACCACGGCCTTCAGGATTTGCCACAATCCATGAACGTTCCGTTGCGCCGCCTTAAGTTTGCGGCGCCATGCCACTGACCTGGTAATCATCTGCTTCTATTTCACCACACCACGGGGCCAGGTGCCCAATCCACCGCAGTATTCGGCGGAAAAGCAGGGTCGAACGGTTCCGAAATCAATCCGCGTTGGGCGTGTGGAGCGGACACTCCTGTCCGCTGCCTTTGACTTTGATTCTTTCGGACATGCCCGCGCGGCGCCCCATCCGGGAGCTATTTCCCGTTTGTTCACTAGTTTAGTACGGCTCGAACTATACCCCTTGGCTATGGGGCCAAACACGGGGTCTATACCGAGCTAGCACATTTCGTGAATGAGTACGGCGTTTGGGCGCAGCCAGCTCCGGCCCCTCGCAAAAGCGCAAGGAACGGGCCACCCATCCAGTGGGTCTCGATCAAAGTCAAAGGCAGCGGACAGGAGTGTCCGCTCCACACGCCCGAGGAGGGTTGGTTTTGACTGAAAGCTGACAGCTGAGAGCTGACAGCTCCTACCTACTGCATGTTTCCGCCCATGGGCACGTAGCGGAACTTCTTGCCGTCGTAGAACAGAGCAGAGCTGTCTCCCATTTCGCCGGCTTCTTCCACGTATATCGCTTCGATCGATCTCTTTCGCAGCTTCATTTTTCTGACGGACAGCGACTGATACGGCAAATTCACAATCACGAACTTCGCTTTCGGAGTCTCCGCATGCCAGGCATCCGGTCCCTCGCCGTCGATGATCAGCACCACCAGGCCCCGGTGTGCCGGATCGCCCTCACTGAACGTGGTCGTGATCTTGGGGTCGCCATAGCCAAAAAAGTCGTAGTAGGGATCCATCACCGTGTAGTTGTGCTCCCCTTGATCGAGCATCGGATTTTTGCAGCGCGCCGCGATCACCACGTCTTCGATGCCGTCCCCATCCAGATCGCCGAACACGGGTGCGATGTCCGGCATCAGCGTGAACTGGTTGCCAAACTCTCGCTGCACGAAGGCGTTATCGATATCGACTTTGCGAGCCGCCGGCTGTCCCTGCCCGAAAGCTGGAAGCAACATCGCGACACAGAATGCCAGGAACAAATAAGCTTGTTTCATGGCCCTACTTTAATCCCTTGCTGGCACCATCGGCAGGTAACCAAAGTCACCATCTGACGCGCTGCGGGCCGAAAAAAGGCCATACCCGGGAGGGCCCAGAAAACAGGGAACTGCAGCCACGCAGTTACAAGTTACCCGTGAAGTGCTCCCATCCTCCGGCCTTAAGTGGCTGCGCTTTGCCGTCTGCCCCGACCAGCCGCATTCCAACGGATTTGGTGGTCCGTCCGATCCGCGTTACCGGGACTCCAGCGACCATCGAGGGAACCGCACCCGCGGACGTAAGCAGCAACTCATAATCGTCGCCGCCATGCAACGCGAACTCGAGCGCAACCCGTTTTTCCCCCGAGCCAACCGGCGCCCGCGGAATCGCCTCCGCCTCAATCTCCGCACCCACGCGGCTTTCCTGGCAGATGTGTTCGAGGTCCGTGGAAAGACCGTCGCTCAAATCAATCATCGCTGAAGCCAATTGCCGCAGGCGCAGCCACTTGCCGACCGCAACCCGCGCCTGCGGACGAGATTGCCCGGAAATCAGCCGGAAATGCTCCGCCGGTCTCGATTCGGTCGGCTTCGTTTTGGTCAGCTTTGATTCGGTCAACTTCGATTTGGACAGCCGTGCCAGCGCTGCCGCTGCTCCACCCAATTCTCCAGTCACATAAATCTGCTGGCCCGCCTTCGCTCCCGACCGCAGCACCGCCTTTCCCTTCGGCACCGAGCCCACCACGACGATGTCCGCCTGGATTCCGCCAGCCGACTGCGCCGTATCGCCGCCAGCCAGCGGAACCCTGAGTTCTTCCGCCAGTTCCAACAGTCCTTTAAGAAAGCGGTCCACCCACTTCTGCGGGACGTCGCTCGCTATGGCAAGCGACAGGAATGCAGCCCGGGGCTCGCCGCCCATCGCCGCGACATCGCTCAGTCCGCGCGTCAAACAGCGCCACCCCACCAGTTCTGGAGGATGCCAGTCGCGCCGGAAATGCACATTCTCGATGGTGAAGTCGGTGGTCACGAGCAACTCGTGTCCTGCGGGAACGCGCAGCACCGCGCAGTCATCGCCGATGCCCGTCACCATACCCATCGCCAACGATCCGCCTCCGCGAGCCAGACGTCGAATGTGCTCAATCAGCTTCTTTTCGCCAAGCGGCATGCCGATCACTATACCCGCTGCGGGTGTTCGCCATGGCAACGCCAGCGGCGTCTGAGACGCGCTTACGCTAGTAATCTGGCCGTTTGGGCATCGCCTATTACCCTGCCTTGGTAACCTCCCAGAAGGGCTGATGCAGGTTGACAGTGGGAATCAGGTTTGTTACCTTTGAACTCGCCGTTCACGTATACTCTGCCGAACCAAGTGCTGCAACCTGAATCAGTTGCAGGGAAACTGGATTTCGGCTTGCCTGGTTCCAGTTACCGTACTGAGCCAGCCTGCTCCCGATGCGGCTGGTGGAATCAGGATTCCAAAGCTTGAGCATGACAGTTCCGCTCTGGCAGGATTTCCGAAGCAAAATCTTTATTGCCGGAAGTAAGCTATTGCGTAAACGCTTCTACATATTTTTCGTGGCGCGCGACGAAGCAGGACAGCTTCGCAAGATCTCCATCCCAGTCCAATATCTCTATATTCTTCTGGCTGGAGCATCGATCGCCGCGCTCTGCCTCACGGGAATCGCCAGCTCTTATACCCGGATGCTGCAGAAAGTGGCCCACTATAACCAGCTCCGTACTGAGCAAGCGCAGCTCAAGGACCGTTATTCGCGTCTGGAACAGGTAGCCAAGGAGCGTGACATCCAGGTAGCTTCTCTGGGTTCGCTGGCGAGCGAGGTTTCCGCGCTTTACGGGCTCAAGTCCGATCCGGCGATGGTGGCCGCTTCGACCGAGCAGATCCAGGAAGCACAAGTGAATTCATCGCTGGACCAGCTTTACGCGTTGAAGCGTACAGCCCTGAGCGGAGCGGCCAGCGTCGGCATCTCGCTCGGCCTTACGAAGAACTCGACCACAGCCGACTGGATTCGCGCCAACTCAGCCCCGAACCTCTGGCCGGTCGAAGGTCAGGTCACCGGTTCCTTTGGTGAGCGCATCGATCCGTTTAACGGGGAAGGCGCCTTCCACTCCGGCATCGACATTTCGGCAGCGGTGGGCTCGGCCGTGATCGCTCCCGCGGACGGCGAAGTCACCTTTGCCGACTTCCTGGGCGGCTACGGACGCGCCATCATGGTGGACCACGGACACGGCATCACCACCCGCTACGGCCATCTCTCCAGCTTCGCCGTCGCTGCTGGACAATATATCCACCGCGGCGACACCCTCGGCTACGTCGGCTTGAGCGGACGCTCCACCGGGCCGCATTTGCACTACGAAGTTCGAATCAACGATGCGCCGGTGAATCCTTACAAATATCTGCGGCTGACTGTGGCACACCTCGGCGGCATCGCTGCCGGCTCGTAATCCAAGAATTCGTAAATACACGTAACGGCGGACGCATTCGTCCGCCCGCGTCCCGCCTCATCTTGAATGTGCAGAAACTTGCGTCTTTTCAGGAATTTCCACAGCTGGAGAACCTCTCTTATTACTGGCCGCGCACTCCCAAAGGACATACAGTCAAGCGGTTTTCCAAAGTAAAAAAGAAATCCGATTATCGAAAATCCTGAGCGTGGGGAAGTCGATGATTGTGATTTTCAAGGATCCGATCCCCCAACTTACAACGGACCAGAGGAGGTCTCCCCCATGTTGAAAAAACTACGAAATGTTCTATCAAACGAAGAAGGCCAGGATATTGCCGAATATGCTGTGATGCTCGCTGTAATTCTCGTCTTAGTTATCGGCACGGTTCGTCTGATCGGCGGAAACGCGAATAACGCCTTTTCGATCGTTGGCAGCTCTCTGCAGGGTACTTAGTCGCGTAGCGAGCGGCCGCTCAGGTCAAAAGCGTCAAGAACGAGACACACGTTCTTGAAGGATGCGAGCGCGTCTGGCAGCGGAGCATTCACCACCAAGGGCACGAAGGTCCACCAAGGGAACCTCTAAGCATAAAAGCCTTCGTGATACTTCGTGTCCTTGGTGGTTGCGCCGCTGGCTAGACGCGGCAAGCCGTGTCTCTACGGGTACTTACCGCTCCTGTCAGGGGCGAACCGCTATCCCTTCGCCTTCTTAATCTCTTCAATCAAGGGCGGCACGATGTCGAACAGGTTTCCGACGACGGCATAGTCGGCAATCTCAAAGATCGGCGCCTCGGAATCCTTGTTGATGGCCACGATGCTCCTTGCGCCCTTCATGCCGACAATATGCTGGATCGCGCCCGAAATTCCCAGGGCCAGATACAGTTTAGGGGCGACCGTCTGTCCCGACGATCCGACCTGGCGGTCCATGGGCAACCATCCGTTATCGCAAATCGGACGCGATGCCGCGAGCTCGCCGCCCAGCGCATCCGCCAACTGCTTCGCCAACTCGATGTTTTTCTGCTCCTTTATGCCGCGCCCCACCGACACGATGATCTCCGCCTGCGTCAGATCCACCGCCTGTTTGGCTTCCTTGAAAACTTCCTGTGGCTTATTGCGAACGACGTTGGCCGGAATCTCGATGTTCACGCTCTCAACCGGCGCCGGCGCCCCACCGGCTTCCACGGTATCGGCACGGAACGAGCCATTCTGAAAGGTCACAAAGCAAGGCCCCGAGCCCGCGAAACTGACGTCGGCCACAAACTTTCCCTGAAACATTTGCCTGGTGAACAGCAGCTTCCCGCCTTCCAGCCGGACCCCGATCACGTCGCTGATGGCCGTAGTCTGCAGGGCTGTCGCGAGCTTCGGCACAAAATCGCGCACCTGGTAGGTATGCGGCATCAGCACCAGCTTGGCCGGATGCTTCGCTAAAAACTCCTTCAGCGCATACACAAACGCGTCTGGAGTATAGGGCTCGAGCCCGGCCGATTCGATGTCATACACTTTGGCGAGCCGTTTCGCCGCCACTTCGCTGGCGATGGCAGCCGCGCCCGAGCCGGAATTTGATCCAACGACCGCCGCTTCCAGCGTCCATCCAGTCTGAGCCGCGATTGCCTGCCCCGCAGCGATGGTTTCCCAGGAGACGCGGTTTAGTTTTCCGTCGCGTGGTTCGACAACTACAAGAATTTTGTCAGCCATATGAGTCAGTTCTCAGTTCCCAGTTCTCGGTTCTCGGTACAACCCAAGTTCTTTAACTGAGAACTGAGAACTGAGAACTTCTTTCAGATTACTCG
>Ga0302324_100015538_pt1 | contig 15268 bp, 13 predicted proteins | sample Palsa_T0_1_FD_201949 | JGI IMG/M metagenome (GOLD analysis project Ga0302324, IMG submission 201949) | Peat permafrost microbial communities from Stordalen Mire near Abisko, Sweden - Palsa_T0_1 | ecosystem: Environmental > Terrestrial > Soil > Palsa > Peat permafrost | place: Sweden: Abisko...
GCGCTTCGCGGCGCGCACTTTGTATTGCACAGCCCTCAAGGCGACACCTACGCCGACCTCCTGTTCACCATGATCGAGCGCTCGGCGCGGCGACCTCCGGTCACCTACACCACCTTCCAGGCGCGCGACCTGGGGGGAGATACCGCGCGGCTCCTCAAGCAGTCGGTCCACGATGCTTACGAGCGATTCAAACCTGATGTCATGCTGGTGGGCAGCTCTTGTACCGCGGAACTCCTGCAAGACGATCCCGGTGGACTCGCGCGCGCCCTGGAACTCCCGATTCCCGTGGTTCCTTTGGACCTGCCGTCCTATCAGAAAAAGGAAAACTGGGGCGCTGCCGAGACTCTGTATCAGCTGGTGCGGGCTGCCGCCGCCTGCCGCCCGCCCCGGCCGAAAAACGAGCCTCGGGAGGGTGGGCCGAGCTGCAACATCCTGGGACCCGCGTCACTCGGCTTCCGGCACCGCGACGATCTCGTGGCCGTCACGTCCATTCTCGAAAGTCTCAAAGTACGCGTGAATGTCGTTGCCCCGCTTGGCGCCTCGTTCGCCGAACTCGCTCGGCTGGGAGAGGCCGATTTCAACGTGCTTCTCTATCCGGAAATTGGCGGCCAGGCGGCGCAATGGCTCAAGCGCACCTTCGGTCAACCGATCATCGACACGGTTCCGATCGGGCGCCTGGCGACTCGTCGCTTCATCGCCGAGGTCGCGCGCCTCGCCGGCGTCGAGATACCGGCCGATCTCGAGCATGAGTCGCGCTCGGAATGGTATGCGCGCTCGGTCGACTCGACTTATCTCACCGGCAAGCGGGTCTTCGTGTTCGGCGATGCGACGCATGCCATCGCCGCGGCGCGTGTGGCTCGTGATGAGCTTGGGTTCACGGTCGCGGGTCTCGGCACATATTCCCGTGAATTCGCCCGCGAAGTGCGCGAGGCCGCCGCGAGCCACGGCGTCGATCCCTTGATCAGCGACGACTATCTCGCGGTCGAGGCCGAGATCACCAAGCTTGCACCGGATTTGGTTCTCGGCACCCAGATGGAGCGGCACATCGCGAAACGACTGCGCCTGCCTTGCGCGGTGATTTCCTCGCCTGCGCACGTGCAGGACTTTCCGGCGCGGTTTTCGCCGCAAATGGGATTCGAGGGCGCAAACGTCATCTTCGACACCTGGGTGCATCCGCTGATGATGGGGCTCGAGGAGCATCTCCTTACGATGTTTCGCGGCGATTTCGAATTCAACGACGCGGCGCCGGCCTCGCACCTCGGAACTCCGGCCGCGGCGGCACCGGATGGGCCCGCGACTTTGGAGTGGACCACTGACGCGACGCAAGAGCTGTCCAAGATCCCCTTTTTCGTTCGCGGGCGCGCGCGCCGCAATACCGAGCGCTTCGCTCTCGACCGTCGTCTCGAGATCATCACGCTGGAAACCCTATACGATGCCAAAGCACACCACAGCCGCTGAGCGAACGCCGATACGCTTCGTGCTCGTGACGATGGACAGTCACTTGTCGAGCGCCACCGCGCGGGCTGGAGCGCGTCTCAAAAAAGACCTCCCGGGTCTCGAGCTCTCGATTCATGCAGCCGACGAGTGGGGCACCCACCCGGAGGCGCTGCGGCGCTGTTGCGAGGACATCGCCCGCGCCGACATCATCGTCGCAACGATGCTCTTCATGGAGGATCACTTTCGGCCGCTCATCGAAGCGCTGCGCGCGCGGCGGGAACACTGCGATGCCATGGTTTGCGCGATGTCGGCGGGCGAGATCATGCGTCTCACGCGCATGGGACGTTTCAGCATGGACGGCACGCAGGGCGGTCCGCTTGCGCTGCTCAAGCGCCTGCGTGGAGCGAAGTCCGGATCGCGCCCGTCCGGGGCGGGCGCCGCCCAACTCAAGATGCTGCGCCGGATCCCGCGGCTGCTGCGCTTCATTCCCGGCACCGCCCAGGACGTGCGCGCGTATTTTCTGTGCTTGCAGTATTGGCTGGCGGGCTCGGAGGAGAACATCGCGGCGATGGTGCGCTTCCTCGTGAGCCGCTACGCGGCGGGACCCCGGCTCGGCCTGCGATCCACGACGGCAACCGGATCGCCGATCGAGTATCCGGACGTCGGCGTCTATCATCCGCGGCTGCGCAATCGCATGAGCGAAAGCGCCAAGGATTTGCCGCGCAAGAGCGAAAAGGGCTGCGTGGGCGTGCTGCTCTTACGATCGTATCTGCTGGCCGGCAACTCCGCGCACTACGACGGCGTGATCGAGGCGCTCGAGGCGCGAGGATTGCGCGTCATTCCGGCATTCGCAGCCGGCCTCGACGCCCGCGCCGCGATCGAGAAGTTCTTCTTCGAAAACGGGACGCCGAGCATCGACGCTCTCGTGTCGCTGACCGGTTTCTCCCTGGTCGGCGGACCTGCCTACAACGATTCCAAATCGGCCGCGGCCGTGCTCGGCGCGCTCGATGTGCCTTATGTGGCCGCTCATCCGGTCGAGTTTCAGACCCTCGAAGAGTGGCAGAGCTCCGAGCGGGGATTATTGCCGGTGGAAGCGACGATGATGATCGCGCTCCCCGAGCTCGATGGCGCGACCGGACCTACGGTGTTCGGCGGGCGCTCGCAGAGCGGCGCGTGTCCGCAGGACATGGTCGCGCATCCGGAGCGTGCCGCAAAGCTCGCCGCGCGCGTGGCGCGGCTCGTCGAGCTCCGCCGCACCAAGCGCGCCGCGCGCAAGATCGGCATCGTGCTCTTCAACTTCCCCCCGAACGCGGGCAGCGTGGGCACCGCGGCGTTCCTCGCCGTTTTCGAATCGCTGTTCAACACGCTGGCCGCACTTAAGGAGCGCGGATATAGAGTCGATCTGCCCGCGACGGCTGATGCGCTGCGCGAGAAAATCGTCGGCGGCAACGCGGCGCGCTTTGGGGCCGTCGCCAACGTGCACGCCCGCATTCCCGCGAACGACCACGTGCGACGCGAGCCGCATCTCAAGGAGATCGAAGCGCATTGGGGCCCTGCGCCCGGCAAGCAGCTCACCGACGGCGCGTCGATTTTCGTCCTGGGTCAGCATTTCGGCAACGTGCTCGTCGGGATTCAGCCGCCGTTCGGTATCGAGGGCGACCCCATGCGCCTCCTGTTCGACAAGGGTTTCGCGCCCACGCATGCATTCTCGGCCTTTTACCGATATCTGCGCGAGGATTTTCGCGCCGACGCACTGCTGCATTTTGGAACGCACGGTGCCCTGGAATTCATGCCGGGCAAACAGTCGGGATTGACCGCGGCGTGCTGGCCCGACCGGCTCATCGGGGACGTGCCGAACGTCTATCTCTACGCATCCAACAACCCCTCGGAAGGCACGCTTGCCAAAAGACGCATCGGAGCGACGCTCGTGAGCTACCTCACGCCGCCGGTGACGAATGCCGGGCTGTATCGGGGCCTCGCCGACCTCAAAGAGACGATCGATAGCTGGCGCGCCGGCGCGAACGAGGATTCCGCCGTTGCGGCGCTCGTGCAAGCGCAGGCCGCGGCACTCGATCTGGCCGAGCTCGAGCCCGCATGGGCGGCGGATGCACCGGCACGAATCGAGGTGCTGCGCGGCAAGGTTCTCGAACTCGAGTACACGCTCATTCCTTGCGGCATGCACGTGGTGGGTTCCCCGCCCGCGCCGGCGCATCGGGTCGACCTGCTCGCAGCCATGGCCGATGCCGCCCGCACCGATCCATCGCGAGCGGTACCGCGGGAGGTGATCGAGCGAATCGTGGGCGGAATGACGCCGGCCGAGGCCCTCGCCGATACAGGACTCGCGCCGACCGCGGAACTGCTCGCGTTGCTGGGCGAGCTCCAGGCGGCGGACCAGAATCTAACCGGCAACACCGAGATCGACGCGCTTTTGCACGCACTTGACGGTGGCTTTGTGCAACCGGCCCCCGGCGGCGATCTCCTGCGCACTCGGGAGGTGCTGCCGACGGGCCGCAATTTGCATGGATTCGATCCCTTCCGCATTCCGACCGCCGCCGCCGTGCTGGATGGAGAACGGCAGGCCGCGAGTCTCCTCGAACGCCACATCGCCGCGGGCAATCAATATCCCGAGTCCGTGGCGCTGGTGCTCTGGGGCACCGATAACCTGAAGACCGGAGGCAGCCCCATCGGGCAGGCGCTGGCACTCTTGGGCGCTCGACCCCGTTTCGACAGCTATGGTCGGCTCGCCGGCGCGACGCTCCTCACGCCCGAGGAGCTGGGTCGCCCGCGGATCGACGTGGTCATGACGCTATCCGGAATCTTCCGTGATCTTTTGCCTCTGCAGATCAAGCTGCTGGCGGAAGCCGCCTTCCTCGCCGCCTCGGCCGACGAGCCGGTGGAGCTGAACTTCGTGCGCAAACATGCGCTGCGCTATCAGGAGGTGCACGGGTGCGACCTCGAGACCGCGGCATTGCGTGTGTTCGGCAACGCCGAGAGTGCATACGGGTGCAACGTCAACCACCTGATCGAGAACGGTGCCTGGGACGATCCGAACGATCTCGCCGAGACCTACACACGGCGCAAGGGCTACGCGTACGGTCGCTCGGGTTGCGCCGCGCAGAGGACGCCTCTGCTCGCCAGCATCCTCGCCGATGTCGACCTTTCCTACCAGAACCTCGATTCCGTGGAGCTCGGCATCACGACGGTGGACACTTATTTTGACACGCTCGGCGGCATCTCGAGCGCCGTGCGCAGAGCCCGCGGCGCGTCCATACCGGTCTATATCGCCGACCACACGCAGGGCTCAGGCGCGGTGCGCACCTTGTCGGAACAGGTGGCACTCGAGGCGCGGACCCGCACACTCAATCCGAAATGGTATGAGGGCGTGCTTCAGCACGGCTACGAAGGGGTTCGTCAGATCGAGGCCCATGTCACCAATACGATGGGCTGGTCGGCGACCACCGGCAAGGTGGATGCATGGGTGTACCGGGAAATCACCGAAACCTTCATTCTTGATTCCAAGATGCGCGCGCGGCTCGCAGGGCTCAATCCCACCGCCTCGGCGAAGGTTGCCAATCGGCTGCTCGAGGCGTACGAGCGCCGCTACTGGCAACCGGACGATCAAACTCTGGCGGAACTGAAATCCGCGGGAGCCGAGCTCGAAGATCGCCTCGAGGGCGTTTATGAAGGAGTTGCCGCATGAATATCGCCACAGCTACGGCGCCGGCCGCCGGCTGCGCCCAGCTTCCCGACGGCGAAGGGAGCGTGCAAGTACGCCTCGATCCCAGCATCCGCATCGGCAACGCCAAGGTCTTTGCGGTCTACGGCAAGGGCGGTATCGGCAAGAGCACGACGTCCTCGAATCTGTCGGTCGCATTCTCCAAGCTCGGCAAGCGCGTGCTGCAGATCGGCTGCGACCCGAAGCACGACTCGACATTTACGCTGACCAAGCGGCTGATGCCGACTGTCATCGACGTGCTCGCATCGGTCAACTTCCACTCCGAAGAGCTGCGGGTCGAGGACTTCGTCTATGAGGGCTACAACGGCGTGATGTGCGTTGAGGCGGGTGGCCCGCCCGCGGGCACGGGATGCGGCGGCTATGTCGTTGGCCAGACCGTCAAGCTCCTGAAGGAACATCATCTGTTGGAGGACACCGACGTGGTGATTTTCGACGTGCTCGGCGACGTCGTGTGCGGTGGCTTCGCGGCGCCCCTGCAGCACGCCGACCGCGCGATCGTGGTCGCGGCCAACGACTTCGATTCCATCTTCGCTATGAACCGCATCGTAGCCGCAATCCAGGCCAAGTCGAAGAACTACGCCGTCCGACTGGCGGGCGTCATCGCCAACCGCAGCGCTGGAACCGACCAGATCGACCGATTCAACGGGCGCGTCGGGCTGAAGACCCTGGCGCGCTTTCCCGATCTCGACGTCATCCGCCGCAGCCGGCTGAAGAAGGCGACGCTGTTCGAGATGGAGCCCTCGCCGGAGCTCGAGGCCGTGCAGTGCGAATATCTAAAGCTCGCGCAAGCGCTTTGGGACGGCGTCGATCCGCTCATCGCGGAGCCGATGAAGGACCGTGACATCTTCGATTTATTGGGCTTCGACTGATGAGCACTCTTTCCTATCTGGAGCGACGCGGCCAGCTCGAGGTCTATTTCGACCGGACGGCCGCCGACGCTTGGGCCCGGCTCACCTCGACAGCACCGGTCGGGCGGATTCGAGCGACCGTGCGCGCGGGCCGGAACGAGATGCGGAGCACGCTCCTGAGCTACTTGCCGCGGGACCTCTCCGGCACAAGACTCCTCGATGCCGGATGCGGCACGGGGGCGCTCAGTCTCGAGGCTGCCGAACGCGGGGCATCGGTCCTCGCGACCGATCTTTCCCCCACGCTGATCGCCCTTGCGCGCGACCGAACGGACGCGCAGACGAATGCCGGAAGCGTGGAATTCCGCGTGGGCGATATGCTCGACCCCGCACTCGGCGAGTTCGACCACATCGTCGCGATGGATTCGTTGATTCACTACGGCGCCCGCGACGTCATGGAAGTTCTCGCGGGGCTCGCATCGAGAACCCGGCGCTCGCTGCTGTTCACGTTCGCGCCGAGGACTTTTGTCCTCATGGCGATGTGGACGGCGGGCCGATTGTTCCCGCGCAAGAATCGCGCACCGGCTCTGGAGCCCATCGCCGAATCCGTGCTGCGCCGTTGCGTGGCGCGCGATCCGCGGCTCGCGGACTTCAGCGTCGGCCGCACCCGGCTGATCGACCGCGGCTTCTACAAATCTCAGGCGATGGAGCTCGTACGCGGATGAGCCGGTTTGCGGACAAACTCGCGCAGCGTTGGATGAAGGTAGGAGTGGAGTTCCTGCCTTTCGCTGCTGCCGCGAGTCCGGAACTCCCGCTCGCGCGCCTGCTCCGCTTGTCCCTGTTCCAAGTCTCGGTGGGCATCGCCATGGTGCTGTTGATCGGGACGCTAAATCGCGTCCTTATCGTCGAGCTCAAAGTGCCGGCTTGGTCGGTTTCGCTCATGGTGGGTCTCCCGCTGGTATTCGCACCGTTCCGCGCCTTCATCGGATTTCGCTCCGACAATCATCGCTCCGCGCTCGGCTGGCGGCGCGTTCCGTATATCTGGATGGGAACGCTGCTGCAGTTCGGCGGTCTCGCGATCATGCCGTTTGCCCTCTTGATTCTCTCCGGGGACACGCATGGACCGATCTGGATCGGCCAAGTTGCGTCGGCGCTCGCCTTTCTGTTGACGGGCGCCGGCTTGCAAGTCACTCAGACTGCGGGGCTCGCGCTCGCGACGGATCTCGCACCGGAGGATGTCCGGCCGCGCGTCATTGCGCTCATGTATGCGATGCTGCTCGCCGGCATGGTGGGCGCGGGCGTCGTGTGCGGCCGACTGCTCGCCAATTTCAGCGAGTTGCGCCTGATCCAAGTCGTTCAAGGCGCGGCGCTGGCGACCATGGCGTTGAATCTCGCCGCACTCTGGAAACAGGAGGCGCGGGACGCGAAGCGTACGTCCAGGGATCAGCCGACTGCGAAATTCCGCGATTCCTGGCAGGAATTCATGCGCCATCGGCGCGCTCTGCGCTTTTTGATAACCGTGGGTCTCGGCACCGCCGCGTTCAACATGCAAGACATCGTGCTCGAGCCGTATGGAGGAGAGATCCTGCACTTGCCGGTGGGCGCCACCACGGCATTGACGGCCATGCTCGCCGGAGGAATGCTCGCGGCGTTCTGCATCGCCGCGCGCTTTCTGGTGCACGGCGCAGATCCCTATCGGATTGCGGCGTACGGCGCGGTGGTGGGCCTGTTTGCCTTTGCGGGCGTCATTTTCGCGGCTCCGATGAACTCGCCGCAATTGTTCCGCTTGAGCGTGCTGCTCATCGGAATGGGGGGCGGATTCTTCCTGGTGGGAACGCTGGCGGCGGCGATGTCACGCGAGCGCAATGGCGAAACCGGCCTCGCGCTCGGCGCCTGGGGCGCCGTGCAGGCGATGAGCGCCGGCCTCGCGATTGCCGCGGGCGGAGCGATGCGTGATGCAATCACGGGACTTGCCGTGCACGGCGCGCTCGGTCCCACGCTCAACAGCGCCTCCACCGGCTACGGCGCGGTCTACCAGCTCGAGATCTTGTTGCTGTTCGCCACGCTGGTGGCGATCGGGCCCCTGGTGCGGTCCGGCACCGTAGCCCAATCGTCCGAGTCCGCCGGCTATGGCTGGGCCGAATTTCCGAATTGAACGAAGGGGAATATCACATGCACCGAGGCGCAATCACCGACTACATCGACGTGGCTCAAGTCGTGCTTTACGTCTTTTGGATTTTCTTCGCCGGCCTCATCGTGTACCTGCGGCGCGAAGACAAGCGCGAGGGCTACCCACTCGAGTCCGACCGCTCCGGTCACGTGACGGTACAAGGGTTTCCACGCATTCCGGGGCCGAAGTTGTTCGTGCTCGCCGACGGCACGACGGTGTTCGCCCCACGAGTGGAGCGCGACATGCGGCCGATCAAAGCCGTGCCCCTCGGCGAGCATCTCGGTGCGCCGTTGATCCCCACGGGCAATCCGATGCTGGATGCCGTAGGCCCGGCATCTTACGCCGAGCGCGCGAACCATCCGGATCGCACCGGCGAAGGGCTGCCCATGATCGTGCCGCTGCGCGCGACGGCGGAGTTCTCCATATCGTACGAAGATCCCGACCCCCGCGGGATGGAAGTCTTCGGCTTAGATCACGAGTCCGGCGGTACGGTCGTGGACCTCTGGATCGATCGCGCCGAGCCGCAAATCCGCTATCTCGAAGTCGACACCGGCCAGCGTCGCGTACTGTTGCCGATCAACTTTGCGAAGATCAACGGCCGGCGGCGGATCGTCGATGTCAAATCCATATTGGGCGCTCAGTTCGCGTACGTGCCGGGCGTGTCAAACCCGGATGAAATCACACGGCGCGAAGAGGATCGAATCATGGCCTATTACGCCGGCGGCCATTTGTTCGCCTATCCGGGAAGGGCCGAGCCATTCATATGAGTCACGACGACTTCGCCTTCGAGCCCAAGCGCGGACTGCCCGCCGTGCTGCCGCCCGGCGAGCGGCTACTGTGGCAGGGCACACCCAATTGGCGCGGGCTGGCCGTGAGGTCGTATCACCTCCGCAAGATCGCGGCGTATTTTGCCCTGCTCGTCCTGTGGCGCGTGTTCGCCGGCGTAAGAGGCGGGCAATCGCTCGTTTCGATCTCCATCGGCGCCGGCTTCATCGCAGTGCTCGGCGCCGCTGCCATTGCGACGCTTGCGGGGCTTGCCTATCTCAATGCGCGCTCGGCCGTCTACAGCATCACCACACGGCGAGTGCTCGTGCGCCAGGGGATCGCCGTGCTGCTCACGCTCAACGTTCCCCTCGAATACATCGAGGCCGCGGGATTGCGTCTGTTCGGAGACGGGACCGGTGATATCGCCTTGAAGATCGGGCATGCTCAGCGAATCGCATTTCTCATCAACTGGCCGCATCTGAAGCCCGGCCGCTTCACGCGGCCGGAACCGAGCTTTCGCGCAATCGACGATGCCCGCGAAGCCGCCCGGATCCTGAGCGCCGCACTCACCGCCGAGTCGACGCCGGACGAGACGTCGAGCCGCGACGCGCCGCCGCCGGTTCTCACTCCTCGGCCCGCGGCAGCCGCCTAGACGCATCCTCATGCACCCATCACCTTCAGACCCCACTCTTCCGCGCGGCGCGCTGATCGGCGCCGGCGTGTTGGTGGGCGCTTCGCTCCTCCTCGCCGGCATCGCACGCCTGACCGGTTATCAGCCCGAGCGGCCGCCGCCGAGCCGTGTCGTATCGAGCCACGAACTGAGGTTCGCGGATCGCCCCGACGGCGCCGTGCTGGTGTACGAGCACGAACAGCTGGTCGATACCTTGCCTCCCGGCACTAATGGCTTCGTGCGCGGAGTGCTGCGCGGCCTCGCGCGCGGTCGGCGCGCCGACGGCGTCGGACACTCGCCGCCATTTCGGCTTACACGCTGGGCGGACGGCCGACTCTCTCTCGATGACCCCGAAACGGGCCGACACGTGGACCTCGAGGTGTTCGGCCCGACCAATGCCGGAGCCTTCGCGGATATCTTGACGGCAAGCACCGAAGCGAGGGCTGGATCATGATGGACGAGATCTATTCCGTTACGACGCCCGACGAGGCTACGCGCAAGGCTGAGACCGATTCGCTGCTGAGCCCGCGCTTCTACCGCACCGACTTCGCCGCGCTCGAGCAGGTCGATGTCAGTTCGGTGCGGACCGAATGGACTCTCCTCATGGAGGAGTTCAAACGCGACGCGAACCGCGATCATTTCGAGCGCGATGCACAGTATGAGGCCGAGGTGAAGCCTCTGCCGAAGGACCTGCACCAGGAGTTCCTCGACTTTTTGATCAGCTCCATCACGGCCGAGTTCTCGGGCTGCGTGCTTTACAGCGACATCCGCAACAAGGTCAAGAATCCGGATATGCGCGAGCTCATGGGGTTCATGGCGCGCGATGAGGCGCGCCACGCGGGATTTCTCAATCAAGCCCTCAAGCACTTCGGCGTGGGGGTCGATCTCGGCTTTTTGCGCAAGGACAAGAAGTACACATTTTTCAAGCCGAAATTCATCTACTACGCGACCTATCTGTCGGAGAAGATCGGCTATGCACGCTACATCGCGATCTACCGGCACTTTCAAAAGCATCCCGACCGGCGCTTTCACCCGATATTCCGATGGTTCGAGCGCTGGTGCAACGACGAGTTTCGCCATGGCGAGGCATTCGCGCTCATCATGCGCGCCGACCCCACACTCCTGCGCGGCCGTAACAAGCTCTGGATACGCTTCTTCGTGCTTGCGGTGTTTGCGACCATGTACGTGCGCGATCATGCGCGGCCTCTGATGTACGACGCGTTCGGCATGGACCCGACGGAGTACGACTTCAAGGTGTTTCGCATCACCAGCGAGATCGCGAGGCAGGTCTTTCCCTTCTCGCTCGACCTCGATAATCCGGCGTTCCACTCCGGACTCGAGCGTCTGCGCCGGATCGCGGTTGCGGCCGCGATCGCACGCGCAGGCGGCGGTGTGCTCGGGGCGCTGCGGCGCGCGGCGCTAGCCGCTGCCGCCGCAGCCACCTTCGCGCGTCTTTATCTGCTGCCCGTGAAAAGCCACGAGCTGCCGACCCGGGTACGCGCCTCGCCGGTGTGGTAGCCGGCACAGCGGCGCGAGGAGACGGCGGCGATGAGTTTCGGTATACCGGCAGCCTTCACCGCTCTAGTCTGGTGGTTTGCGACCGGTACAATCCTGCTGCTCGTCCGCCGCCCGGCCCGGACGTACCGCGTGAGTATTCTGTGCGGCACGGCGCTCCTGGGCCTTGCGCTCACCTTCATGAAACTCAGCGGCTCCGTCACCACGACTGCGAGCGCCTACCTCGGCTTCGCTTGCGCGCTCCTCGTGTGGGCATGGCTCGAAATCACGTTCCTGACCGGCGTCCTCACCGGGCCGCAAAAGACCGCCTGCACCCCGCGCCTGTCGGGCTGGCCGAGATTCGTTACCGCCGCCCGGACTGTCATCTACAACGATCTCGCCACGCTCGCGTGCGGAGTTGCGATCCTGGCCATCACCTGGCGCGCGCCCAACAAGGTGTCGCTTTTCACGTATATTATTTTATGGGGCATGCGCTTGAGCGCGAAGCTCAACTTGTTCCTCGGCGTGCCGAATCTGGGCGAAAGCTTCCTCCCCGCCCATCTCGCCTATCTCAAGAGCTACTTCCGGAGGCGGCCGATGAATGCACTGCTGCCGATCTCGCTGGCCGCCGCCGCCGCGATCACCCTCGGGGTGGCGCGGCGCTACTACTCGGCCAAAGCAGGTTTCGAGGCCACCGCTTGTGCGCTGCTGACCACCCTGCTCGCGCTCGGTACCCTCGAGCATCTCTTCATGGTGCTGCCGATCACTAGCGAGCGACTATGGAACTACTTCGGCGCCAGCAGCTCCGCTGTCGGCGGCGCTGAAGCCGATGCCGATGGATGATCACCTGAAAGCTCCGGATAATCCTTGGCCATGCTCACTCCGTACAGGGGCTTGAACAGACCTTGATGGCAGGTGGCGCAGTTGACCTTCGCGACATCTCCCAGAACCCCCAGGCGCTGCGAGGGAAAATGACCGGTCAGCGGTACCAGGTACTGGTTGTTGAGATCCCTCACCATGCGAATGCCATACCATGCCGTCGTGCGCTTCGGCGTACTCGCATCCCACACGGCGAACGAGCGGGTGTTGTGGCAGAAATCGCAATTGACGCCGAGCGATTGAGAAATCGAGATCATGAGAGCGTAAGTCGAGTCGGTTTGCTTGATGCTGCTGCGGTTCCCATCGGGCAGCGCATCGTTGGAGATCACCCGGATATTGGCGTCTTCCAGCAGGAATCTCGTGAAGGGATCGTACGGCAGCGCCGTCAGACCGACGGCGGGCGCGGGCTTGTTCTTCCCGGCATTGCCTGCGATGAGCCCGGTCTCGGCCGAACGGCCCGGGTCCGTGAACCAGACGTTCTGCGGCACGGCGTTGCCTCGATGGCAGGTGTAGCAGGTAACTCCCGTGTCGGCCACGTGCGTCTGCCAATCGTTGTTCACATGCCGAACCATCTGCAGCATGCGGCGCGCGACGACCTTCGTATAGCGCGCATCACTCGCCATGTCGCTCGTGTGGCAGTAGCTGCAGCTTTGATCGGGAGGCGCGACCCATTGTGTGATCGCGAGCATGACGCGCGTGAACTGCGCGACGTTCAAGTCATTGAGCACCTGGATGTTCTTGTAGACGCTGCTTGCCGGCGGCCCACCCGTGGGCGCCGCTGGAATCGCCGGGGGCACCTGGTTCAGCGCCGCCTTCTTGGCGTCGAGCCGTGGGTTGATGACCTGCTCCATGCCGAGACCCCGATAGCCGCCTTGCAGCGTCTCGACCGGCGGTCGCTCGCAGCCGGCCAGCGCGACAACCGCGCCGACACCAAGTACCGAGGCAACCATCCGGTGAGTCAATAGTGTGTTTCGCTTCATGAGAGTACCCCGTGTCCTCATTGTGGCGTTCCGGACAAGGTTGCCGGATCGAGCACCGGCGGGAAAACGTGCGGATACACCGGTGCGACATGGTGCTTCACTGCCCACAAATACCAATTGTCGACCACGGTGCCGGTGAGCAAAATGCCGATGCCGCCGACCAGCGGGCAAAGAACGGCAAACCACCAAGCCCACCGATGGATGGATTCCATGGTCGCGTTGAAGCCCATCGTCCAGCGCCAGAAGAGCGCCGCCCGCTCCGCGGCCGTACCTCGATCGACGATCTGCTCGAGCTCCCGATCGCCCCCGAGTCGGCTCACGGCGAGAATCGTGCCGCCGTGCATGGCGAACAGCAGTGTCGATCCATACAGGAACGCGATGGAGAGGCAATGGAACGGGTTATAGAACAGATTTCCGTAGCGGATGGAGAAGGCCGCCGTCCAATCGAGGTGCGGGAAGATTCCAAACGGCACGGCTTCGCCGAAACTCCCCATGAGCACGGGCCGGATGATGCCCAGAACCAGCATCAGCCAGATCGCCGACAGAAAGGCCCACGCGACATGCGTTCCCATACCAAGCGCCCGCGCCCGCCGATACATGCGCAGCCACCAGAGCAGCACCGAACAAGTCAAAAAAAATCCTGCCATCAGCCACCAGCCGCCGTCTTGTAGCCGCGGGAAGTGCAGTCCGTTGGCCGGAGCGGGCGGCTCGAGAGCGAGCCAGGGCAACTGCCTCACGAATTGCAACGGATTCCAGTGCACGGAGGCGAACATGTTGAGACCGATGATCTCGAACGCGATGAACCCGCAGATCAGCGAGAGCAATCCGCTCGTTCCCAGATAGATGGGGCCGATCTGGGCGTCCCCGAAGCGCCCTAGGAGGTGACTGAAGCCGCCCTTGCCTTGCCGCCCCCAGACACCTCGCGGCAGCTCGATGCCGGGATAGGCGGGAGCGCGGATCTGTACTCGAGTGAAAATGTTTTGATATTCGGCCATGCTTGCGTTCCCCCAATATCGTTCTCTCGCGTCAACTCCAGATCGACAGATTCAGCCACCAGCCCCACCATTCCGGCCACCCGCGCGTCCAGAACGGTCCGCTGATGAGAATGCAGATCGCGCTCCAGAACGCCGCGCTGATCGCCAGAAAAAGTCCCAGACGGTGGATGCCGAGCGATCCGATCGAGTAGCCGATCGTGTCCCGAAAGTAGGTGTTCTCGTGCTCCGCCGTCTTCACGGGCCCGGACTTCGGATTGGCCGCGGACAAGATCACCGCGCCGTGCAGCGACAACGCCAAGGTCGTGGCGAAGAAAAAGCTGACGGCAAGCATGTGCGCGGGGTTGTAGTGAAAGTGCAGATATTGATAGCCGGTGTTCGAGACCCAATCGAGGTGGCTGAAGATGCCGTAGGGAAAGCCGTGTCCCCAAGCTCCAAGCAGGAGCGGCCGGAACACTTCGAGCGACACGTACGCGAATATCGCGAAGCCGAAGGCGACCGGCACGTGATAGCCGATGCCGAGCTTGCGGCATATCTCCACCTCGCGCAGCGCCCAGGAAACGAATGCGCCCACTGCGCAGATGGTAATGAGCTGCCAGAGCCCTCCCGCACGCAACGGCGCGAGCGTGAGGCCGTATTTCAGGTCCGGCGGCGCGATATTGATTTGCCAGATGTTCCAGGTCGGACCGATGGCTGCGCCGTACACGATCAGCGCCGTGCCGAGCAGGCTGAAGAACAGCGTGGTGACGCCGAAGAACCCGACATAGAACGGACCCACCCAGAAGTCGAACAGGTTGCCGCCGGTCAATGTTCCACCGCGCACCCGGTATTTTCTCTCGAAGCTGAGCATCGCCATGGTAGTGGTCTCTCGTCTGGTAGCTACCGTTCTCTCACTCGATCGACATGCGCGCGGCCTCCGGCGGCGGGCGGGAAGGCAACCCTGGCGCGTCGCCTCCCGCCGCCCCCTTCGGCCGCTTCGCTACTGACTCGGCGTGGCGGGCAGCGTCGACATGTGCTGCGCCGCCGCCGAAGGAGCCGCATGCCCCCCCAGCCAATTGAACCTGTCCGTGCTCAACAAGATGAAATGAATCAGCAATGCCAACACGAACAAGAACGTGAACAACGAAATCAGCGCTCTGCGCGGATCGAAAAGAAGCCATATTCGCCACATTTTTCGGCTCTCCTATGTGTAACAGCGGTTCAAGACCTCGAGTCCTCGTCGAATCTCAAAGCCACGGCCGCCATTGCCATACCAGGACGTGGGCGATGATCGCGATCACCGTAAATATGATGAAGCTCG
>Ga0302324_100015540_pt1 | contig 15268 bp, 17 predicted proteins | sample Palsa_T0_1_FD_201949 | JGI IMG/M metagenome (GOLD analysis project Ga0302324, IMG submission 201949) | Peat permafrost microbial communities from Stordalen Mire near Abisko, Sweden - Palsa_T0_1 | ecosystem: Environmental > Terrestrial > Soil > Palsa > Peat permafrost | place: Sweden: Abisko...
ATGTTGTTCGGCATGAACAACGGGGTCCCGTGGTCGACTCCACGGCTGAATCCGACGCACCTCAACTTCGACAACGAGGCATTCATCGAGGGCATCCAGTTCTACGCCGACCTGGCCAGCAAGCACGAGGTTGCGCCCAATGCCTCGGAGTCGCAATCCATGTCCACCATGGGTCTGTTCTCCTCGGGCCGCGCGGCCATGGTGCTCGGCGGGCACTGGCGATACCAGACAGTCGTTCGGACGAAGGGCCTGGATTTCGACGTCGCGGTGTTGCCGACGGGCCCGAAAGGGCATGTGGCACATTCGAACATCGGTACCACGGGGCTGGCCATCGCAGCGAGCAGTCCTCGCAAGCAACAGGCATGGGAGTTCGTGAAGTTCGCCACTGGCCCGGTTGGGCAGACCGTGATCGGCGATTCGGGACTATTCGTTCCGGTGCTGCGGTCCGCTCTGGAATCGACAGGCTTCGCCGAGGCGCATAACCGGATCAGCAATCTCGGCGTCCTGACCGCCGGGCCCGCCCACTCCGAAGGCTTGCCGATTACGCCGGAGTGGCCGAAAATTGCTGCGCTGCTGGACCGCAACGTCGGTCCCGTCCTGCGCGGTGCACGGCCGGCGACGTCGCTGTCGGATGGGCTGTCACAGGCGATCGAACAGGTGCTTCGGGCCGCATGACCGCGATCGACACAGCACCCGCCGCGCCGGCGACCCGGCAGCCCCGCACATCGAAGCGACGCGCCCGGGCCGGGCGGTTGTTCGTCGCGCCGAACTTGATCGCGGTCACGGTGTTCATGCTGTTCCCGCTCGCGTTCTCGCTGTACATGAGCTTTCACAACTGGGACGTGTTCAATCCCGCAAAGTTCGTCGGATTGTCGAACTACGGCAGCCTGTTCACCGGCGACCCGCTGTTCAGCATCGCCTTGCGCAACACCGTCGTTTACACCATCGGGACCGTCGCTCCCACGATCCTCATCAGCCTGGTCGTCGCTGGATTCCTCAGTCGAAAACTCAAGGGGATCGGCATCTTTCGGACGATCATCTTTCTTCCGCTGGCGGTGTCGTCAGCGGTGATGGCTGTCGTCTGGCAGTTCGTATTCAACACGCACAACGGTCTGTTGAACATCATGCTGGGTTGGGTGGGGATCGGTCCCATCCCGTGGCTGGTCGACCCGAAGTGGGCCATGACGTCGCTCTGCATCGCCAGCGTGTGGCGCAGCGTCCCTTTCGCGACCGTGATCCTGTTGGCCGCCATGCAAGGTGTGCCTAAAACCCTCTACGAGGCAGCGCGACTCGACGGAGCCGGAGAACTGCGTCAGTTCGTTTCGATTACGGTGCCGTTGATCCGGAGTGCCTTGTCCTTTGTGGTCGTCATCTCCATCATCCATGCGTTTCAGGCCTTCGATCTGGTCTACGTCCTCACCGGACGTAACGGCGGCCCGGAGACGTCGACCTACGTCCTGGGGATCATGCTCTTCCAGCATGCCTTCGCCTTCCTGGAATTCGGTTACGCATCCGCACTGGCATGGGTGATGTTCGCGATCCTGTTGGTGTTGACGGTGATCCAGCTTCGGCTGGGACGCCGACGCGCCGCCCAGGAGGAGCGATCGTGGGCATAGCCGTACGAGCGATCAAACCCAGCATCATCCGCGCCGTCGTGTGGTACGCGGCGCTGACGGGCATTGCGTGGTGCGCGCTCTTCCCGATTCTGTGGGCCGTCTCCGGTTCCTTGAAGAGCGAGGGCGAGGTGACGCTGCCGATACTGTTCCCGGCGCATCCGCGATGGTCCAATTACCGGGAAGTGTTTGAGCTGATGCCGTTCTGGCGGATGTTCTTCAACTCGGTGTTCTATGCGGGCTGTATCTGTATCGGCCAGGTGTTCTTCTGCTCGCTGGCCGGATATGCCTTCGCGCGGTTGCGGTTTCGCGGTCGCGACACGTTGTTCGTCTTGTATCTGGGAACGTTGATGGTGCCGCTGACTGTGACGGTGATCCCGCAGTTCATCCTGATGCGCATTGCCGGGCTGACCGACACGCCGTGGGCGATGATCGTGCCCGGACTGTTCGGCAGCGCGTTCGGCACCTATCTCATGCGCCAGTTCTTCCGCACCATGCCGGCCGAACTCGAAGAGGCGGCCATTCTCGACGGCTGCTCGCCGTGGCAGATCTATTGGCGGGTTCTGCTTCCGCATGCGATGCCGGCGGTGATGGTCTTGGCGGTGCTCACCTGGGTGAACGTCTGGAACGACTTTCTGTGGCCGCTGCTAATGATTCAGCGCAACAGCATCGCGACCCTGACGCTCGGGTTGGTCCGGATGCAGGGCGAATACGTCGCCAGGTGGCCGGTTTTGATGGCCGCGTCCATCCTCATCTTGCTGCCGCTGCTTCTCGTCTACGTGATCGCGCAACGCGCATTCATCCGTGGCATCGCGGTCACCGGACTGGGTGGGTAGCGGATGGCATCGGTGACTTTCGAGAAGGCGACGCGGAACTACTCAGGCGCGGATCGGCCCGCAGTCGACCACCTCGACCTCGGCATCGCCGACGGCGAATTCGTCGTGCTGGTCGGGCCGTCAGGATGCGGCAAGACGACGTCGCTACGCATGATCGCCGGGCTGGAAACGGTCGACTCCGGAAGCATCCGGATCGGCGATCGCGACGTCACCGACGACGATCCCAAGGATCGTGACGTAGCGATGGTCTTCCAGAACTATGCGTTGTACCCACACATGACGGTGGCTCAGAACATGGGCTTCGCTTTGAAGATCGCCAAGATCTCCAAAGCCGAGATTCGAGAACGGATATTGGACGCGGCGCGGGTGCTTGACCTGGAGCCCTACCTGGACCGCAAACCGAAGGATCTGTCCGGCGGGCAGCGCCAACGGGTGGCCATGGGACGTGCGATCGTTCGCCGACCGCAGGTGTTTCTGATGGACGAGCCACTGTCGAACCTGGACGCCAAGCTGCGGGTGCAGACACGCAACCAGATCGCCGGATTACAGCGGCGGCTGGGCACCACGACGGTGTATGTGACCCACGATCAAGTCGAGGCGATGACCATGGGCGACCGCGTCGCAGTGCTGCGCGATGGCGTGCTGCAACAGTGCGCCCCGCCTCAAGAGCTCTACCGAGACCCGGCCAACGCCTTCGTTGCCGAATTCATCGGATCGCCGGCAATGAACCTGTTCACACTCCCCGTCGTCGACAACACCGCCCGGCTGGGCGACTGGCCGATACCGGTGCCGCGCGAGATCGGCGACTCGGCAGGCGATCTCGTCGTCGGTATCCGGCCGGAGCATCTGGAGATCGGTTCCGCAGGTTTCGAGATGCATATTGACGTCGTCGAGGAGCTCGGCGCGGACGCTTACCTCTATGGGCGAATAGCTCTACCCGACAACGCGTTCAGCCGCACCATCGTGGTGCGCGCTGATGGCCAGGATCCGCCGCCGCGGGGTCGACGGGTTCGGCTTCGGCCCCAGCCCGAGCACCTGCATTTCTTCGGTGTCGATGGTCGCAGGCTGACGTGAGCGCGCGCCCAAAGGCCGCGGCCCGTGGGGTTGCTGGACGCCGTGCGAAGATACCCCGATGACCACGGACCCCGCCCACTTCACGCCGACTGACAGCGGCGGATTCGAGCCGACTCGATTCGCGCTGAGTCACTGGGGTGACGACCACCTCAATGGTCCGGCGGTGGTGGGATTGGCGGCGTTGACACTCGAAAAGCACTGCGGTTCATCCGATTTCATGCCTGCACGACTCACGGTGGATCTGTTCCGAGCGGCACGCTCCGTCGCGACGTCAGTGGCCGTGCATGTTGTGCGCGACGGCAGGCGCATACGCAGCGCGGAGTGCGATCTGGTGCAGGAGGGCCGGCCGGTCGCACGGGCCACGTTGGTGCAGTACCGCCGGTCTGAGGCGCCACCTGGCCGGTTGTGGGCGGCGCCGATCACGTCGCCGTTTCCGCCCACTTTCGACGACGGTGCCTTGACTGCGGTAGACAGCGACGCCGCCGACTTGAGTCGCTCACCAGGTGAGCACCAGAACGACTCCCGAAAGCGGTTCTACAACAAAGCCATCGACGTTGTCGCAGGAGAAGCCAACTCGCAGTTCGTTCGGGCGGTGATGGTTGCCGAGGCCACCAGTCTGGTCACCAACCTCGGCACGCACGGGGTCGGCTACATCAACGGCGACCTGACGGTGGGATTGGCGCGGTTACCGGTCGGGGACCGGATCGGCGTGCAAGCCGATTCGCACTGGGCGGCAGACGGAGTGGCGGTCGGGACGGCGACGCTTTTCGACCGGTCGGGTGCCTTTGGATCCGGCATGATCACCGCGGTCAGTAATCCGGCAGCCCAGATCGATTTCGCCAACGACCCATTCCCCATGAGAATCACGTAGGTAGCAGGGTGATGGCAAGTCAGCGAATCACTTTCAATCATGTTGGGTTGTGCGTTGCCGACACCGCACGGTCTCGTCGCTTCTACGAGGGTCTGCTCGGCTTCGCCTTCTGGTGGGAACTCGAGCCGCCTGACCAGGGAACCGGCCAGTTACTCGAGCTGAACCCGCCCGTCGGATTGCACGCGACCTATCTGGTCCGAGACGGACTGGTGCTTGAGGTGCTGGCGTACTCGCACCGCACGCTGCGCGTCGGCTCGGATCGGGTGATGGACCAGGTCGGCCTCACCCATCTGTCTTTGTCGGTGTCCGATCTCGCGGAGGTGCTCGCGGCGGTGGAGGCGTTCGGGGGATCGATCGTCGAGGGCACCGTGTCTAGGCAATCGGCGATGATCCGTGACCCGGACGGGCAGCTGATCGAGCTGCTCCCGGATTCGTGGCTGCAGGTCGTGCCGCCACGCCCACCACATTGAAACGTGATGTTTGGCAACGGTTCACCGGAGGTCGTGAGGATCGACCCATGGTGCCTGCGATTCATCCAGTTCGTGCCGCGCAAGACCCGCATATCGTGTTGGGTCTAGTCGGCGATCCAGGTGCCGCAATTTCGCTCGCCCGCGAGCTGGCGGAGAACGGGTTGGAAGCGGAGCTCAACCAACGGTTACCTGGAGCCCGGTGGTGTATCGAGGTCGTCGAGGGCCGCCTGGTGCAGCCGCCCGCCACCGATGACGAGATCGTGAAAGCGGCGCGGAAATTGCTTCTCAAGAGGGAGTGGGACGTCGTAGTCTGCCTCACCGATCTCCCGTTGCACGTTGAGCAGCGTCCCGTTGTAGCCCACGCGACTCCGGTGCGAAACGTGGCAATCGTGTCGGTGCCGGCGCTGGGTGCGATCGGGGCGCGTCACCGGGTTCGGGAGGTGATCGGGCGACTGCTCGTGCGGCTCATCGGATCTCCTGAAGAACGCGGCGCCGATGCTGAGCGCGCTGGCCGGCCGTCACGCCGGGTGTCCGTGCAGCGGGTGCGTGAACTGGGCAGCGACCCGGACGATGAGGCGTTTTTCTATACCGCCCGGGTGCTGACGGGCAATGTGACGTTGATCTTCGGCATGGTGGCGGCCAATCAGCCGTGGCGGCTGTCGATGCGGCTGTCGCGCGCGCTGACGGGTGCCGTCGCTGCCGGTGTCATCGGATTGGTGACCGCCGATATCTGGCGGCTCTCCGACGCCTACGGGTGGGACCGACTCGCTGGAACGTCGCTGGTGTCAATCAGCGCGACGGCCGCGACCCTGATCATCGGAGGTGAGCTGTGGGAGCCGATCGTCAGTCGCGCAGTGCGCAAGCAAGTGATTCTGTTCAACATCGCGACTGTGGTCACCGTCTTGATCGGCGTGGCCGTGCTGTACGTCGCGCTCTACGTGTTGGCGCTGGTGGCCGCCTACTGGTTCGTGGTGCCGCAAATTTGGAAAGATCAGGTCGGGCATCCGGCTTCGGTGCGGGATTACGTCGAATTAGCCTGGCTCACTTGCTCGTTGGCGATGATCGGGGGAGCTTTGGGCGCGGCTCTGGAACCCGACGAGGCCGTACGCGCAGCTGCGTACGTCCAGCACCCCGACGGCGAAGACGAACTCGAAGAGGCGAGCTGACTCAGGTGGCGGCGATGCACAGCACTTCGTCGAGGCTGGCCGTCTGCGGTCCTGCGGCGGCGCGACTGCCGGCTTGGTCCAGTCGTGCGGTGTCGAACATTGCCGGACCGCTCACCACCCCGTCAAGGAGGACGTAGCGGCCGGTGTCGGGCGTTCGGCCCACCACATCTTCCGGTGCGCTGGCGCCGGTCAGGGTGATCGCTCCGGCCAAGTTGACGGCCACTTGGAACACCTCCGCTTCCGCGTCGAGGACCGCGGTCAGGCGGGTGATGAGATTCTCGGGGGCGAAGAACCGCCAATTCTGATCCAGATGGAACCAGAATCGCCCGTGAATCTGTTCGCGTACCTGCGCGAGTTGGATGCCTTGTGCATCGTCCGAGCCGAGGTCAACGAGCTCGAGAAATTCGTAGAGCGCCTGCAGCATTTCACGGTCGGCGGCTGACATGCCGGCGTCGATCAAAAGGAAGCGTCCGACCCGCGACACGTCGCTACAGCAGTTCAGGAACGAGTTCAGTGCCTGCTGAGTTCCAACTAGGTCCGGTCCGGCGATCAGACTGACGGTGACCTCGGCGTCGGATGCTCGGCGGTGGTGCGCTCGAAGACGGCTTGGCGCAGCGATCGAGTTGCGCACCAACGTATCCGGATAATTCGACGCCGCTTCGAGCATGGCCGGCACCGCTTCGTCACGGGTTACCGCGATTCGTTGCCGTTCGCTGTCAGGGATGTCGGGGAAGGCCAGCAGCTGCCGCCACAGAGCGAACGCCACGGCGTGCTCGCCGAGGCAGAACGCCGATTTAGCCCGCAGGTCTGCTGAACGCCACGCGTAGATATCGGGATACGGCAAAAGCATGTCGCCGTCGGGGCGGGGGATTTCGGCGGCGTGCTCGCCCAACAGGTGAGCAAGTCGGTAGCGCTTCTCGATGAAGTGGTGCCGCGCGACGCAGTACAGGGGTTCAGCGCGGCTCGGCCGGAACTCCCACGCCAGCAGATACGCGTCCTGAACCTCGAGCCATGGCATCTCGAGCTTCTCCATCGACTCCGCGATGCGAAACATCGCCAGGAAGGTTTCCTCGTCGGGGCTGCCGCCGACTTCGAGCATTCGCGAATACCACTTGTGGGCATTGGCGAAATCGCCCGAATCGAAATAGACCTGGGCTAGCAGGGACACCGACTGGACATCTTCTGGATCACCTTCCGCCGCGGGCAACAACTGATCGATGAAGCGCTGAAAGGGATCTACGTCACGGGGCATGCTGGCGGTTCCCACAACGCTTTCAGCGGCCGCGTCCAGTTGCTCGTCTGTCACATCGAGACCAAGTTCATCGGCGATGCGCCGGATTACCGGACCGGGCGTGGCGCGAAGTTCCTCGAAGTCGACATGAATCTTGTCGGTATTCGCCAATGACAGGTCGCGCGCACCGAGGAGATGTGTCGTCGACTCCACGCCGTCCTGTTCATCCGGCCACCAATCGAGCCGCTTCAGAGTCGCCAACACTTTGGCGAAAGGCCGATCCACCACCACCGGCACGATCGGGCCCCACGCATCATCGAGCAGATCGATCGCGGCGCACAGTAGGGGATGCTTGACGCCTGGGCGGCACCCAGCGGCGCGGGCAGCGCGGCGATGACCTTCAGCCCACTCTCGGAGCTTCTCTTGGAACACATGAGGTTCCATCTGGAGCTGTCCGCTGCGCGCATAACGGCCCGGCGGCACAATTGACCGATTCCCGCTTCTTCCCAGTTCTGTTGCAACTCGCGATAGCTGGCGCCGAACTCAGTTCCCATGAAGACACCGAGGTGGTGCAGTACGCTGGCAACGGCCGACGTGCCGCCGCCAATCGTGCCAAACACGACGATCATCGGCTCGTCGGGTGTCACGACGCCTCCTAGAGTCCCAGTTTTCACGAACGGTACCCGAGGTCGCTTTCAACGGCGCGATGTCGCATTTGAGATGAAGCGTCACGTGACGAATTCGACACTGGCGCCTGATCTTTGGCTTAGGCGGTATTCAATTCGGCCGTACTGCGGATGAGTGCCGTCAAGGCTTTTTCGTCGATCGTGTCGTCCTCATGGAAATCGATCGCTCGTCGGGTATTGCCGTCCAGGCTGGGGTTGAAGAGTCCGGCCGGGTCGTCCAGCGAGGCGCCCACCCACCCACCTTCTGTCCCAGCGGGTTCGATGTCACAGCGCTTCGTGCGAACCGTGCGAAGGCGGGTAGCTCGCTTAGCTAAAAGATTATGGCCGCGTTTTATCGCCATTCGGCGCTTCAGTCAGCGCGGTCGCGATATTAAGACCAATTCTCTTCGCGCGAGCAGCGAGTGCATCGTCAAACGTAGCGATTGAGGCGCTATGCCGCTCGGCGGCATACAGCACGCAGCAGTCTGGCATCTTGAGTCCAGTCGTTGCTCGTAGTTGACCCAAGCGAGGTGCGGCACCGGACTGAAGTTCGAGGCTCTCGACTTCCAGCTGCGCCAAGAGCTGGCCAAGGCGGACTGCCTGGTCGGCGCGAGACGCGCCAACGTAGAGCTCGGCGAGGGTAACAACGCTTGATGCGAACGAGTGGCCGGCGTGTGCTTTCAAGAGCGCGGTTGCATCGGCATGATGCGCGTCAGAGGGCTCGAAGTGGCCGATGAGCACGCTCGCGTCCAAAACGATCACGCGGGCCAATCCTCGCGCAGGTCATGCAGATATGTGGGACCGAATACGCCGGCCAACACTCCGGCTGTCTCATCGATTGTCTGTTGGCGCATCTCTACGACCGTTGCGCGCCCGTGCGCGAGGGTATCCCCGCCAAGAAGGATGAGTCGCCGCAACAGCGCGCCCGGCTTATCGGCGAGGTCAGGCCACGTCCCTGCGGCTATTTCTAACGCGCCCGCAATCTCGTCGGTTTCTGTGACTGCGTGGCGGCGGTTGGTCGTCGGCATCACACGAGTGTAACACCTCATTGCTCGGTGTAACACCATGACGAAGGTAACTCAGATGTCCAGAACCGCGCTGCGACAGTGACTTCCCCTTACGCGCCTAGGGGAGAGGTGCCACCCCAGTGACGAAATTGTCGGCTAAGCAGCTCTGTTGATGGATCCCGCGGAGTTGTGGCTATATCAGGCGCGCTCGGACGACGGCGAAAAGCTCGACGTCATCGAGTCTCATGGAGCGCAACGATTAGTCGAGCACCACGACCCGTAAACGTCACGTGACGTATTGGATCTGAGCAACACCTGCGGCCTGTCGTAGCGCCGGCGCTACGACAGACTGCCCGTCGTGACCGAATCCGGCACTGTCAGATGATTAGGCAACCAGCGCACTCTCAACTGGTTCGGGAATGGAAGGCCAATCTCGTAGTTGTGGCTTGTAAGCACTTTCAACCTATCCGCGGGGTTATTTTCAAGTGCCGATAAGCGACATTATGTCAACTTGAAGAGGCGGATTTTGTCTAGTGACTCGGCATCTCCGTCGGATTGGCAGCATGTGTCCTGTCGCCGGGCAAGGGCTTTGCAGCCGGGAGCATGTAGGGGCCATCGGTTGGACCGCATAAACATAGGTAGTGCACTACTCGCGCTTTGTCCGTGTCCTAGGGTCACTATTTCCCTGAGCGCCGGGCCGCGGAGGCACCTCCACCGGTGGTGCGCTTGACACCACCCGGCGAATCGGCCGACATACAGCAAGTAAAGGGAGTTCGATGATGGCAAGCACTCAGACACTCAATCAACAACTGGTGCCCGCGACGGCAAACCGGGTTCCCCGCGCGTCGGCACTTCGTACAGAGACAACCGGGGCCGATTCGTTCATACCCACCCCGGCGCACGTCGATAACGGCGACGAGGCGCGCTATGCCGACAAGTCGGGCACCTACACGAAAGGCATCTTGCAGGAGGGCGTCGGCCTAGTCGACCTCGCCGCTTATGCGTCCTTCAAACAGGCCTTGAGCACCGGTGATCCAGCGGATTTCGAAAAGATCCCGCTGGGTGGGCCCCGCACGCTCAACGGCCCGCAGGGCGGCTTGGCGTTCTATCTCGACTCCGAGGATTCCAGCCAGTTCCCAGTGCCGCCTGCGCCGGCACTGGCCAGTGAGGAGTACGCGACTGAACTGGTCGAGCTTTACTGGGCGTCGCTGCTGCGCGATGTTGCCTTCAACGATTATGGGTCCGATCCTGATGCGGTGAGCGCCGCGGCCGAGCTGTCGTCGATGCCGACCTATGCGGGACCGCGCGACACCGGCGGCAACGTGACCCCGGATCTGTTGTTCCGCGGCGGCTTGGCCGGGGACACCGTCGGTCCGTACGTGTCGCAGTTCCTGCTGCAGCCCACGGCTCTGGGCTCGTTGCCAATCGCGCAGCAGTACATCACCAACCAGGCCGGCGTCGACTTCATGCTGAACGAGGTTGAGTTCCAACAGGTGCAAAACGGCCAGCCGACAGGCAAGAGCCTCACACCGGTGATGCCGCCGCTGTATCTGCACGACGGGCGAGGGCTTGCCGCTTACACTCACGACGACGTGCTTTACCAGGCATACTTCATCGCCTACCTCGTGCTCAACACGATCAACGGCGGTAACCCGATACCGCTCAATCCCGGCAACCCCTATGTGGGCTCCAAGACGCAGAACGGATTCGCGTCGTTCGGGCAACCCGACATCGCCGCCACCCTGGCCGCGGTGGCCAACGAAGCGCTCAAGGCCGTCTGGTATCAGAAGTGGTGGGTGCACCTGCGGCACCGTCCGGAGTCCGGGGGCGCCATCGTATATTTGGAGAACTCCGGCCAGCAAGGGACGATCGAGGGTCACGTCCACCCCAGCGTGCTCACGTCGAAAGCGGTGGCGCGCAGCGCCGCGGTGAACAGCGGCAGCTACTTCCTCTCGCAGGCTTTCCCCGAAGGATCACCGACGCACCCCGCCTACCCGACCGGGCACGGCACGGTCGCCGGTGCCTGTATCACCGCGCTGAAGTTCTTCTTCAACGGCGACTTCGCGATCACCAATCCCGTTGTTCCGTCACTGGCCGGCGCATCCACGACGCCGTACATCGCGCCTCCAGGTGAAAAGCCGCTGACCGTCAACGGTGAGCTGCACAAGCTCGCCCACAACATCAGCTTCGGGCACGGCATCCTCGCTGGGATTCACTGGCGGAGTGACACCGAGAAGTCAATAGAGCTTGGCGAAGCGGTGGCGCTCAGCTATCTGCGGGACCGCGCGCACACCTACAACGAGCATTTCAGCATTTCGCTCACCAAGGTGGATGGCTCTACCGCCACAATATCCAACCCGTAGCGACCGAGTCAGCGTCTCGGCGCCGCGAGCGCCGGGACGCTGACTCACCAGTCCCGATCCGCGTTCAACGGTGTAAGGCACCTCAGGTTCTCCTCGCTGCACCACCTCCGCGACGACGACCGAGATGATCAGGGTCAGGACAGCCGGATCGTCGCCTTCATTTCCAGTCGCTATGCGGTTTGGGGTTGGTGGATCTCGAAGCGTTCCAGCCTCAGAGCGCAGTCGCCTCTAGGTACAAGAATATTGTCGGTTGAGTAGACAATTTGACGGTGGCGAATAGGAACCGGTCAGCACGCCTCGCAGACCACCTGTGGCTGAACCACCCGGTGCAATGATGCGATTCCAATTCGCGGGGGTCAGAACATAGTGCGTGCCAGATTGAGCAACGGTGCTATTCCACGTGTGCGAGACGGATTCTCCACTCGGCAAGTCGAATTCAAGCGCCCAATCGTTTAGCGGCACCGTGCTCGAGTTGGTGATGCTGAAGTGGGCGATGAAACCGGTCTGCCACGTCGATGACACCGACAACGTCGCCGCGGCCGCAGCCGCATGAGCTACGGGAGTGACCGCGAGTCCGAAGATCGCAACTATCACTGCCGGCACGGTGACGTGAAGCGCTGTGCGCCAGCCCTTCACGTGTTTGTCCAGTCCGGCCATAGCAGCCAACACTAAAGCCAAACAGGCGATATCGCCCCTGGCATCGCGGGTAGGCTGCAGTACCTTCGCTCAACTGAAACCGTCACGAAATTTAGCCTCTACCAAGCCGCCCGGCGAGCGCGCCGAGATGTACCCGAAGGTCACCGCCGTGGCGCCGGCTTTCGCGGAGTCTCAGGCCAAGACCAGCCGGGTGATTCCGCTGTTCGAATTGCACCGGGCCTAGGCCGCATCGTCACCGGCGGGCACCTCATACATCGGGATTCGTCGACAATTCGACCAAGTCCGGAACGCCGTCCAGGGGTTGCCCGCAATGGGGACATGTCTCCGAACCTGACCGACGGCCTTGACGATATAGCCTGTGGCGGCCGAGTTTCGCGCACTCGGCTTCGAGTTGTTCGCTGAAGTTGATCGCCGTCTTGATCATCTCGTCGTCGACGACGATGTATCCGCCGGGCCGACGTCTCCACACTCCAGCGAGTTCAAGCTCTGCCACTGCGGTCTGGACCTCGGCAGGTCTCGCGGTGAGGTAGTCGTCACTGACGAATCCCGGATGGCCCTCTGCGATGGTGCCCAGGCCAGCGAAAACGTGAAGGTCGACCGCTGCACGACGCAACAAACGGAAGCCCCTCACATACTCCGTCCCGCTGACGGCGTCCCCTTCGTCCGACATCGACTGCATCTCCCGAGTAGCACGATGCATCACCAGTGCGGACAGACGTTACTCATCCCGCTTAGGCACGGAAGCGTGTTTCCAACATGTCGGAAGTCCCCGGCGGACGTCGTGACCGCCCGGCAACGTAGACACCCCTCCCGCGCACCGGTCCCCGAACTACCATGACCAGGTGAGCCGAGCAGCCTTCTCCTTCGCTGTCGCGGCGTGCTGTCTGTTGGCGGGATGCTCTGCCACGGTCGTGGGCCAGGCCGTCAGGGGCCCCCGAAATGCGCTGGAGCGGGCGCTGCCTGATGCATCCGAGCTGAAACGGGTTCTAGGTCTGCCGTTGGAGCGTGAATCCCCACCTGAGTACGGCGGGATTGAAGCGCTCAGAGATGACAAAGATGCGTCGTCGCCCGTGGCATGTGCCGGAGTCACGCACGCCGGTTACACCGTGACGTACCGGGGCGCTGCGCTGCTGGCCCTCATTCGGGGTTCCTGGATGACGCCTCAGGACAGCGATGATCGGGTGAATGTGGTCATAACTGTCGTCGAGATGGACTCTCCGAGCAGTGCGCAATCCTGGTACGTCAAGACCGCCGCGCAGTGGGGCCAGTGTCAAGGCGTCACCGTGACAGAGAGCTCGAGCGCTGTTTCTTTCATCGAAAATATTCGTCGCATAACCGATTTCGATGGGACGCTGGTGGCAGAGCTGTCGGTGTTGACCGATAACGGGCTCATAGCACCGCAGCTGAATCGGCGAGCATTCACGGCCACTTCTCAATACCTCGTCGACGCAGAGGTTTTCGGCACCGTGAGACACCCTGATGTCTCCGACCTCGACGCGAGTGCTGTCGCCCGCCTCGTCGCCGAGAAGATCGCTTAGAACCGCCCGCTCTCCCCCGGCGAATCCCCATTGCTCAAAGCCGATTCAGCGCTGCCCGCTCGATTCTGCGACGTCACCGTAGCGTCGTGTGCCACCGCCGGTGAACTGTATCGACGCCATGCCAGACGGGCGACCGCCGCCGCGATCACGATGCCGCCGAGCACTACGACGGGCCAGAAAACTGCCTGGAGAATCCAGATGCGCCGCTGGACTTTCAGGACCTGGCTTCGTGCCTCTCGCAGTCGAACCAAGTTGTCCATGCCCGCCTTTCGTCACGATCTGGTGGTGAGTATCAGACGCCGCGATCGCGGCACCCCGACAGCGTGTACCCAAGTGTCTCTGAATCCTCTACATCGCGGGCTGATGGCACGGATCGCGTGAAGCGGGATGTAGCGTGACGGCGTGAACAACTTGGGTATGTATTCACGGGTTGCGCTGTCACTGTGTGGGGCGTCGGCCGTAGTCACGCTCTCTGCCTGCAGCTCCGATACGAAGAGTCCAACGGCTAGCACGTCCCCCGCACCGTTCAGTGCGCCCGCCATCAGCGATGCGGCCACCCCGAATCCGGCAGAGCCGGCGAACGCAGGCAGCAGCTGCCCGACCGCGGTTCCGGACGGCAGCGGCGCAGCGGAGTGGACCCTGCCTGGGGCGACGGGCAGCGTGGCGGTCACGGGTTCGACGGACGCGCTCGCACCGCGCGTCACGGTGACACCACCGTTCAGCGTCGCCGAGACCCAAGTGCACACGCTGCACGCCGGTGACGGTCCGGTCGTGGCACCGACGGCGACGGTGTCCGTGTGCTACATGGGCGTCAACGGACGCGACGGACGGGTCTTCGACAGTGCCTACGAGCGCGGCAGCCCAGTCGAATTTCCGCTCAACGGAGTCGTGCCGGGCTTTCAGAAGGCGATCACCGGACAGAAGGTCGGCTCGACGGTCGGTGTCGCAGTGACCTCTGCTGACGGCTACCCCGACGGTGAACCCCGGGCAGGGATCGAAAAGGGCGACACGCTGATCTTCGCGATCAAGATCCTCAGCGCATCGAGCTGACCGCCATGGATCAATTTCGCCGCGACGGCCTGGTTTTCGATGTACGTGACGTGGGACCGTCGGACGGGCCCGTTGTCGTGCTGCTGCATGGCTTCCCGCAACACAACGACAGCTGGGACTCCGTCATCGACCGGCTGGTCGCACAGGGCTATCGCTGCCTGGCGCCCAACCAGCGGGGCTATGCATCGGGTGCGCAACCGCCCCGCCGCCGCGATTACCGGATGTCTGAACTCGTCGCCGATGTCGGCGCACTGATCGATGCCAGTGGTGCGCAGCGGGTGCATCTCGTCGGACACGACTGGGGCGCCGCGGTCGCGTGGTCGGTGGCGGCCGACATGCCCGAGCGCCTGGCAACCCTTTCACCGGTATCGGTGCCGCACCCCGCGGCCTTCATCAAGTCATTCACGACAAGCAGGCAGGGCCTGGCGTCGTGGTATATGTACTTCTTCCAATTGCCGGGCCTCCCGGAATGGCTGCTCAGCCGTCGCCGCGGCGCCGTGGCCTCCCAGGTTCTGCAGCGTAGCGGCCAGACACCGGCCGCAGCCGATCGCGACGCACAGGCGATGCGCGAACCCGGGGCGCTGAAGACAGCCCTCCACTGGTACCGGGCGATCCCACTGTCCAAGCCGCCGACGGGCGACCAAAAGATCGCTGTGCCAACGATGTACGTGTGGAGCGACCAGGACGTCGCACTGCTGCCCAAAGCAGCTCACGACACGGCTCGATA
>Ga0302324_100015544_pt1 | contig 15266 bp, 17 predicted proteins | sample Palsa_T0_1_FD_201949 | JGI IMG/M metagenome (GOLD analysis project Ga0302324, IMG submission 201949) | Peat permafrost microbial communities from Stordalen Mire near Abisko, Sweden - Palsa_T0_1 | ecosystem: Environmental > Terrestrial > Soil > Palsa > Peat permafrost | place: Sweden: Abisko...
GTCGGCGATGCCGTCGAGCCGACCGAGCGAGCGATCGGCGCGGCCCGCCAGTTCCGTATCGGCGATCGTGAGAGCGATTTGGGGATACGGGGCAAGGGGCTTTGGAACGAATGCTCGATATTTTTCTGACGAGATCGAGACATCAATCCAGTAGCCGGTACGCGTTTCTCCGACGATTTGATGACCGGGCGCTAGCTCCAAAGGCAAAGTATTTTACTCCAAAGTTCGGTAAGTAAAATATTCGCCGAATTTTTAACTAAGAAATGCCGAAGGCCTCCTCCGATTCAGCGCGGAGCGGGACATTGGCCTCCGCTTCACCCTTAAGCGCGAGGAGCATCATGTCGGAGTTCTCGCGGACTTTTTTTGCGAGGGTCGGACCGATGAGTTCGGCGAGGGTGGGCACGCCGAAATCGTATTCGACACTCAGTTTGACGACCGTGCATCCATCGCGCTCCTCGAAGGTCCAGGCGCCCTCGAACGTGTCGAGGTCGCCTTCAATGAGCTTGTAATCGATGCGCACGGCGGCATCGTCGAAACGGTCTTCTTCCGTCCACTCGATTGGCGCGTCTTCCACGAGCGTTTTCCAACGGGTAACGATGTAATCGGAATGACGTTCGAGCACCGTGACCGTTTCAACGTCGGGCATGAACTCCGGAAAACGTTCTTGCTCTTTGGCAAGTTCGTACACGTCACGCGCCGGTGCGTTGACGATGATCTCGCATTCAACAAACGGCACTAGCGTTGCCGGAAATCGACAGCGCGGTCAGTGATCACGCCGACCGAGCCATTCGACATGATGTCCGCGGCGACGACGTACCCCTTGCCCGATGCGCGCGCAATCGCCCGAGCATCATGTGTACGGTAAAGCGTTATCGCGTACGACGGATCACTCCGTGGATATGCGCGGGAACTCATGGTGATCACAACAGCATATGTTCCGCCGACCCTCAAGGCGATAACTTTGCCGGACTCGCTCATTGGAACGTCGACGTCAGATTGTCCCTGCGGTGCTCCGGTTTGCGTACCCCAGAAGCGCAGGACGCCGTTGGCAATCATTCTGACCGTCGTCGCGTCAGCATCGATCGCGACGGGAGCCAAGCCGGCTGAGCCTTGATACGCGATGAGTGCTCGGCGTTGGGGAATATTGTATAGCTGTACTGGACCGGGCACATCTTTACCGCAGGCGACTCCCGGGAGAATGACGTCATCGCCGCCGCGCACGCTCATCGGTACCGAGAATTGAAAACCATCCGACAGATTGCACGGAGCGAGGCTATTCACCGGAATCCACTTTTCGAGGATACCTCCGCGAAGCGCAATTCGCAATACTGTGTCGGGACTGTCGCTAAGTTCCGGCGACCTGACAATGAGGCGGGTTCCGTCCGAGCTGAAGGCCGCACTTCGCATCGCTACGTCGTTCCAATATCGTGATGGTTGCGCTCTGTTTTGCAGCACGCTAAACAAGTACAGGCGGGCGCGCACTACACCGGAATGATCGAGGAATCCGTCCGTCGTGTAGGTGCCGGCGAGCACCTTCGAACCGGCTGCGTTAAATGCAATGCTGTGTCGGACTGCCGAAAATCGAGAACTGACGGGAAGACGGTGAAATCCTTCTAGCTGTATGCGCCTGGCACCAAATGAGTCGCGGACGACGATTGAATCGTCGTCCCGCACGATCGCAAACCGCCGGCCATCTGCTGAAAAAGCTCCCGCGACAGGCACAGGTCCGTTCGCTATTTGGATCGACACAGAAGCGCGCATTCCCGAAAGATTATCGGGCGACACTCCGAGCAGAACGCTTGCCGCAACGAGAGTTACAATGCGTATCGCCACTACCGTAGGTCACCCAATCTCTCGACTGCAACTGCAATCGACTCGTCAAACGCGCGCGTAGCGGTTGCGATTTGTTCGGCGGATACGATGAGCGGGGGTTCGAGGCGAATAACGCGCTGTTGGTTGAGCGTCCAGGCGGCGGTGACGCCGCGTTTGAGCATTTCGGGAATGATCGTTCCGCCGTAGCCTTCGTTCGTCAATTCGACGCCGACGAGCAAGCCGGCGCCGCGCGCTTCGGCAACAACGCCGGGATAGCGCGCCTGCGTCGCGCGAACACCGGCGAGAAGCTGTTCGCCGCGTTCGCGGGCGTTCGTAACGAGGTCGTCATCGATGAGCACATCGAGCGCGGCAAGGGCGGCAGCACACGCCAGTTCGTTCCCGCCAAACGTCGAGGTATGCATGAGCGGGGCTTTTGCATAGGCGGCGTTCCACGGCGCCGGTCGCGCGACGTAGGCCCCGATCGGAATGACGCCGCCGGAAAGCCCCTTCGCAAGTGCCATCACGTCGGGCACGACACCGTCGAAATCACATGCGAACATGCGTCCGCAACGGCCGAGACCCGTTTGCACTTCATCGGCGATCAAGAGAGCGCCGTGGCGGTCGCACAGCTCGCGCGCCGCACGCAGATAACCGGGCGGCGGAAGATTGACGCCGCCTTCGCCCTGGATCGGCTCGACAATGAACGCCGCGGCATCCACAAGCTGGGCATCGAGCGCGTCGACATCGCCGAACGGGACGTGCACGATGTCCGGCACGAGCGGCGCGTATGCCGACTTGAAAGCATCGCGCCCGCTCGCCGACAGCGCGCCGAGCGTCTTACCGTGGAACGCATTGTGCGTGCCGACGATCTTCGTTCGCTTCGTCGCCGCGCGAGCTAATTTGAGCGCCCCTTCGATTGCCTCGGTGCCGCTATTTGCAAAAAACGAAATCGCCAAATCGCCGGGCGTCAACTCGGCAAGCCGCTTGGCCAGTCGGCCCATCAGCGGGTTGAACATCGTGCGTCCGGAGAGCGCGATGATCTCAAGTTGCTCGCGGACGGCGGCAAGCACACGCGGATGGCGATGCCCGAGCGTGAACACGCCGTATCCGCCCGCAAAGTCGAGATACGTTTTCCCGGTGTGATCCGTGATCGTGCAACCCTCGGCATACACTTCAACTGGACTACCCGAAAGTTTCATGACGCGCGCGAGCGGCGGGTTCAAATATGCGCGATAATTCTCGTAGGTTTCGTCATAGAGTTCTTGCGGGGTCGAGCAGCCGTAGAGATCGTTCGTGCCGGTGGGTACACTCACGCGACGGCGAGCTCGCCTTGCGTTTCCAGCCGCTCGATCGTCGCGTTGACGACGCGCAAGGTTTCAGCTGCAGTGAGCGTTCGCATCACGCGCTCGCGCAACTCACTCGCGCCGTGGAAACCTTTGAGATAGTAGCCGAGGTGCTTGCGCATTTGAGGAACCGCGCGCGCTTCGCCCCACTCCGCCACCATCGTTTCGTAATGGTGAACGGCGTAGCGCAAACGATCTGCGGCGCCGGGATGCGCCGCCGGCTCCTCGCCTTCCATCAACGAGCGGAGCGCTGAGACCAGCCACGGATTGCCGAGGGTCGCACGGCCAAGCATGACGGCGTCAACACCGCTTTCGCGCATGCGTTCCATCGCGGTATGCGGATCGCCGAGATCGCCGTTGCCGATGACGGGAATGTCGAGCGCGCGCTTGAGCGCAGCGATATGCTTCCAATCCGCAGCGCCTTTGTAAAACTGTTTCGCCGTGCGCGCGTGCAAAGTTACCGCTTGCACGCCGACGGCCTGCGCGCGTTTGGCAACTTCGAGATACACGAGATCGTCTTCCGTCCAGCCCAGACGCATCTTCATCGTGACCGGGCAATCGACGGCGTCGACCACCGCGCGCATGATCGCCTCGCACTTATCGACGTCGCGCAAGCACGCACTGCCGCCGTCGGTTTTCGTGACCTTGGGCGCGGGGCAGCCGAAATTGATGTCGACGATATCGGCGCCGCATTCACGCACGACGCGAGCCGCGTGCGCCATGAGCGCCGGATCGTTGCCCCAGAGTTGTGTGGACACGGGCTTCTCGAGCCCGTGCTGATCGATCATCTCCATCGTGCGCTTCGCGCCGAACTGCAGGGCGTTTGAGGAAACGAACTCCGTGACGGTAAGGCCGAAGCCGAACGGCTTATAGAGCGCCCGCAGGGTGCGATTGGTCACCCCGGACATCGGAGCCAGGATGATGGGCGGCCAAATTTCGTGCGGACCGATCCGCAAAGCCGGGACGACGCGGGTCATGACCCCACAGTCTAGCACGGCTGGGAACGAGCGCAAAACCGACCGGCCCGGAGCGCGCGGACGGTAAAGAATTGATGGAAAGGCGCGCGCCTCGACCAGCAGCCTGGATTTGCCCATCGGATACGCCGACCCCAAATAATCATGCGCTTCGCCGGGGGGCCCATCAGCGGCTCGAGAGTACGCATCGTATCCATCGCGGTCGTCGCCGCCCTCGCGCTGTTCACGGCGTTCTTCGCTTGGTGGGCGGTTAAGACAAGCGCCGACGGCTTTGCTGCCCAACGCAGCGTGCGCGAGGCAATGTTCGCAAATCAGCGACTCTTGCGCATGCAACTTGACGAAGAGACCGGCCTGCGCGGTTATACGACGACCGGCCACCGGCTTTTCCTCGAACCGTACTCGGCGGCGCGCACCTCCTTCCCGCAGGTGCTCGGCGCGCTTCGCAGCTACATCGCCGCGAGCAGCGTCGTCACGAAACTCCCGGACGAGCTTGCGCGCCGCAACGACGTGTGGCTCTCCGATGTCGCTCGCCCGATCCTCGCCGGCCACGCCGACCAGTTGACGCTTCAGCTGCGCGGCAAATCGGAGGTGGATCGTTTTCGCCGCACGTCGCAGGAACTTTTCGCCGTCCTCAACCGGCGCGCCAACCAGATCGACGCGGACGCAAGTCGCAGCATCGCGTTCATCATTACATTCGCCGGGATCGGTTGCGCACTCGCGAGTGCAGGCGCCGGCGTGTTGGTTTTGCGCGACATCGCTCGGCGGTCCGTAATTGCGGCACGTCTTGCGGAGATATCTCAACGCGATCCGCTCACCGGCCTACTCAACCGCGGCGCGTTCAGTGCTGCGCTTGACAATCGTGTCGCGGCAGCGCGAGCGAACGGATCCGTTTTTACACTCGCCTTCATCGACCTGGACGGCTTTAAAAGAATAAACGATCGCTACGGGCACGCAACCGGCGACGTCGTGTTGCAAGCGGTCGCGAGCCGGCTTGCCGCGACCGCACGGGAACGCGACGTGATCGCCCGGCTCGGCGGCGACGAGTTCGTCATCCTGCTCGATGGGGACGGTGACGGCAGAGCCGCCGTCTGCCGGCTCGACGCGGCGTTGCTGCCCCCGCACGTGCTTGGTACGCTCACCGTGTCGGTTGGCGCGAGCATCGGCCGTGCACTCTTTCCCGCGGACGCCGACGACGCGACGGGCCTGTTGCAGGCCGCCGATCTCGCCATGTATTCCGACAAAAAAGCCCGGACGGTCGCTTAGCTGTCGGGCTCGATGTCGATCTGACGGAGTTCCGCCTTGATCTCCGCTCGCTTTTCAAGCCGTTGATCGGCATGAAATCCGCCCGGCCGAATGTTCGTCGGCGGCCCCGCTCGTGGCACGATCACTTTCGCGGCCGCCTTCTTCTTTTTCGCTTTTTTACCCATGTTATCTACGGTCGAGTATTCCGAAAACAGCGGTCACATCCAGGTTGAGCCCCGCGAACGCAGGATCGGTGAAGACGTCGCCCGCCAGCAATGTCTCGACACCGGTGCGGCGATGCACGGCGAATCTCCGCGAGGCGGGATCGGCGACAATCACTACGCGCGAACCCGCTGCTAAATAGGCCGAGACTTTCTCAGCAAGATATGCCCGATCTTGAGTGGGTGAAAGAATTTCGACGGCGAGGTCGGGCGGAATTTCCGGAATCCGACTTCCGGTTTGCCCGACAGCCGCCAGCGATGCAAATGACGTAAAACCTACGTCGGGCAAATAGCGCCGCGTGTCCCCGGGCGACGGCGTAACGTTCGTGTCGATTTCGCCCCCGACGATACCCACGTTCTCACCCCAAGCCACAAGCAAGGCGCCGATCTTGAACTGAACGCGTGAATGGTCGGTCTTCGGGCTCAATTTTTCGCGCAGAATCCCACGCGACCACTCGTAATACGGCCGTTGATGTTGCGCTTGGCTAAGACTTGCCGGCAAAGACATGGCACACAATCCTATCACGCGGCATGCGGCCGCCGTCAAGGCGTTTCCGCTACATCGGAAAACGGCCGGGCTCGCTCCTATTCCGGTTTACGGTCAAGTATTCCAAAGACGTCGCGGACGTCGAGCGAAAGATCCGGAAACGCTTCGTCGGTGAACGCCTGTCCCTCGAACAGCACTTCGGTGCCGGCGCTGCGATGGACGCCGAAGGTCCGCGTCGCCGGATCAATGACGATCACGGCTCGCGTACCGGCTGACAAATACGCTGCGATCTTGTCGGCCAGGTATTTCCGGTCGTCGTGCGGCGAAAGAATTTCGATCCCGAGATCGGGCGAAATCTCCGGAATAGCCGCGTCAAGCTGACCGGCCGCCTTGAGAGCTGCAAACGATGTAAATCCCACATCCGGGAGGTACCGTCGCGTGTCGCCCGAGGCCGGCGTTACATCCATATCCCATTCGCTTGCGAGGACGCCACGATCTCTTGCCCAAGGCATCAACAGCGCACCGAGCATCATTTGAATGCGCGAATGTTCGAGCGACGGACTCACTTTTTGGCGAAGCGTCCCGTGCGCCCATTCGTAGTACGGCTTGTCGTCCGGGATGATGACGTTCGAAGGCAATGGCATCGCATGACAATGCTATCACGCCAAGCGCCTATCGCGTCAAGCGCGACGACGACTACTTCATCGTTTTAGCGAATGGCGTCGTAGTGGCGGCGCAGGCCTTCGAGGACGAGGTGCGGTTCGACCACGTCGATGACGCGCGTCTCGGATGCAACGATGTCGGCAAGGCCGCCGGTTGCGACGACCTTCGCCGGCACGCCCATTTCTGCGCGCAGGCGCGCTACCATACCTTCGGTTTGTCCGACTGCACCGAAGACGATACCGGACTGCAGCGCCGTGACGGTGTCGCGACCGATTGCCGACGGCGGAGCGGCGAGTGCAACCTGCGGCAACTTCGCGGTGCGCGTCGCCAGCGCGTCAATCGAAATCTGGATGCCCGGCGCAATAACGGCACCCAAAAACGCGCCCGGCGCACTGACAGCTGAAAACGTCGTCGCTGTTCCAAAGTTGATGACGATAACCGGCGAGCCATGCAGAGCGACCGCGCCGATTGCTCCGGCGGCCAGATCGGCGCCGAGTTCGAGCGGCCGGTCCGTACGGACGTCGATTAACTTCTGGGTTGCAGCTGTAAACTGAATCGGCTCGCGCCGAAAATATTTCTCGCATGCTTCGAATAACCAGCGATCGACTTGCGGCACGACGCTGGCAACGACAATGCCCTCGACGTGATCGAGCTCGAAATGTGCCGACGAAAAGAACGCTTGGAAGAGTACGCCGTATTCGTCCGACGTGCGCGCCCGCGCGGTCGTTACCCGCCAATTGCCGACGAGCTTTCCGTGCGCGTTAAAATAGCCGAGCTTGGTATTGGTGTTGCCGACATCGATTGCGAGAAGCATCTTTAGGTTCGCTTCGCGCGCAGTTCGAGCAACGCATCCCACAACCGGGCGGCGAGTTCGCGTTTCGAGGCCCGGCCCAGTTCGCGACGCCCATCTGCACCCCAAAGAAGCGTGAGCGCATTGTCACCCGTTCCGAAGCCCGCATCACCGGAAACATCGTTCACGGCAATCGCATCGAGGTGTTTGCGGGCGAGCTTCTCGCGGCCATAGGCTTCCACGTCGCGTGTTTCAGCGGCAAAACCCACCAAAAACAGCTCGCCCTTTTTCGCTCCGAGTGCAGCCAGAATATCGGGCGTTCGCTCGAGCGCAATGGCCGATGCGCCGTCCCCTTTTTTTACCTTGTGATCGTGCCGCTCGGCCGGACGCCAGTCGGCAACGGCAGCCGTGGCGATGGCGATTGTCGCACCGGACGCATGCGCGAGCGTCGCGTCGTGCATTTCCTGCGCGGTATTCACGCGAACGACATCCGCGCCGCCCGGCGGATCGACAAGCGTCGGCCCCAAAATCAGATCGACGCGCGCGCCGCGCGCGAGCGCTTCGCGTGCGAGTTCGATGCCCATTGTGCCCGTCGACGCGTTGGAGAGAAAGCGGACCGGGTCGATCGGCTCGCGCGTCGGACCTGCGGTGATGAGCACGCGTTCGCCGGCGAGATCGTGCGTCCGCGCGAGAACGCGCTCGATCGCAGTGACGATGTCATCTTCGTCCGCCAGGCGGCCGGCGCCGATTTCGCGCTCGGCAAGAAACCCGGTGCCTGGCTCGACGATCTCCACGCCGCGCGCACGCAAAGTGGCCAGATTCGTTTGCGTCGGTTCCGCTTCGAGCATGGCCGTGTTCATCGCGGGGGCAACGAGCACCGGAATGCGCGCGGCAAGCGCGATGTTGGTGAGCAAGTCGTCTGCGATACCGCGTGCGATTTTCGCAAGAACATTAGCCGTTGCGGGGACTATTGCGATCATATCGTTTTCGCGTGCGAGCGCAATGTGTGGAATCGTTTCGCCGCGTTCCCACAGCGACGTGTAGACCGGCCGGCGGGACAGTGCGGCAAACGTGAGCGGCGCAATAAAGCGTTGCGCGTCGGCGGTCATCACGACATCGAGCACCGCGCCGCGTTGCACGAGCCGGCTCGCGAGAGCAGCAGCTTTATACGCGGCAATTCCGCCGCATACACCGAGCAGAATCCGCCGGCCGTTCAAGCCGCGCGCACGACGGCCGCTGTAATCGGAATGTTGTCGATAAGCCGCGTCGCGCCGGCGTACACACTGCCGATGACGACGCATGGAGCAGCCAATACTTCCAGCGGCGTAAACGTCGTAGGATCGACGACGTCCAGATACGCTTCGTGCAGCGGGGTAGCGAGATGACGGCGCGCGCGCTCGATCGTATCGCGCTCGCGCGCACCGGCAACAATCGCAGCGGCAACATCACGCAAGGCGCGGTACAAGCTCGGCGCCGCCGCGCGTTCTTCGGGCGAAAGATAGGCGTTACGTGACGAAAGCGCGAGGCCGTCGTTTTCACGTACGGTCGCAACGACGCGCAGCGCAACGGGTAAATTCAAATCCGCAACGATGCGCTTGAGCACCGCAACTTGCTGTGCATCTTTTTCACCAAAGTACGCGAGCTCCGACTCAAAAATCGAAAATAGCTTCGTACACACGGTCGCGACACCGTTGAAATGGCCCGGACGAATTGCGCCCTCGAATATCGTGCCGATCGGTCCGGGATCGACGCTCGTAAGAAAACCGGCTGGGTACATCTCGGCAACATCCGGCGCAAAAACCAGATCGACGCCCGCCGCCTCAAGCTGCGCGACATCGCTTTCAAACGAGCGCGGATAGCGGCCGAAGTCTTCGTTCGGGCCGAACTGCAGCGGGTTGACGAAAATCGACGCCGCAACCGAGGCCGCCGCGTTACGGGCGGTTTCCACCAAGCGCAGGTGGCCGGCGTGCAGGGCGCCCATCGTCGGGACCAGTCCCAGCGGCCGCGGCAGCGCGCGCGCAAGGTCCCGCGCCTGCCGCACCGTGCGGACGACGTGCATGGCGAGCGGCCTTAGTCTTTCAATACGCGCAGCATCGTGCGGCCGACTTGAAAGGCTTGCCCGACGGCGATCGGCTCGGCCCCGGCCACCAAGCGCCCCTCGACCTGGGTACCATTACGACTGGAAAGGTCGGCCAGCCGTAATTTTCCGGATTCTTCGTACAACTTTGCATGTTTCCGGGAAATATACCGATCAATGGTAATGCATGCCGTCGCGACGGCGTCGTCGCGTCCGATCGTGATCTCTCGATCGAACGACCACGTCTTTCCGTCTAGCGGTCCGCTCATCACTTCAAGGACATACATCGCGCCGGGCCTTCGCCCGTGGGCGACGCACGGTCCTCTCCGGCGGTTAGGATCAGGATGGTAGAAGACGAGAATTCGACCGATGCCCTCGAGATTGAGCCTGAGGCACTCCGGGCCGCCGAGTTCATGCAGGCCCAGATGATCCTGGACACGATGGTGGGCAAAACCGTCACCAAAGCCGAGATCGAGGAGACGCGCATCGCCGTCACGACGACCGATGGGACGACGTATTTCTTCTATGGTTTCATGGGAGAGCACGTCGGCGACCGGGACGAGTAACCGCCTGCTTCTGCTAGACTCGGCGCTGAAGCTCGCTCACCCGCTGCAGGATGGCGTCTTGCTGCGCCGGGTCGATAGCAGCAAACGCGACGCCGTGGAGAAACCGTTTGCGGCCACCGTCGAAAAAGGACATCACGACATGGCCCGTGGCGTTGACCGCAACGGTCGCCACGTCGAACCTCAGCTCGATGTTCGTGCCGGCGGGTAAGTCCTCGCTCGTTTCCAACCGCACGCCGCCGCCGCTCAGGTCGTCGATCCGGCCGGTGCGCGCTTCGGTACCGTCGCCCAGCGTATAGCTCGCGGCAATATCGACCGTCGCGCGAAAGTAGCGCCGCTGCGCGATAACAGACTTGCCGGGCTGCTTCGAGGTCGAGGAAACCGCCGGGGGGTTTTTGCGAAACATAGCTGTGAGGTACCCCTTCTTAAGCCGTTGCGATGACTTCGGCCGCCGCGAAGATTGTCCCTAACGCGACGTGCTCGGCGATCACCCCGCCCTGGAGATACACCTCATATGGCTCCCGTAGCGGGGCATCGCAGGACAGATCGATCGTCGCGCCACTGATGAATGACCCTGCAGACATTATAACCGGATCGACATAGCCCGGCACTTTTCCCGGTTCGGGCGCGAACCGCGCGTTGATAGGCAGTGCGCGCTGCAAGCCGCGGGCAAAGGCGACGAGCCGCGCTGCGCTCCCGAGCGTAATGGCCTGCACGATATCAGAACGCGCACTGCCGGGCAGCGGATTGACGGAAAAGCCGAGCTCGCCGAAGAGCGCGGCGGCGAAGTTCAATCCGCGCAGCGTTTCCCCGACGACGAGCGGCGCGTAAAACAATCCTTGCATGAAATGGCGACCGAGGCCCAGCGTCGGCCCGAGGCCGGCGCCGATTCCCGGCGCGTACACGCGCGTCGCAATCCGGTCGACGAGATCCGCGCGGCCGCCGATGTAGCCGCCGGTCGGCGCCAAACCGCCGCCCAGATTTTTGATGAGCGATCCGATAACGAGGTCGGCGCCCACCTCGAGCGGTTCGCGCTCCTCGACGAGTTCGCCGTAGCAATTGTCGACGACGATCGCCGCATCCGACCCGGCGTCGCGCACGATGCGCACGATTGTCGCAATGTCATCGATGGATAACGCCGCGCGCGCTGCGTATCCGCGCGAGCGCTGCACAAAAACCACGGCCGGATGCGTCGTCCGGACGGCGCTTGCGAGCGCCGTTTCATCCGTTCGCCCCTCGGGTGTTCGTGCAACTTCACGATAGTGCACGCCGCGTTCGACGAGAGACTGGGGAGCTTGGGCAATCGCGAATTTCAACGTGTCGTAGGGTGCGCCGTTGGCGCACAGGAGCGTCGCGCCGGACGGGACGAGAGCGTCGAGCGACGCGACGATTGCGTGCGTGCCGCTGACGATCGACAGCCGTGCGAGCATCTTCTGCGCCCGGAAGTACCGCGCGAGCAACGATTCATACCGGTCGCGCGCCGCATCGTCATACCCGTATCCGGTGCCGCCCGCCAAATCGCTTTCCGCGATCCCTTCGTCGAGAAACGCCTGCAGCACGCGCATCTTGACCTGTGTCCGTACCGGATCGACAACCGTCAAAAACGGTGCCGCGCGCTCCGCAGCCGCACGAATGCGGGCATCGACCGTGCGGCCCCCGAGAATCTGCTCGATCAAGCGGCGCCTTCGTCGGCGCGCGCCCGCGACGCAGTTTTTTCTTTCGCGAGTTCAGCACGCTCGAGAATTCGCACGAACGGCATATAGATCACGGTGGCGAGAGCGATATTAAAAAGCATCAGCACCGCGGCACGCCAGTCGAATGTCGCCAGTACGACGCTGATGACGGACGGAATCGATGACGGCACGTAAAACGCCGGCGGATGCACGAAGCCTAGTTTCATTGCAAGATACGTTGTCGTGACCAGCGCCGCGGGCGCAAGCAAAAACGGTATCGCTAAATACGGATTGAAGACGAGCGGAATACCGAGGATCAAGGGTTCGTTGGTATTGATGATCGATGGGCCGAGCGCAGCGTAGGCGATTTTCTTCAAGCGTGCGCTCTTGGAACGCAGCAGCAAGAGCGCAACGGGCAGTGTCGCCCCCGCGCCGCCCGGAAAAACGAAGAGGAACGTGGAGACGACGACGATGTGCGGCAACGGATCACCGTGCGAGTACGCTGCCGTGTTCGCGAATTGCAGCTTGAGGTAAATCGGGGTGACGACGGCGGCCAGCAACGCCGGACCGTGGATACCGATCAGCCACAGCGCGGCTTGCAAGAGCGCGATGACGAGCAGCGCCGTGTACGTGTCGCCCAGCGTGCCGAGCGGTTCGATCATCGTCCCCAGCGTCTTTGCGAGCGACAAATGCAACTCGAACGCGGCAAACGCAATGATAATGATGGCGACGGCCCCGGCCCAGATGTGACGCCGGCCCAGCCGCGCACGCGCAAGCGACAGCGCGCCCGATGTCAAAAGTGCGACGACGATCGCCAAAAACAAACCGCTCGCGCCGAGCGCCAGCGAATAGTCTTCGATCTTTGCAACACGCGGATGCGGCATCGATAGGGCAAACACGAGCAGGGTCGTTGGAATCGCGATCCACCGCGGATAATGCAAACGGCGCGACAGCACCACGGCGAGCGCGCACACGAGGACGACCGACATCGTTGTGAAGCCGACATCGAGAGTAAGCACCAAACGCGCCGACGAGAACGCGTGCCGGAAACGCGTAACAACGTTTCCGTGCTCCGCGAACACGAGAAAGCCGATCAGCCCGACGATTAGACCGCCGAAACTAAACGGCAGCGCATCGCGCAACGACAGGACGACCGGCGCCTCGCCGAACCGCAACGCATACGGTTCGACGGTTCGTTCAAGCCACCCGAAAAACGGGTGGATGTGCTGCGTCGCGCTAGAGTCTGCGGACGACGGCCTCGACCCGCCCGACGATGGTGACATCGTCCGCGTAAATTGGCGCCATCGAACGATTCTCCGGTTGGAGCCTGATCCGGCCCGGTTCCCGGTAGAAGCGCTTAACCGTCGCTTCGCCGTCGATCATGGCGACGACGATCTCGCCGCTCGTCGCATCGGGTCTCGGATCGACGACGATCAAGTCGCCGTCGAGAATCGCGGCATCCACCATCGAGTCACCCTTCACGCGCAGCATGAAGGTGCCCGAGCGCCGCACGAAGCTGGCGGGCAGGGCGAAGGTATCCTCGATATTTTCCGCTGCCGTCATCGGTACGCCGGCAGCGACGCGGCCGATGATCGGGATCATGGCCACATCGGAGCGCGGCTCGGCCTTGGGCGTGCTGCGGTCGGGTCGCACGTAGTCGTGCGGGACGAGGGCTCGCGGTTTGGTTGGATCGCGCCGCAGTAAGCCGCGGCGTTCGAGCGTCTTGAGGTGCGATTGCACGGTCGATGAGGACGAGAGTCCGACGCGCTCGCCGATCTCGCGAACCGACGGCGGGTAGCCCCGCTCGGCCGTGAACTCGCGGACCACGTCGAGGATGCGTTGCTGCTTCTCGGTCGTTGCCCGTTCGGTCATAAAATTGTCTCCCTGATTGCCGGTGGCCCAGAGCAAAATGCCACCCAGTCGGCACAGTCGATGGCTAGACTGGCCACATTACCGCGAATCCTAGCATATTCGGACATAAGAAGGCAAACATATGTTCGCATGGATATTGACTAGGACCCCGCTTATTGGGTATCATCTAGGGGACGAACAGCCGTTCGCCACAATATCTGGGATCGGAGCAAGCGTGATGTACCAGCCCCGCCGCAAGAAATTCACCCTCATGCCGCTGATCGCGCTCGGCGCACTTAGCCTGGCCGTGACGGTCCCCGCGCTCTCCGCCGCATCGGTTCACGCGGCGGCTCCGGTCCGGTACGCAACCGTTGTGGTGCGCCCCGGTGACAATCTCTGGACGCTCGCCGCGAAGCGGACTGCTGCCGGCGGCGACGTGCAGGCCATCGTCGACGAAATCGTGGCGGCAAATCATCTGGCGGGCGTAGCGCTCGTCCCCGGCCAGAGACTCCGCATCCCTGATTAAGCAATCATCGGGCAAAGAAAAAGCGCCTCGAACGGAAGGCGCTTTTTTTATGTCGTGGCGTGTAAGTCGCGGATGATCCAGCGCTCGACGAGCGTCGTTCCCGCGTAGCGTTCGCGCATCACCGGTAAACCGCTCGCCGGCGAAATGAGGACGCGATCGCGCGTTACCGCCGCGTCGCCGTCCTCGGGTCCGCAATGTATTCCGGCCGGATCCGTCATCGTGAGCGCAGCGAGCGACTGGCCGCCGGCTTCGACTCGCTCGGTCGTCAGGTGGTCGGCATGGGTTCGGAAACAGCCGATGACCCGCGTTAAAACGCCCGTGCGAATATCGTTCCCGCGCATCGACATAATTTTCGGATTGCGCACGTCAAGCGAGACGGTGAGCATGTGCACGATGCCGGGCGGGCGCACGGCGACACGGTCGCCGCCGTTCCAAGTGATGTTACTGCCTGCGCCCGGCCCCGCCGTCACATGGATACGCTCGGTTTGCGTGCGCGCATCATAGGCAATCTCGAATGTTGTCGACTCGACGCGCGAACCCGAAAACTCGGTTGCGCCGACGGCGTAGCTATACGCGGGCGTCGTGCGCACCCAGCGCTCAAGCACACCCAGGACGGTATCGGCTGCAGCGTTCACGCTGCGATCGTACCCACGAAGGCTGAGAAATTGCCGGTTATGGGCGATGCGTGATGACGATACTGTGCGCGGCGTGACGATCGAGAAAATCGAGGCCCTCCACCATCCACGTGTCCAGGCCGCCGCTGACATGCTGCGCGACTTCCTTGACGACGTGGCGACGATTCTTGAGCCACACGAGTTCGGCACGGGTCGTTGCGGGCCAGATCGCCTCTTCGCATTCCTCGCACTGATAGCCGGAAGGCACCTAGGCCGGAACACCTTTCATGCGATCGGCGAGCAGTTTCGGAATTTCAGATGGGCGATCCGCTACCGGCACACCAGCATCGGCAAACGCGGCAACTTTGCTTTCCGGCGTACCCGTGTTGCCCGAAATGATCGCGCCCGCGTGACCGAGACGCTTGCCCTT
>Ga0302324_100015545_pt1 | contig 15264 bp, 12 predicted proteins | sample Palsa_T0_1_FD_201949 | JGI IMG/M metagenome (GOLD analysis project Ga0302324, IMG submission 201949) | Peat permafrost microbial communities from Stordalen Mire near Abisko, Sweden - Palsa_T0_1 | ecosystem: Environmental > Terrestrial > Soil > Palsa > Peat permafrost | place: Sweden: Abisko...
CTCGCGGCCTTCGAAGAATTCTGCGATTTGCTTGAGTTCCTCATAGGTTTTGGGCGGCGCAAGATCACGGCTGTACTTCTTCTTGAATTCGGCCTGAATCTCTGGCCGCGCGAACCAGTCCTTGCGATACGTCCAGCCGACGGCGTCGGCCATGGCAGGCAGCGCCCAGTAATTCGGCGTGTTTTTGGGCCACTCCGAATAGCCGAGCACGGTCGCCGGCACGAAGTCAGCCATCGAGATGTGTTCTTTGGCGAAGAAGTCGTTGAGCTTGATGTACCAGTGGTTTTCCGCCGCGCCGCCGATCCATTGGCTGTCGCCGATGATCAAATCGCACAACTTGCCGTGCGAATTGAGCTCGTTGAGAAAGCGGTCGGCATAGCTCGTCCAGGGGACGAACTCGTATTTCATCTCAATGCCGCTTTCCTTGGTGAAGTCCTTGCCAAGTTCGACGAGTGCGTTGGCCGGATCCCACGCCGCCCAGCACAGGGTGAGTTGCTTATTCTGGGCTGCCGCGGGCTGGCTGCCGAGAGCCGTCAACGCGATACCGGCGCCGAGCGCGAACGCTCCGGCGACGTATCTCGACCATTTTGTCACGGACTTTCGCATGTGCTTCCCTCTCTTGAACATTTGCTTTTCGTTTCCGGAGCGCCTTCGGCCGGAGACGATGCGAGCATCGAAGCCCGAGCGGGCTGAGGCCGGTGTTCAAGGATGGGGATTCGGCTGGGCTGTGCGGCCGCCGTACCCTCCCTCGTCGTTGCCTCCAGGCGCGATGTTCAGTTAAGTCTTATTACTAAACACGTAAAACCAATTGTCGGCCACGGTCAAGAGACAAATTTCGAGTGGGCAGGGTCGCAGGATCGGGCCTTGTCGGGGCCTCCCACAATCACTCTGGTGGTGCTATATTTATCGAGCTTTGACAGGCCGAAATCCTGCCCACTGCGGGTTCAAGGGTCGACGTTGGGACCCGCGTTGGGAGGGCCTCATTCTGGCCGCTACGGTTGGCGGACACGACTTGGCGCCCGGTCCGGGTGCGTATCAATTCGTGTTTACTAACGCATTGCACTAAACTATGGCCGTACCGGCTCCGCCGGCGCTGACCATCGCATGACCGCCGATTTGCGAACCAAGGCTTCTGTTGATCGGCGAGCTTTTGCCTAACGCCGCGCCGGCGCGTTTAGGATTGAGCCGCGCGCGTTAACGGCCGTCGGGCGTCCGCAAGCCGAACCAAGCATCGCGGATCTGCTGATAATGCACCATCGGATCGTAGATCGCGACCGGCAGCCGAAGCTCCTGGGCTGACAACCGGCCGACGGCTGACAACAAACTGTATGACGCGACGACGCGATCGTGCTGGGCGACGATAAGGCTGACGCGCGCATTCACCAAAGCCTGCTCGGCGTTGAGCACGTCGAGCGTCGTGCGTTGGCCGGCCTGGGCTTCATTGCGAACGCCTTCCAGTGCCCGCTCGGAAGCGTCGTTCTGGCGGACCGCGGCTTCGACCTGCGCCTTGGCCGCCTGCAACTGACCCCAGGCTTGAACAACGTTCGCCTGGGTCTGGTCGCGGACTTGATCCACGTTGAGCCGCTGTTGTCCGACTGTTTCCTTGTCGAGCCGAATGGCCGAGTATTCCGCGCCTCCCTGATAGATCGGAACCGAGAGATTGAGCATCACCGTTCCGAGAAACAGATTGGGCGTGAGGATATTGGAATAAGTTTGCTGTTGGACGCTGCCCTGAAGGGCGAGCGTCGGCCACAGCGCGCCCTCCGCGATCTTCACTTGCAACTGAGCGACATCGACGCCGTACAGTGCTGCGGTTACCGACGGATTTTCCGCGGTGCCGACCGCGATTGCCGCGTTCAACGTGTTTGGCGCGAGCCGATCCACCGGTGAAGCTGGGGAGAGGTTGGCGGGGTCGGCACCGATGATGCGCCGATAGTTGGCCCTCGTCGTCATCAGGGTGGATTCCGCGCCGTGCAGGGTAGCCTCGCCTGCCGCCAATTGCGCCTCCGCCTGGGCGACGTCGGTGGGCGTGACTTGGCCGGCGTTGAAGCGATTTTGCGTGTCCTTGAGCGTGCGCTGTAAGACGCGAATGTTGTTCTGCTGCACTTCGAGGTTTGCGGTGTCGCGGGACACGTCCATGTAGGCAGCCGCCGCCGAAAGCAGCACCGACTCCTCCATCATCCGCAGCGTCTCGCGCGCGGCGGTAACCTGGCTTTCCGCCTTGCGGACTTTGTTGGCGGTCTGCCCGCCGTTGAAGAGCGTCTGTCCGCCGGTGAGCCCCACCGAACGCGGGGTGGTGAAGCCTTTGACCGTGTATGAGACGCCGTTCGGTAAGGCCGGCGGAATCGGCGGAATGACTCCCGTCGTGTTTGTATATTGCTCGGCGACCGAGGCAGTCGCCGAGAGAGTAGGCCGATACCCGGACAGCGCTTGCGATACGCCCTCGTCGTTCTGGCGGACGATGGCGCGTTGGGCGTTGAGTTGCGGGTTCCCCTGATAGGCTCGCGCCAGCGCCGATTCCATCGTCTCCGCGGCAAGTTCACGCGACGCCACGGCCATAAGCGCGACGACTGCCACCACCGTCCCCGCTATCGCGCGCGGGGTCCGTCCAGCCGGCTGGGATTGCGAGCGTTTTCGCGTTGCGGGAACCATCACTCTACGCGTCACAACCGGCCCCAATTTTCACCGTGAAAACCTTAACTTACGGGTATCCGCCTTACAAGGTTTGGCGCGGTGTTAGGTACCGTGATCGGGGCGCGCAAGTAAGCGAAGTTCCCGCAGACCGAGGGAGATCGTGGCCAAGAGGAGTGGCAGCACGAAGTAGAGCGCGCGGAACATTAGGAGCGCCGCCAAAAGCTCTTCCCGCTGAAATTGTGCAAGGCCGACGAGCATGGTGAGCTCGATGACGCCCAGGCCGCCGGGCGCATGGCTGACCGTCCCCAGCAGCGTGGCTGTCAGGAAGATGACCAGCACGGTGACGAAGCCGACCGCGGGAGTCGGCGGCAGCAGGATATACATCGCCATCGTCACCAGGCTCAGGTCCAGCGCGCCGATGCCGATCTGCACCAGCGTGAAACGCAGACTTGGCAGGACGATCCGCCAGCCGGCGTGGCCGACAGCGCGCCGTCGCGGCGTAAGCCACAGCAGATAGCAGGCGATTGCGGCCAGCCCTGCGAGTCCGATGGCTCGGTTGATCCACGACGGCAGATGATCGACCGCGCTTGCGGCTTCGGGTGCGTACGCCGTCGCGCCCCCAAGCAGAAACGCGTTGCCAAGCCAAAAAGTCATACCCGTGACGAATGCGATCTTGGCGATATCGACAACGGTCAGGCCCCAACCGGAGTAGATCCGAAATCTGATAAGACCGCCGGTCAACACGGCGGCGCCCAAACCGTGGCCGATCGTGGAACTCGTAAAGCTCGCCAGCGCGGCGACCGCGTAGGGCACCTTGTGCCGGCCGATCGTGTGAAGCGCGAACAGATCGTAAAAAGTCAACGTGATGTAGCCCGCGACCACGAACGCGCCGGCGGTTGCAATTTTTTGAATCGGCTGGGCCTTGAGCGCGGCCGCGACCTTGTCGAAGTCGGCATCGCGCAGCAGCTCGTAAAGGACGAAGGCCGCCGTGGCGAGGACCAACAGGCTGATCGCTGCGCTGATCGTGCTGCGGCCGAGCCTGGAAGCGATCTTCTGCGCGAGGGTGTTCGTCACATCTCGTTTCAGCGTGAGGCGACGAACTTTTGAGAACAAGTCCCCACACGATTCGCGGCAAACTCCCACCGAAGTGTAACAACAATGTTACGAACTGAAATAACTCGGTCAGCGCTGCGCCGTCACCGTCATACGATTGAGACACGAAATGGCAATTGTTGTCGCACGCGATTCGGCAACAGCAAGGGGCGGTCTCAACCGCGTGCCCGATGAAGGTTCTCGTCGCCACTGACGCGTGGCATCCACAGGTCAACGGCGTGGTCCGCACTTTGGGATCGTTGGCGCGGGCGGCAAACAAACTCGGCGTAGCGATCGAATTTCTGTCGCCGGAAGGCTTCCCGTCTTTTCAAGTGCCGACTTATCCAGGCTTGCGCCTTGCTGTGCCCAGCCGGCGCGGCATTGCCGAGCGCATCGAAGCGGCGACACCGGACGCCATTCACATCGCTACCGAAGGTCCAATCGGTTTCGCCGTGCGTTCCTATTGCCGTCGCAACGGGCGGCCATTCACGACCAGCTACACGACACGTTTCCCGGAATACATTTCGGCCCGCTCACCGATTCCGGAAGGCTGGATTTATGCGGCGCTGCGCTGGTTCCACGCCGGCGCGACGGTGACCATGGTGGCGACGCCCTCGCTCATGAGCGAGCTTGGCCGGCGTGGTTTCGCTCATCTGGGTATGTGGACCCGGGGCGTGGATGTCGATCTCTTCCGCCCCGATCGCGCGTTCGATCTCGGGTTGCCGCGTCCGATCTTTATGACGGTAGGCCGTGTCGCCGTCGAAAAAAATCTGGAAGCGTACCTGTCGCTCGATCTTCCCGGCACTAAGGTTGTGGTCGGCGCCGGCCCGCAGGAGGCGAAGCTCAAACGGGAGTTTCCCGACGCGAAATTTCTCGGGCCCCTGGAGAATGGAACGCTCGCCGCGCATTTGGCGTCCGCGGATGTTTTTGTTTTCCCGAGCCGCACCGATACTTTCGGCATCGTGCAGCTTGAGGCGCTCGCAAGCGGCGTTCCGGTTGCAGCCTTTCCCGTCACTGGCCCGAAGGACGTCGTCGGCGATAACCCGATCGGCGTTTTGCACGAAGACCTCGGCCGCGCTTGCTTGGAAGCATTGCAGCTTCCTCGCGAGGCCTGCCGCAAATTCGCGCTCAACTATTCCTGGGAAAACAGTGCGCGTCAGTTCCTCGGCCACGTCCGCAAGGTGGCGACCGGCGGCAGCCGCGAACTCGATACGGCGGTTACCATCACCGAAACTGCCGCCGGCTGACGCCGGCGAGGCAGATGTCGTTACGTAGCAGGGTGGCAACAAAAGGATCGGATATGACGAACCTCTCGCATGTGGAACTCGACAAACAGACCGTCACCACGGCCTACGCGCTGTGGGCGCCGGTCTACGATCTCGTGTTTGGAGCGGTGTTCGAGCGCGGCCGTCAGGCAGCGATCGCGGCGGCGGAACGAGTCGGCGGGCGCATTCTCGAAGTCGGGGTCGGAACCGGCATATCGCTGCCCCATTATTCGCGGGAATGCCGGCTGTGTGGCGTCGATATTTCCGAGCCGATGCTGCGCAAGGCGCACGAGCGAGTCGCCGAATTCGACCTGACCAACGTCGAAGGGCTTTGGGTCATGGATGCCGAGCAGTTGTCGTTTCCTGATGACTCTTTCGACGTGGTGGTCGCGCAATATGTCGTCACTACAGTACCGAATCCCGAGGCGACGCTCGACGAATTCGCCCGCGTGTTGAAGCCGGGCGGGGAGATTGTGCTGGTCAGCCGCGTCGGAGCGGAGGCGGGGTTGCGGCGGGCCCTTGAGCGCGGGTTCGCGCCGGCGGCGCGGAAGCTCGGCTGGCGCACGGAATTTTCGTTCGAACGCTATAAAAAATGGGCGGAGCGCACCAGCGGCGTTCACCTCATCGAACGCCGCGCCATTCCGCCGCTCGGGCATTTCTCGCTCATTCGCTTCGCCAAGGACAGTGGAGCGCAAGTAGTGCGCCCAGGCTTTGCGCAGGAAACCTATCCGGCGGCACGCGCGGCGTCCTGAAACTCACCGGCCGGCCGGTGGCGGTTCCCTCGGGCGAGGTTTGCTCGCCTGTCATCGGGGATTCATCGAATCGCCATAACCAGAATGGATGACCTCATGACGGGGACTCACATGGACAGCTTTCTCGCGACCCTGCGCACGCAGCGCTGGGACGATCATCGTTACTATCATCACAGCCGGATCAACCAGTCGCTGCACTTCGTCAGCGCCATCAGTTTTTTGTTTTCCTACGTGATGGTGTTTAAGGATCCCGCTATTTCCGCCTTGGCCGGCTGGGTGGTGGCGATGACCACGCGCCAATGCGGCCACTTTTTCTTCGAACCGAGGGACTACGACACCGTCAACCAAGCGAGCCATGAGTACAAGGAAGAGATCAAGGTAGGCTATAACCTCCGCCGCAAGGTCGTGCTGTTGACGATCTGGGCGCTGTCGCCGCTGGCGCTATATTTCGATCCCACCCTCTTCGGTATTTTCACGCCGGCCGCGGGCAAGATGGACTTCATTCGCCAAGTCGCGGAGATCTGGCTCGTCATCGGCATTGGCGGGGTCCTGTTCCGCACTGTGCATTTGTTCTTTCTCAAGGACGTGCAGAGCGGGCTGGTCTGGGCGACGAAGATTCTCACCGATCCCTTCCACGACATCAAACTTTACCACAAGGCTCCGCTCGCACTGCTGCGCGGCGAACTGATCGATCCCGGTATCGGAGCAGAAGTCGCTGACTGGCACGAAGAGGAAGCCGAAGAGCTGCCGCGGCTGACGTAGTCGCAGCAGCGGATGGAACTAGGCGGAAAACAGGCGGCGGGCGATCATCTCCCTGAGGATCGTCCGCTTGATCGATTTGTCGGTCAGTGCCGGACTGCACCACCACCAGCCGTCGTGCTGCATGGCTTTTGCGGCTCTAACAAAGCGATCGGCGACCGCGGCGAAGTCGGCCTCGGCGTAATCGAGACTGAAAATGAGGCGTCCGGTTCCGACCCAGCTCAATGCCAGCCCCTCGGCGCGCAAATAATATTGCAGCATCCAGTTGTAGCGCGACGGCCGCGTGTAGCAGACGGTCCAAATCGAAGACAGGTTGGCGACCTCGACGGGCAGCCCCTCCGCGCGCAGCCGTTCGTTGAGTTTTTCCGCGCGCCCGTTCCAGATTTGATCGAGATCCCGGTAGACCGACTCGCCCTCCGGCATCTGCAGATGGCGCAGGAATTCGTTCATCGTTGCCATCACGTAGGGGTGCGAATTGAACGTGCCTCGGGCAAAGCAGATGTCGGCCGGCCGGTCGTCGCGAAAGCGCTTCATCAGGTCGCTGCGTCCACACGCGACGCCGACCGGAAGGCCGCCGCCGAGCGTTTTGCCGTAAGTGACGAGATCAGCGCGTACGCCGAAATAGTCCTGCGCGCCCCCTTTGGCGAGACGAAAGCCGACGAACACTTCGTCGAAGATGAGGACGATGTTCTGTTCGGTGCAGACAGTCCGCAGGGCCTTGAGCCAAGAGGCGTAGGCGTCCTTGTCGAAGTGCGCCCGGCGTCCGCTGTCCAACAGCGCCGAGTCGCTCGGTACCGATCCGTTCGGATGCAAGGCCTGCAGAGGATTGACGAGGACACAAGCAATGTCGCGGCGGGTGCGCAGAACGCGCAGCGAATCCTCAGACATATCCCGGAGCGTGTAAGTGTCGCGCGCGGGCTGTGGATTGCCGATGCCCGGCTGCACGTCGCCCCACCAACCGTGGTAGGCGCCGCAAAATCGCACCAGATGCGATCGTCGCGTATGGTAGCGCGCGAGCCGCACTGCCTGCATCACGGCTTCCGTGCCCGACATATGGAAGGAGACTTCGTCGAGGCCGGAAATCTCCTTCAGCAGTTTCACATTCTCGACAATCAAGGGATGATAGGGGCCAAGCACCGGGCCGAGCTCGCGTACGCGCGCCGCGCCGCGCTCGATGGCGCCCTTGTAAAAGTCGTAGCCGAGGACGTTCACGCCGTAGGATCCGCTGACATCGTAGAAGCGATTGCCGTCGAGATCGGTAACGGTCACGCCGGCGCTCGATTGCATGAACGCCGCGGAGGGCAGGTGGGTGCGCACGTAGCGGCTGTACTGGAACGGTACCCGGTAGGCGTCGGTGAACTGCAGATCGGAGATGCTGTCGGCGGCCTCCGCGGTGCGCCGGACAGTCTCGGCGAAACACGTTTTGTACAGCCCGGAGAGGCGCTCGAAGCCGGCGCGGCGGCGACCCGCGACATCAGCCGGCGCATCGTCGGAGCAAAAGAACCGCGTTTCATCGTAGTCGTAGAACGGCACAAAGGCGGCAAGCCGGCGCGCGATCCGCGCATGACCTGCAAGCGACTTATGCTTCGCCTGCGAGAGCCCGATCCGTTGCCGCAGCCTCACCAGCGAGGTCGCGAGGGCGGCGCCACCGACCCCATAAAGCGCCAGTGTCGTGGTGGCCCAGGTTGTTGTGGCGAATGCCATCGAATCGCGGTTTACCCGCCGGATTTGACAGCGCCATGACGGTCCGGTCCCGGCTGCTGCGCCTGCTCGGCCAGGAGGACATCAATTTCCTCATCACCAACCGCATCCCGCGCCGGCTCGCTACTCAGTTCATCGGCTGGTTCAGTCGGATCGAGCAACCGCTCATTCGCGACCTGTCGATCAGCGTTTGGCGGCTGTTTTCCGACCTCGATCTGCGCGAGGCGAAGACGACGCAATTCCGCAGCATGCACGACTGTTTCACCCGCGAACTCAAGGAGGGCGCGCGTCCGATCGACACGCGGCCTGACATCCTCGTCAGCCCTTGCGACGCGATCGTCGGCGCCTGCGGCGCTATCGCGGGCACCGAGCTTTATCAAACCAAAGGATTTCCGTACACGCTGGGCGATTTGCTCTGTGATCGCGATCTGGTCAAAGCTCACCGCAATGGCCGCTACGTCACGTTACGGCTCACCTCGAGCATGTATCACCGCTTCCACGCGCCGCACGATTGCCACGTCGAGCAGGTGATCTACATTTCCGGCGATACCTGGAACGTCAATCCGATCGCGCTCAAGCGTGTCGAGCGACTGTTTTGTAAAAACGAACGCGCGGTGGTGAGGACCAGGCTCACCGAGAATGGCCAGCCTGTCACGCTGGTCGCGGTCGCCGCTATTCTGGTCGCCGGCATCCGTCTGCGCTGCCTCGAAAGGCCGCTCGTCCTGGCACATTCCGGACCGAACGTCATGGCGTGTGACGCGCCGTTCCGCAAAGGCGACGAGTTGGGTTGGTTCGAGCACGGCTCGACCATCATCGTCTTTGCGCCTGAAGGTTTTGCGCTGTGCGACGAGCTCCGCGAGGGCGCAACGATTCGCGTCGGTGAGCCGCTGATGCGCTTGCCGTAACGCGCCCGCGGCAAGTATTGTGGTGCAGCACGATCTATTCGGAAAACCGGCTTCCGCTTTCCCGGATCATGCTCTAGCCGGCCTTCTGCTTCGGCATGATCGCTTCGTCGAGCTCCTGCGCCCGCGCATAGGCCGGACGCGCACTGATCCGCTGCCAATAGGTCTCGAAGGCGGGGCGTTTTTCGAGCGTGCCAAACATCAGGCCGAAGCCGATCTGCGAGCCGACATAGACGTCGGCCGCCGTAAAACTGTCGCCGACCAGATAATTGGTACTCGACACTGCGTCCTCGAGCGTTTTCATGACCCGGTCGAAATTGCCATAGCCGATCGAGGGCTCTCTTTCGGGTGGGACGACGAAGCCGAACGCTTTGTTACTGACCGACGCCTCGATTGGTCCGGCGGCGAAGAATAGCCAGCGATAATAGGGCGCTCGCAAATGGTCGCCGGGGGGCGGCGCCAGCTTCGCTTGTGGAAATGCGTCGGCGAGATAAGCGCAGATGGCGGCCGCTTCGGTCACGACGGCGTCGCCGTGCCGGAGCGCCGGCACTTTGCCCATCGGATTAACGGCGAGATAGGCCGGCGCCTTCATGGTGGTGCCGTAGTCGAGCACTTCGGTGCGGTAGGGATGGCCGACCTCTTCGAGCATCCAGCGCGCGATGCGGCCGCGCGACCGCGGATTGGTGTAGAAAACGAGTTCGTCGGCCATGTGTCGTTTCCTTTCCCGGTTCTGTTTCAAGTCCTACCATGGGGTGCGGCGCAACGGCATGCAATATTGAAGACTTCCCAGCGCGCGCCAGCGGGCCAGGGCGCGTGCTCGTAAATCCGGTACTGTAAGCGCGGTTCGCTGGATGTCCGCTTCGCGCCGAAAGCGACTGCATTGCCGCCTCGCCGCGAAATGTCGCGATGGGCCAATCGGCGTCATTTTGCGCTGCGGAAAAACAGCGAGCCTTTTCGGCGTTAGACCCCCGTGAAGTCGGACAGACTTGCCTAGTGTGGCGTGATACAGCATCAGCCAGCCTCCCGCGGCTATAATGCTACCGGACAGAGTCACCCCTCGGGATACCCATTCCGTCACGATTCGAATGAAGCGAGACGCTTCTGTCCCGCAGCTAGGCATAAATGTCTTTCGCGATTGGAAAAGATTGACGAAAAGGGGCGCCTCCGAATTGCGGCCCACCGAACTGACCATCCGCAAGGATCGGGCCGACTTGTCCGTCCTGCGCGACACTTTGGATCGAGTCGCCGCCGAACACGGTATTTCCGGCAAGTCGTTGATCGAGCTGCAGGTCGTGCTTGACGAAATCATCAGCAACACCGTCAAGTACGCGTGGCCCGAGGGGGGCACGGCACGAATTACTGGTTCGCCTGACCGTAGATGGCACGGTTGTGGAGGGTGGAGGTCATGGATGACGGGCAGCCGTACGACCCGCTCAACACGGCATCATAGATCTGTTTGTCGGTTGGAGCCGGGGTGTGCGCCAGAAGCGCCGCCGCCTGCATGATCTGGCAGGGCCTGGCAATAGCCGCATTGTCGTCGCGAGGGGCAGGAGCGGTCATCCTACCCATTCAATCTTAACCGGTCAGCGTGAGCTATTTTGCTCAGACTTCGCACGGATAAAGGCGAAGCCTATCAGAAGTGCCGCTGGCATTTTTTGCACGTGCACGCTTGCCCGCGGCGCACCCCTCACAGGGAGAAATTCCATGATTCGTACATTCATGCTCGTTGCGGCGACGGCCGCAATCCTTGCGCTCTCGCCAACGGCTTTCGCACAGCCCACCATGTCAAGCCACGGCACAGCCGACGAAGCCAAGGCCATGCTCGCCAAAACGGTGGCCGCCCTGAAAGCGGATAAGGCCAAAACGCTCGACCTGATCAACAAGGGTGAAGGCGGATTCCTCGATCGCGACCTCTATCCATTTTGCTCCAACGCCAGCGACGGCATGATCGTTGCCATTGGCAACCCTAATGCAAAGCGATTGATGGGCATGGACGCTAGGACCCTAAAGGACCCCACCGGCAGGCTGTATGGCGAGGAAATCTACGCCGCGGCACAGAACCCGGAAGGTCAAATCACTGAGGTCAGCTACGCGTTTGCAATGCCGGGTCCCGAGACAATGCCGGTGCCGAAGGTGAGTTTCGTAACCAGGGTCGGCGATCTGGGCTGCGGCGTCGGCTATTACAAGTAGATCGTTCCAGAACCAACGATCTTGTGGGGCGCCGAAGTACGGCGCCCCCGTCACGCTAATTTAGTCAGATCGTATGCATTCCGCATGTGTAGTTGGCCGTCGGGTCTCAGCGGTTGAGATGTACGGACCGGGTCATTTTCGACCGGGACGAGGCCAGCACCAGCTCCCGCCATGTCGGCTGTACTCCCGAAAGGGGAAGTAACATCAGGGTATTGGCATATGCCGTGATCGGCCTTTGCCGGTTGATGGCGCCACCCGGCGGGTGATTCACGCGCCCGTGCGCGCACGTTCGCGTGAGCGGCCCTTCAACGAGATCTGGCAATGTCGGTGGGTCACCGATACCACAAGCGCGCGGCGAATTACCTCGCCTTTATCCAGTTTGCGTCAATCCGACTATGGCTGCGCGTCAATGAGTCCGCGCCTCAATCGGCGGTTAGTGTGCGATAGATTTCCGCGCTGTCGCGCGCGCGCCGTAAAGCCGCCATGATCGCCGGGTCCCGGAGCTTGCGCGCGATGCAGGCCAGCGCTCCGAGCCGGTCGCCGTTCGGCGTGTCCGGAAGCATCAACAAAACAACAGTGTCGACCGGCTTGCCGTCGACGGCATCGAAGTCGATGGGTTTTCTGAGACGAGCCAGCATCCCGAACGGCTTGGCGACTTGATGAAATCGTGCATGCGGCAGCGCCACGCCGTCGCCCGTTCCCGTCGATCCAAGCTCCTCACGTTTGAGGAGCTCTGAAAGGACGAGGGCCGGGAGTACGTCAACGGCCGATCCGGCCCTTCGCGCCAGCTCTTCCAGGAGGTTTCGTTTGTCCGAGGCGGCGACGTCGATCGCCACGTCGGCTAGAGAAAGGAAGTCGGAAACTTTCATCGCCAGAGACATGACTTGAGATACTTCGGGCGTAGTGAAGCCGCGACTACTGACGTTCAGTCGGGAGCATGCAGCCGATAACCGATGCCCGTTTCGGTGAGAATGTGCCGGGGCTGCTCGGGATCGGCCTCGATCTTTTGCCGGAGCTGGCGGACATAGACGCGAAGATACTGGGCATCGGTCAACTCGTCCCAAAGCTCGCCGAGCAAGAATCGATGCGTGAGCACCTTGCCCGCGTGCTGAACCAGCACCCGCAACAGGTCGTATTCCTTGGGCGAAAGCTTTACGTCCTTGTCGCCGACTTTAACGATGCGACGAACGAGATCGACGGAAAGGTCGCCGACCCGAAACACTGGCCGTTCACCGTGGGTCTGCAATTGGTGGCGCAGCGCCGCCCGTATTCTGGCGAGAAGCTCGTCCATGCCGAACGGCTTGGTTACGTAGTCATCGGCGCCGAGATCGAGCGCCTGGACTTTGCCGGCCTCGTCGCCACGGCTGGATAACACGACGATGGGAACGCTTTCGTTGCGCGCGCGGATCGTCTGCAGCAACTCGTGTCCCTGCATATCGGGCAGGCCGAGATCGAGAATAATTAGGTCGGGACCTTGGCTCAGAAGTTCAAGGGCAGTCTTGCCGTTCGGCGCTTCGAGTGTCTGATAGCCTTGGGCGGTCAAGCCCATGCGCAGGAGCTTGCGGATGGGCGGTTCATCATCGACCACCAGCACGCGGAGCGGAGCGGCACTCATGCGGCGGCGTCCAAACTTTGTCGCTGGCGCGGGATCGGCAAACTGATGGTGAAGGCAGCCCCGCTGCGGTCGGTGCGATTTTCCGCCACGATCGTGCCGTGCATGGCTTCGACAAAGCCGCGCGAAATCGCCAGCCCCAGGCCGGTACCGGCGCGAACCTGATCGGTCTTCTGCGCCCGGTAGAACTTGTCGAAGACGTGGTCGAGATCGTTTGCGGGAATGCCGCTTCCTTCATCGAGAACGCGCAGGCAAACCGATTCCACGTTTCGCCAGCTCTGGATGCGGATCGTGGTCTCGGGCGGCGCGTATTTCGCGGCGTTGTCGAGGAGATTGAACAGGACTTGCTCGAACAGCACGGCGTCAAGTTCGAGCATCGGTAAATCCGGGGCCAGCTCGAGTTCGACGGTGTGGTGCGACAAGATACGGCTCGCCCGGCGCAATGCGCTGCCCACGATCTCGCCGACGTCGTGCATTGCGACGTTCGGCGTGACCGCGCCCGATTCCAGTTTGGTCATGTCGAGAAGGTTGGCGATAAAGCGGTTGAGCCGTTCGGATTCATCGATGATGGTCGTCAGCAGATCCGTCTTCTCGGCATCGTTGAGCTTGTCGCCGATATCGCGCAGCGTTCCCGCCGCGCCCAGCACGGACGCCAACGGCGTCTTCAGGTCGTGCGAGATGGAGGTGAGAAGGGCGGAGCGCAGCCGCTCGGTTTCGGCCGTTCGCTCGACGCGGTCCATCTCCTCGACCAGACGGACGCGCTCGATTGCGAGCGCGCCCTGATCGCGCAATGCATCCAGCAGCCGCCGCTGATCTGGTGTGAGCAGCGGCCCCGGCTTGTCGCTGTCGATGCCCATCACGCCGATGGCGCCGCGTCCGGTATTCATCGGCAGGAACAGGCGCTTGGCGCCGGGAAGGGTGTCGGAACCGCGGCCGGCGGCCCGATCGTTCTCCCAGGCCCACTTCGCCGCCGCCAAGTCGGCTTCGCCGAGGGTATCCTCAGGCGGGTAACCGGCTTTCACGGCGATTGAGCCGTGCTCCGGCAACAGCAACATGACCCGCACTTTGAGCATCAGCGCGGTCTGATAGGCCGTGGCCCAGAGAACGTCGTCCAGCGTCACGGCTCCGGCAAGCTTGCGGCTGAACGAATAGAGCGATTCGGTGGTGCGGGCGCGGTCCGTCGCAGTGATCGCCTGGGTGCGGCCTCGTGCCGCGACCGTGGAAACGACCACAGCCACGATCGTGAAGAAAATAAAGGCGGCGACGTTGGTCGGATCGGTGATGGTAAATGTGTAGATCGGCGGCAGGAAGAAATAGTTGTAAGCGAGCGACGATGCCACGCTCGCCAACAGTGAGGGCAGGAGGCCGAGACGTACCGCGACCCCGACGACGCCGGTCAGAAACACCAGATCGACATTCTCGACCCCAAACCAGGGTTGGATTACCTCAGCGGCCGCAAGCGCCAGTGCCACCGCGAGTAGCGCGAAAACGTAGGGCTGGGGCTCGAACGTCTCTTCGCGCTCGGCGGCGCGGATCGACTTTTTCGGGATCGGCTGGCCGGCGATGGTGTCGCCGGCGATGACGTGGACGCTGATGTTGCCCGAACGGCGGACGAGATCGTGGACCACGGAGCCGTGCAAGATCTCGAACCAGCGCGTGCGGGTCGTCTTGCCGATCACAATCTGCGTGACATTGTTGGCTTGGGCGTAGCCGATCACGTCGTCGGCAATCGGCCGATCGCCGCCGGGAAGCGTGATAGCTTCGCCGCCAAGCGCTTCGGCGAGCCGCAGCGTGTCGGCAATGCGGTCGCGCTCTTCCTCCGAGAGTTGCACGCTGCGCCGGCCCTCGACATAGAGCGCCACCCACGGCCCATGCAGGCGGTCGGCGAGCCGTTTGGCGTAGCGGACCAGGCCGGCGCAGCGCGGATCGTCGCTGATGCAAACCAGGATGCGCTCGCCGGCTGCCCACGGGCCCTTGATGGCGTGCGCCTGCATTTCCGTGAGCAATTGCTCGTCCACCCGGTCGGCGGTGCGGCGCAAAGCGAGCTCGCGCAAAGCGGTCAAATTGACCGGCGAGAAGAAGTGTTCGAGTGCGCGCTCAGCCTGTTTGGGGACGTAGACCTTGCCTTCCTTTAGCCGCTGGATCAGATCGTCGGGCGTCAGGTCGACCAGTTCCACGGCGTCCGCACGATCGAACACGGCATCCGGCACCGTTTCGCGCACGCGCACATGCGTGATCTGCGCGACCACGTCGTTGAGGCTCTCGATGTGCTGGATATTGACGGTCGTGTAGATGTCGATGCCGTGATTCATCAGTTCTTCAACGTCGAGATAGCGTTTCGGGTGACGGCTGCCTTC
>Ga0302324_100015547_pt1 | contig 15262 bp, 21 predicted proteins | sample Palsa_T0_1_FD_201949 | JGI IMG/M metagenome (GOLD analysis project Ga0302324, IMG submission 201949) | Peat permafrost microbial communities from Stordalen Mire near Abisko, Sweden - Palsa_T0_1 | ecosystem: Environmental > Terrestrial > Soil > Palsa > Peat permafrost | place: Sweden: Abisko...
TGAAAATGTCCGAGATCAAAGATTTATCGGCGCAGGAACTCACGGCCAAGAGCCGGGACCTGCGGCAGGAGATATTCACCTTGCGTTTGCAGCAGGCCAGCAGCCAATTGGAGAAGCCGGCCCGCCTGCGCCTCCTGCGCCGGGACGTCGCCCGATTGGAAACCCGGATTTCTCAACTCCGCCTCCAGGCGGCTTAAGGGATATATGCCAGAACCCACACCACCAGCCACGCAGCCAGCCGCCACGCCGCCCGCGCGCGGACATCGTAAAGAGCGCCTGGGCAAGGTCATCTCGGCCAAAATGGCCAAGACCATTGTCGTGGAGGTCCAGCGCCGTTTCCCCCACGCGCAATACAAGAAGGTGATCACGGCCTACGCCAAGTTTTACGCCCACGACGAAAAACGCGAGGCCAAGGTCGGCGACCTGGTTTTGATCCGCGAAACGCGGCCGCTCTCCAAGTTGAAGCGCTGGCGTCTGACCCAGGTGGTGGAGCGCTCCCCCGAAGCTCCGGTCGTCGCCGCCTAGCCCGAATTTATGTTACAGGTTCGCTCCATTTTAGACGTGGCCGACAACAGCGGCGCCAAACGGGCCGCCGCCATCGGGGTCATCGGCCGCAACCAGCGTTATGCCGGCATTGGCGACATCATCAAGGCCCATATCAAGGAAGCCGCGCCCGACGGGACAGTCAAGAAAGGGGAAGTGGTCGATGCGGTCGTGGTGCGCACGCGCAAGCAGATTCGCCGGGCGGACGGCTCGTATCTGCGCTTTGACAGCAACGCCATTGTCATCATTGACAAGGAAAACAACCCGCGCGGCACGCGCATTTTCGGCCCGGTGGCCCGCGAATTGCGCGACAAGCGGTTCATGAAGATCATTTCCCTGGCGCCGGAGGTTATTTAGTTATGCCCAAAGCCCATGTCAAAAAAGGGGATGAAGTGGTGGTTATCGCCGGGTCCGAAAAGGGCCGGCGCGGCAAGATTCTCCAAGTCAAGACCAAGAAGCAGCGCCTGGTCATCGAGGGCCTCAAGATGATCAAGCGCCACACGCGCAAGAATCAGAACCAGGCGCAGAGCGCCATTGTCGAACGCGAAGGCTCGATCCACATGTCCAATGTCGTCTTGGCCTCCATTTATGACGCGCGTGTCGCCGCCGCCGCCCCAACCGAGACGCCTGAGGCCTCAAAAGCATGAAACCCAGACTTTACCAGAAATACATCGAAGAGGTGCGGCCCGCCCTGCGCGAGAAACGCAAGTACGGCAACGTCCACCAGATCCCGCGCCTGGAGAAAATTGTGGTCAACATGGGCGTCAGCGCCTCGCTGGAAAAAGGCGCGATTGAGGACGCCACACGCGACATGACCATGATCACGGGCCGCAAGCCCGTCATCAGCAAATCGCGCCACAGCATTGCCAATTTCAAATTGCGCGAGGGCCAGGCCATCGGCTGCCGCGTCACCTTGCGCCGCGAGGTGATGTACGAGTTTTTTGACCGCCTGGTTTCCACCGCCCTGCCCCGCATTCGCGACTTTCGCGGCCTCTCGCCCCGCTCCTTCGACGGGCGCGGCAATTACACCCTGGGGGTGGGCGACCAGACCATTTTCCCGGAGATTGAACTGGACAAGATCAAACGCACGCAGGGCATGGACATTACCATCGTCACCAGCGCGCCCAGCAACGAAGAGGCGCTGGATTTGCTCAAAATGATGGGCATGCCCTTTGCCGAAGCCAAATAAAGAGAGAACATTTTATGGCCAAAACATCCTGGATCCAACGCAACAACAAAAAGAAGCTGACGGTGAAAAAATTCGCCGCCCTGCGCGCCGAGCTCAAAGCCAAGCGTGATTACGCCGGGCTGAGCAAATTGCCCCGCAACGCCAGCCCCAGCCGCGTGGTCAACCGCTGCTCGATGTCGGGCCGGCGCCACGGTTACTTGCGCAAATTCGGCTGCTCCCGCCTGACCTTTCGCGAGGCGGCGTTGAATGGATTGATTCCCGGAGTGACCAAGGCCAGTTGGTAAAATTATGAGCGACCCGATTGCAAACATGCTCACGAGCATCCGCAACGCCGGCCAAGCCCGGTTGCCGCACGCCCTTATACCCCATTCCCGGCTCAAGGAGAGCATCGCCCGCCTCCTGCTGCGCGAAGGTTACGTGGCGGAGGTGGTCGTCGAAGGCAAGCCCTTCAAGTCCATCAAGATCAAGCTCAAATACATCGGCCGCAAAGCCGTCATCGAAGGTCTGCGCCGGGTCAGTTCACCCGGCTTGCGCCGCTACCTGGGCGCGCAGGAAGTCCCGCGCGTGCTGGCCGGGATGGGTGTCTCGATCCTTTCCACTTCCGAAGGCGTGATGACCGGCGTGCAGGCCCGCCAGAAAAACGTCGGCGGCGAATTGTTGTGCGAAGTGTGGTAACATGGCAGAATGCCCGAGCCAAAGATTTTAGTTTATGTCGCGAATAGGAAAACAACCGGTGGTCGTGCCGCCGAAAGTCAAAGTGGAGATCAAAGGCCAGAGGATTTCTGTCGAAGGCCCCAAAGGCAAACTGGATTTTGAGATGCCGGCCCGCACCTCGGCCAGACTGGAGGGCGCCACCCTGCTGGTCAGCCGCCAGGGTGACGACGCCGAAGCCAGGGCTCTGCACGGCTTGAGCCGCGCCTTGGTCAACAATATGGTCAAGGGCGTCAGCGACGGCTTTGTCAAAAAACTCGAAATCCAGGGCGTCGGCTTCAAGGCCGCTGTCCAGGGCAACAAAGTCAATCTGGCCCTGGGCTATTCCCATCCCGTCAATTATCCCATTCCCGACCAGATCAAAGTCACGGTGGAGGAAAACACCAAGCTGACCATCGAAGGGCCCAGCAAGCAATTGGTCGGCCAGGTCGCCGCGGAAATCCGCAGTTACTATCCCCCGGAGCCTTACAAAGGCAAGGGGGTCCGTTACTCCGACGAGAAAGTCCGGCGCAAGGAAGGCAAGACGGTGCAATAAGCATGAGAACCGACAAGAAAAAAAAGCTGGCCACGCTTCGGCACTGGCGCATTCGCAAAAAAATTTCCGGCACCAGGGAACGCCCCCGCATGAGCGTCCGTTTCTCCAACCAGCACATCATGGTGCAGTTCATCGACGACGTGGCGCGCGTGACCCTGGCTTCGACTTCGACGCAGGGCAAGAAGGCGCAGGCGGAGGCAAGACTGGCGGCCAATGTTGTCAGCGCGAAAAAAGTCGGCGCTCTGGCGGCCCAGATCGCCAAGGACAAGGGCATCGTCCGGGTCGTTTTCGACCGCAGCGCCGCGCGTTACCACGGCAAAGTCAAGGCCCTGGCCGATGCCGCGCGCGAAGGCGGTTTGCAATTTTAACCTTGAAGAAAGAACACTGTGCCTGAAATAAATAGAAGTTCACCCGGCAATCAAAGAGGCAACGCTCCCGGCCGCGGCCCCGGTCGCGGTCCGCGCCGCGCCCGGCCCGGCACTGCCGAAGGCGCCGAGCCGACGCTCGAAGCCGGCGGTGGTTCCGAGTTGAGCGAAAAGGTGGTTTTCATCAACCGTTCGGCCAAGGTCGTCAAAGGCGGCCGCCGCTTCAGCTTCAGCGCGCTGGTCGTCGCCGGCGACAAACACGGCCGCATCGGCATCGGCCTGGGCAAGGCGGTCGAAGTTTCCGAAGCCATCCGCAAGGGCGGCGACATGGCCAAACAGCGGATGGTCCAAGTCGCTTTGAAAGAGGCAACCATTCCGCACGAAGTTTTCTGCCGCTACGGCGGGGCCAAAGTGCTGCTGCGTCCGGCTTCCCCCGGCACCGGCCTCATCGCGGGCAAGACGGTTCGCGCCGTGCTGGAGTCAGCCGGGATTAAAGACATTTTGAGCAAGTCGCTCGGCTCCAACAACCCGTCCAATGTCGTCAAGGCCACGCTGGCTGGACTGCAGCGACTCCGGTTGCACGAAGAGATTTACAAGAACCGCGGATTGGAAGTAAAGCCCCGGAAGGCTCCGGTGGCCGCTCCTGTCGTTCACGCCGCCCCGGTTGCCCCGGCTCCAACGCCCGTTGCGGCTCCCGCTCCGGCTCCGGTGGTTCCGCCTCCCCCACCCGCTCCGCCTGCCGGAGAAGCTCCACCGCCGCCCACGGCCTGATTTTTATGCGTTTACACGATCTCAAACCACGCCCCGGCGCCAAGCATCGCCGCAAGCGCCTCGGCCAGGGTGAATCCAGCGGCCACGGCAAGACCAGCGGTCGCGGCGGCAAGGGCCAGACTGCCCGCTCGGGCAGTTCCGTCCGCATTGGATTTGAAGGCGGCCAGATGCCCTTGATCCGCCGCATCCCCAAGCGCGGCTTTAACAACGCCCAATTTGCCGTGCGCTATATCCCGGTCAATTTGGAAGCGCTCAACAAGTTCGACGACGGCGCCACGGTCAATGAGGCCGCCTTGCGCAGCCTGGGCCTGGCCAATGGCCGCGAGAAGCGCGTGAAAATTCTGGGTGATGGCGAATTGACCCGCAAACTGACCGTCCACGCGCACGCTTTCAGCGCCGCGGCCCGGACCAAGATCGAAAAGCTCGGGGGCGCCTGTCAATTGATTGACCTCAAACCGCCGGCCAAGCCCGAAGGCAAGGAACCGGCCAAACCGGCCGAAAAACCGGCCCAATGAGTCCACGATGTTCTCATCCATCCTCAACACACTAAACAACTGCCTCAAGATACCGGAGTTGAAGTCACGGATTGGGTTCACCATTCTGGTGTTGGCGATATGCCGACTGACCTCGCTGGTGCCCGTGCCGGGGCTGGATGGGGCGGCGCTGGCGCAGTATTTTGATTCGGGCGCGGGCAAGAACAGCGCCGGCGGCTTTCTGGGCATGTACAGCATGTTCACCGGCGGCGGTTTCGAGCGCTGCGCCATAGGCGCCCTGGGCATCATGCCTTACATCAGCGCCACGATCATCCTGCAATTGCTGCAGGCGGTCATTCCGTTTCTGAGCAAACTGGCTCGCGAAGAAGGCGGCCGCACCAAGCTGGTTCAATATGGCCGCGTCCTGACGCTGTTCCTCTGTTTGGGCCAGGGCTTCGTCATGGCCATGGGCTGGGAGAATGCCAGTTCCTTTTTCCCCAATTTTCCCAAAACCCTAAGCCTGGTCATGATTCATCCCCTTTGGTGGTATCGCATTCAGACCACCGTCATCCTCTCCACCGGCACCATCCTGCTCATGTGGCTGGGTGAACAAATCACCGATCGCGGCATCGGCAACGGCATTTCACTCATCATCACCGTCGGCATTCTGGCCCGTTTGCCGCAGGCCGGACAGGGGCTGGTCGATATGTTTTTGACCCGGGGAGCAATGGGCGAGCATCGCTTCAATCTCTTCCATTTCATCGCCCTGGTTCTTCTGCTCTTCGCCGTCATCGCCGGGGTGGTGGCCGTGACGCAAGCCGAGCGCAAAATTCCGGTGCAGTACGCCCAGCGTGTGGTGGGGCGCAAGATGTACTCGGGCGGCAGTTCGTTCATGCCGTTGCGCGTCAATTATTCGGGCGTGATGCCCGTCATTTTTGCCTCCGCCATTCTCATGGTCCCGACCATGATGCTCAAGGTTCTGGGCGGCAGGTTCCATTGGAAGGTGTTCGACGAAATGGCCAGCGAATTGCAGCGCGGCTCCCTGCTCTACCTCATTCTTTACGGTTTGATGATCCTGTTCTTCTCTTACTTCTGGGTCGCCACTCAATTCAACGAGTTGCAGATTTCTGACGACATGAAGAAGTCCGGCGGCTACATTCCGGGCGTGCGCCCCGGGCAGGCCACCAGCAATTATTTGCATCGGACCATGAGCCGCATCACCCTGGCGGGGGCGATCTTTTTGACGGTCATCGCCACCATCCCCATTATTCTGGGCGAAGCCATGTCGATTCCGACGACTGTGGCGCAGTTCTTCGGCGGCACCAGTTTGTTGATCATTGTCGGGGTCATGCTCGACACCATGCGGCAAATGGAATCGCATCTGCTCATGCGGCACTACGATGGTTTCTTGAAGAAAGGCCGGATCAAGGGTCGATTCTAGCCGGGCGCGCAGGCGTCCGATCACCTCGTGTGGCCGGAAAAATGATCATTTTAAAGTCGGAGCGTGACCTGGAAGCGATGCGTCCAGCTTGCGAAGTGGCTAGCACGGTCCTGGAAGAAGTGGGGGCTTTCATCCAGCCGGGCCTGACCACGCGGGAAGTCGATGACTTTGCGGCGGGGCGGATGCGGCAATACGGCGCCAAGAGCGCCTTTTTGGGTTACCGCAAGTTTCCGCGCCAGATTTGCATTTCGGTCAACGAGGAAGTGGTGCATGGTCTGGGGGGGCCGCGTCCGCTGGAGTTCGGCGATATTGTCAGCCTGGACATCGGAGTATCGTATCACGGGTATATCGGCGATACGGCCAAAACGGTGGCGGTGGGGGGATGCGACGTGCGGGCGCAGCGGTTGATGGATGTGACGGAACAGGCTCTGTACGAAGGTATTGCGCAGGCGCTGCCAGGCCACAAGGTGGTGGATATTTCGCGCGCGGTGCAGAAGTATGTGGAGTCCAATGGCTACAGCATCGTGCGCGAGTTTGTCGGCCATGGAGTGGGCCGCACGGTGCATGAAGAGCCGCAAGTGCCCAATTATGTTGAAAACGAGAAACAATCGCCTAAGTTGAGGCCCGGCATGACTCTGGCCATCGAACCGATGGTTAATGCCGGAACGGCCCAAGTGGCTGTGCTCAAGGATGGCTGGACAGTGGTGACCAAAGATGGTCAACTATCGGCTCATTTTGAGCACACGGTGTTGATCACCGAAGGTGAACCGGAAATTTTAACTTGGCCCGCAAAGACGCCATTGAAGCTGAAGGCCGGATAGTGGAAATACTAGCCACGACTTTGTTTCGCGTGGAGTTGGCCAACGGCCACCGGTTGCTGGCCCATGTTTCGGGCAAGCGGCGTCTAGCCTTTGAGCGGATGTCCCTGGGGGACAGAGTCAAGGTGGAAATGTCGCCTTATGATCTATCCAAGGGCAGCATTATGGCGGCCGGCGAATGAATTTATGAAAGTCAGAGCATCAGTCAAAAAGCTTTGCGAGAATTGCAAAGTGATCAAACGCAAGGGCGTGATTCGTGTCATTTGCACGAACCCGCGCCACAAACAGAAGCAAGGTTAAAGCGATTTTATGGCTCGAATTGTTGGAGTGGAAATACCGGGCGAAAAGCGAATCGACATCGCTTTGCGCTACATCTATGGCATCGGCCCGTCCAATGCCAAGGTCATCCTGGCCAAGGCCCAGATCGATCCCGCCCTGCGCGCCAAGGAACTCAATGAACAGCAGTTGTCCCAGATCGTGCATGCGATCCAGGATGGCAAATACATCATCGAGGGCGACCTGCGCCGCGAGTTGGGCATGAATCTCAAGCGCCTGCAAGGCATCAAATGCTACCGTGGCATCCGCCATTTGCGCGGCTTGCCCGTGCGCGGCCAGCGCACCTCCACCAACGCCCGCACCCGCAAAGGCCCGCGCAAAACCGTCGGCGTCCAGCGCAATCCCAACGCCAAGACCGGCATCCACTGATTTTCCATTATGGCTGAAGACCCAAAAGTCAAGAAACCCGCGCCGAAGAAGGACGGCAAACCCGAATCCGCCGAGGCGGCCAGGAAACCGGCCGACGCCCCCGCCCCCGGCGGCGAGGGCAAAAAGCCCGCCGCTGAGGCCGCCGCGCCCGCCGGCGCCGCGCCCGCCGCCCCGGTGGCCGCCCCCTCCGCGCCGACCGCCGCGGAGTTGCTGGCGGACGATGCCAACGCCCGGAAGATCATCAAGGCCAAGGGCGCCAAGAATATCGCCGTCGGCATCGCCAACATTCTGGCCACGTTTAACAACACCAATGTCACCATCACCGACATGCACGGCAACGTGCTCGGCTGGTCCAGCGCCGGCCGGGTCGGCTTCAAAGGCTCGCGCAAAAGCACCGCGTTTGCCGCCCAGCAGGTCGCCCAGGACGCCGCCCGCCAAGCCATGTCGCACGGGATGCGTGAAGTCGAAGTCCGCGTCAAAGGCCCCGGCTCCGGGCGGGAATCGGCCATCCGCGCCTTGCAGGCCATCGGCCTGGAAATCACGACCATCAAGGACGTCACCCCCATTCCGCACAACGGCTGCCGGCCGCGCAAAAAGCGCCGCGTCTAATCCAAACCCTAATTTCTATGGCTCGTTACACTGGTCCTCGCACTCGCCTCAGCCGCCGCTTCGGCGTCCCGCTGTTCGGCCCGGATAAATACCTGGAACGCCGCAATTACGGCCCCGGTGTCCACGGCCCCAAGTCGCGCCGCAAGCATACTGATTACGGCCTGGGACTCATTGAGAAGCAGAAGCTCCGCTATTTTTACGGCCTGATGGAACGCCAGTTCCGCGGCGTCTATGAGCGCGCGCTCCGCCGCCGCGGCGTCACCGGCGAACAAATGCTCCAAATCCTGGAAACCCGCCTGGACAACGTGGTCTATCACCTGGGCTTCGCCATCACCCGCGCCGCCGCCCGCCAGATGGTCAGTCACGGCCATGTCCAGGTCAACGGCCGCAAAGTCAACGTGCCTTCCTACTGCTTGAAGGTCAACGATGTCATCGAGGTGCGCGAAACCAATGTCTCGCGCCAGTTGGCCACCAAGAATCTCGAATTGTCCACCAGCAAAGTGGTGCCCGATTGGATGTCCCTGAACAAGGAAGCCTTCAAGGGCGTGGTCATGCGAATTCCGACCCGCGCTGAAATCCAGCCCATCGCCAATGAGCAGGCTGTAGTCGAATTTTATTCCCGCTAATGTCTAAAACCGTCCCGCTCCGGCGGGACAAAACAATTACACGGGCCGCTGCGCCGGCGGGAACGGCGCAAGAGCCAGATTAAAATTGTTGAAAGGAAAGTTATGCCAGTTCGTCTAGGACGTTTCGAAATGCCCAAGCGGTTGACCAAGGAAGATACCACCGCCACTGAAACCTACGCCAAATTCACCGCCGAACCCTTTGAAACCGGTTACGGCCATACCATCGGCAACTCGTTGCGCCGGGTCCTGCTCTCCTCCCTGGAAGGCGCCGCCATCAGCTCCATCAAAGTCGATGGCGCCGTCCACGAGTTCGCCACCATCGACGGAGTGGTCGAGGACATGACCGATGTGGTCTTGAACCTCAAGAAGGTCCTCTTGCGTTCCCATACGCGCGAGCCGCAGACCCTCCTGTTGTCCGTCAACAAGGAAGGCGCCGTCACCGCCGGGGACATTGAATTGGTGCAAAACCTGGAAATCGTCAACCCCAAGCAGCTCATCTGCACGCTAGACAAGAAGAAAAAGTTTGAAATGGAACTGGAGGTCAAGGTCGGGCGCGGCTTCTGCCCCGGCGACGAAAACAAAAAGCCCGATCAGGCCATCGGCGTCATCGCCATCGACTCCCTCTTTTCGCCCGTCACCCGTGTCCGCTACGCGGTCGAGAACGCCCGCGTCGGCCAGCGCACCGATTACGACCGGCTCCTGCTGGAAATCTGGACCGACGGCCGCATCTCCCCCGATGACGCGCTGACCCAGGCCTCGGCCATCCTCCAGCACCACCTGGATGTCTTCGTCGGCTACGACAAGAACGCGGTGGAATTCGAGGAAACCGAGGCCAAACAGGACGACGAGAAGGCCAAGATGAAGAAGTTGCTCAACATGAGCGTGAACGAAATCGAGTTGAGCGTGCGCGCGGCCAATTGCTTGAACAACGCCAACATCACCACTGTCGGCCAGTTGGCCATGAAGACCGAGGCGGAGATGCTCAAGTACCGCAATTTCGGCAAGAAATCGCTCAACGAAATCAAAGAGAAGCTGGCCAGCCTGGGCCTCTCTTTGGGCATGAACATTGATGCCGCCTTGCTGGAAACCCCCAAGGAAGAGAACAAAATCGAATAACCGCACCCTTATGCGCCACCTCAAACGCACCGCCAAATTGGGCCGCACCGGCCAGCACCGCAACCGGATGCTGGCCAGCCTGGTTTGCAGCTTGATCAAACATCGCCGCGTCATCACCACCTTGGCCAAGGCCAAAGCCGCGCGCTCCGTCGCCGAGAAGATGATCACCCTGGGCAAGAGCGGCACTCTGCACCACCGCCGGCTGGCCTCCGCCCGGCTGCATCAGGACGAGGCTGCCATCAAAATTCTCTTCAACGACATCGCTCCGACGCAGAAAGAGCGCCGGGGCGGCTACACGCGCATCGTCCGGCTGGGTCAGCGCCAGGGAGACGCCGCCCAACAGGCCATCCTCGAATTCGTCGATGTGCCGGTGCCCGAAGCCCCCGCCCAAACGGCCCAACCCGGCGCCGCCGAGGCCAAGCAACCGGAAAAAGCAGAGAAGCAGGAAGTGAAAAAGGAAGAGCAGCCAGCCGCCGCCGCGCCCGCTTGACGTTGACTTGCCTGCCGGTTTCAGGCGATAACCATCGCCGTGAAGACACTCTTCCGCAGCCTACTGGCGACGATGGCGCTTGTGACCAGGGCATGGTCTATTGACTTCTCCACCAACTTTGTCGATTACAAAGTCCTAGTAAATGGCCACCCGGCACGCATGATTTTCGTCAGCAGCCTCGGCGCTTCGCTGGTCTTGGAAGAAGGGGCGAATCGGCTCAAATTGAAAGGCAATCCGTTTTCGGCGTTGACCCAAGTGGAGTCCGGCGGCAAAGAGTTCAGCGCGCCGATTCTCATTTTTCAAGACCCCCTTCGGAACGTGCCGTGGGTTGTTCGCCAGTTAGCTAAGATTTCCCATCCGATTCTTTACCATCAGTTTAAGCGCCTTTACGACCAGATCACAAAATCCATGGAAGGCGTGGTGGGCTGGCCAGAAGTGCGGAACAATATCCTTGTCTTTGACTCCGATCAGCGCGTGATCCGCCGCGTGGAGCAGTTGCCGCCCGAAACCGCTCATTGGCTTAAATTGCGGGTTCTGCCCGGCGGCTCTTTGTCGCTGGAAGTGCCGCTGGCCGGTGGCAAAAAGGGCATCATTTATATCGATACCGCTGACAATAGGTCCATCATGCTGGCTCCTCCGCAATGGAAGGAATGGACGCAGGCGCATCCTGCCGCCAACCTGGTATCACGCAAAGTTTGGGGCTTGCCTCTCATCATCTCCACTGAGCACGAAGCGTTAGCCGACAAAGTGGAGATTGGCCCGCTCACCGTCACTGATGCCCCCATCGAAGACATGGACGGAGACGCCGCGAGCCGCTTGCGCGACGAAATCCCGGGCCTAGCCGCCGTTTGGTCCCTCGGCATGGGCGCGCTGGGGCGCATCGATTTGATCGTTGATGGCAAGAATGGCTGGGCCTACGCGCATCCCAAGATGCCGCTCCCGACGGCTCCGCCGGTGGTGGGGAAAAAATCCAAGAAGGGGGCTGCCTTGCCTCCCGCCGGAAACTGGAAGGTCGCTGATAACGTGGAGTTGGAGGCGGATGGTTTTTTCCAGCGCGAGGGCGAATATAAATGGGGCATGGAAGATTTCAAAGGCGCCTTGGCCGATTTCGATCGCACACTGGAAATCAACCCGCGCAATTCTGACGCCTGGTCGGACCGTGGCGCGGTCAAGGAATACGAGGGTGATTTTACCGAGGCCGTTTCCAACTACGACAAGGTCATTGAATTGCAGCCCGATTATTCGGAATGGGAGCGCCTCTATCGTCACGCATTATTGTGGCGGGTGCTGGCGGGGCCGCCAGCGGAAACCGACCTGGCCGCAAAGGCCGGCCAACCTTCCCCTGCCGCGGCCACGCTGAAGCCCGTGGAGGTTGTCGGTGTTCGACCGGAAGGCGTGCCCGGCGTGGAATATGGCTGGCCCAAAAAGCTCGGCCAATTCTTAGTCGGACGCATCGACGAAAACGCATTGCTCGAGGCGGCTAAAAAAAGCGGCGACGCCGACGAGAAGAAGGCCCTGGCCTATTACTACATTGGCATGAGGCGCCTGAGCCTGGGCGACCCGGCTGGCGCGCGAGTCTGGCTTGGGAAGTGCCAGCACGCCGGCCAAAAGGGGGACGATGAATATTACTTCGCCGTCTCAGAACTCAAGCGCCTGTCGGAGCCGCCCTCGCCGAAGAAGTAAAGGCCTGGTTGATGCCCCAGGCTTTTTTCACGCCCGGCTCCAAGCCTTCACCGCGTATCTCTCTCTTATCTACAGCAGACCGGCAAAAGTCTATTTTGAATCGCGGCTTAAATTTTGGGGTCCACCTCCGGCGTAGATGGTAAGGCTGGCCCGCTTCCGAAATTCATCCAGATTCAGCTTCCCTTTGGAGAAACTGTCCACGTCGGTTTTTTTCACGCGAATCGTCATGATCGTTCCGTGCATCGCCGCGCCGTCACGGCTGATCATCCTGCCTTTGGCGGACGTGCCGCCCGCGGGCAAGCCTACCTGGCTGGTCGTACGCGGCGTGGCTTGCTCTTTGTAGATTCCCAAAAGCGCGCTGGCGCCGCCAAAAACGCAGACGGTGATCGAGTCGTCCGGCTTAAGATTACGGATGTTCGTCGCATCTTTGAGCGCCCCCAGCAGCGCGTTTTTCAAGTTGTTGACTTTTTCCGCGGCGTATTCCTCTCCGACGTAGTCCACCACGATGTTGTCGGAAACCTGGCCAAAAAGTTCCTGCCGCGCTTCCTGCCAGGCCGAATCGCCCGACGCTTTTTCCTTTTCTTCATCGCTCTTGGCGGGAGGGGGGAGCAATGGATAATTCACGTTCAACATAAATAAAGCGCCGTAGCCGTCCAAATAGACATTGCGCAACGGACTCCTCTCAGAGGTGAAATACACGTCGATGCCCATCGCGGTGCGAATCTGCTGGTCATCCCCCGGTTTCCCGGAAACGGCCTTGTCGAAAATGCGGGACATGACCGCCAGATCTTCTTCCAGATTCGCCTGCTCATTGGGATCGTGGTCGGACGAACGCACAATCAACGTCCTGCCGGAATTGGCGGCCTGGCCGTTTACCATTTGTACCAGCCTGAGTCTGTCTTGAAAATTCCTCGAGGCCTGGGCCACGGCGTGCGCAGCTTTGTTTTGGGTCTCGACCTGATCCATAGAAGGCGTGTCAGCCTGACCTTGCAAGCGATTGCCTGCGAGCAACGACAGCGCGGCGGTCATGATAATGGTGGGAATGAATCTATTCATGTTTGTCCTTTGTTAAACGGCATTATTGGGGATGTGCAGGAGGAGGGCCGGCCGGTGTGGAATCGGCCAGTTGCACCAATTGTTGCTCCGTGCTCCGGAAGCCCGCGGCCGCATTTACGGCCACGGTGTCCACGTCCTTCTTGAGCGAGAGATAATCGGCGAAGCGTTGCGCGCCAAGTTTGTCCAGGGCGGAAACAATGGCCGTGTTGTCCGCGATGCGTTTGGTCTCAAAGGCCGCGGCATAATTCGCCAGCAAGGCCCGGGTCTGCTCAGCGGAAGCGGCCAGAGTGGCGGAGGCGGTCCTCTCCAGTTCAGCGTGAAACTGCTGTGCCAGCTCCTGGCGCAGTTGTTGGCGAATCTCCACCCTGGCCGCCGCGGAAGCCTGGCGGCCCTCCCAAAATCCGGCGCATAAAAGAATTGCGGCTGCGGCGGCCCATTTAAACACGGGCGCGGCGAACGCCACGCGGGTCCGTTGCGCGGCGCGCGGCAACCGCCACGCGTCCAGATTTTTTTGCGCCGCCTGCCATTCGGCCAGCTTGGCGGCGCAATCGGGGCAAGTCTGCAAATGCGCCTGCAGGCCGGCGCGTTCGTGCGACTTCAGTTCGTCGTAAAGATACGACATCCATGTTTCGGGATTGGGATGGTTCATAGCGTCAAATTCTCCTTGGGTTGATTCTGTATGTTCAAATTTCTCGGCGGCCCGTCGGCCAGCATCGGCTTCAACAACCGGCTCATCTTCGCCAGCGCTTCAGCCATGCGCGATTTCACCGTTCCTTCCGGCACCTCGAGCACGCCCGCAATTTCCCGGAACTTCAAATTTTCATAATGCCGCAGCACCAGCACCGCGCGATGCGTTTCCGACAATTGCATCAGCGCCCCGCGCACCAGCGCGCCACGCTCCTGGCCCTCCAGCGATTCGTCCGGCGCGGGTTCCCGCGCGGCCAATCGGTCCAAGACGCTGGCCGCTGCTTCCCCGCCCGTGTCGTCCAATGGCAATTCCTGACGGCGTTGTCGGCGGCGCCATTCGTCGCAGCACAGATTCAACGCAATCCGCCACAGCCAGGTCGAGAATTTGCCGTTCGGCTGGTAATCCTTCCGCTTGGCGAACACGCGCGCGAACGTTTCCTGTGTCAAATCCTCGGCACGATGCGCATCGCCAGTCATGCGCGTGCAGAGGCGCTGAATCGGACCTTCCCAGCGCCGCACTAGTTGGGCGAACGCGGCCTCGTCGGCCTGCGTCTGGACGCGCCACATCGCCTGCTCATCGCTGATGGCAAAGAACGAACGAAGCGAAGCAAAGCGATTGGCCTGCATACTCTTATCCCAGTCCGGAACCATGTAAAGTCTGACCGATGCCGTGTCCAATCGTCATGCCTTTTGTTCTTTGATCGCTGGCCTTTGCCTTCGTTTCATTGGTAAGACGTCCGCCACGCAGCTTTAGTTCGGGAAAAACTCAGATAATTGATAATTTGATGGTGCGGCCGCCATCGCACTCAGGGAGGGCGTCCAAATTTTGGCTGTCGCGGCGGCTTCCTGTGCATGAACCTGATTTGCCCCATGAAAGGAGAACACTATCGCGCGAGTGCGGATTTATTTTTCGATCAAAAACAGAAACTCTCTATTGGGTAATTTGGAGTCACTGACCCATTCATTGGTCCAACGCATTCCGGCCATAACGTTTCTCCTATAATCAATTTCAAGAACTTCTATCAGCCGCCCGACGGAATGGATGACATCGTTCAATTCCTCAGCCGTGGCGCGTCCGCCTGAACTGTAGGACAGCACGATGTGCCCCACAGGCGTGGTTCTCAGCAAGCGTTCGATTGCTTCCACAACCACAAATCGCCCGCAATTGTTTTTCCGAAAATCTTCAAAGATCGAACTCGCGACTGTGTCCGAAGTGTCCAAACGCCGCTTTGCTTTGCCGAATACGGCCGGCCTATCGTTGAGGCAGATGGATGTCCAAAGGTGATAATAGGCGGCATAACGCACACGTGAGGGCGGCATCTTCTCATTACTCGATCCGTACGGCGGATCGAAGTAAGCGAGGTCGGCCTGAACCTTTGTGGCCAAATCAAAAATATCACCTTGATGAACACTGTGTTCTTGGGTTTGTGGAATAAGACGAGGA
>Ga0302324_100015548_pt1 | contig 15262 bp, 14 predicted proteins | sample Palsa_T0_1_FD_201949 | JGI IMG/M metagenome (GOLD analysis project Ga0302324, IMG submission 201949) | Peat permafrost microbial communities from Stordalen Mire near Abisko, Sweden - Palsa_T0_1 | ecosystem: Environmental > Terrestrial > Soil > Palsa > Peat permafrost | place: Sweden: Abisko...
CCCAGAAGGCAAATGACGCATTTGCGGCCAATTCGCGAACCAGAAAATACACTGCAACCACCCCGCCAAAAGCCACAATCAAATTCACCATATGGAACAGCCAGGGGTGAAACCCGAAGGAGTGATACTCCACCATGTAGACGAGCATTTGCAGGGGCCGGTAGTAGTTACTGGTACCGGAGTTCGCAAAAGCCCAAACATTGGTGGCAAACAGTCTGGGGATGTAGCGGTAGCTCGTTATGAACTGATTTTGGAGCAGTTCCGAGGTGTCGTCGGTTACGAACCCATCGCGTAACGCAGCGGCATATAGACCTCCAATCGAGATTGCTAGCAGGGCCAGATGCCAGGCGGTAGGGGCACCACGGCTAACGGCCACATCCCCTTGGCGGGTGGCCCGAGGTGGTTGAGGTAGCGAAGAAGCCGGCGATGCCTGGAATTTGCTCCTACGCTTCATGGAGCAGCATTCTAGCTGCGGGGCAAGCCTCACGGCCAACCAAATCAATGGAACTCCTCTGCTTTCTGACGTAAGGAAGGGTGAGACCCCTGCTGGTTGGGTCTTATCCCACATTGCGAAGGAAAGTGTTTACAATCCACTGGGGGAGTGATGTAAAATTTGCGGAACTTCCGCGATGTAAGCGTATCACTTACGGAGGGAGAGTCGATTAGTATGAGAAAGCTGATATTTGCGGTAGCGGTACTATCGGTACTTGGATTAGCCAGGCCTGCTGCAGCCCAGAGCGATACGAAGTGGGAGGTGGCTGGCGGATACACGTACATCTATTCCAGCGTAAGCGTCGGCGGCGGCGACACGACGGCAACCGTCTCCCCTAGCGTTGTAGGGGGCGGCGATCCCACTGAGGGCTTTAACTTCAATGGTGGCGGCGGCGAAGTAGAGTACAAGTTCAGCCCGGCCTTGGGCATTGTGGCCGATTTGGGAGCAACTCATACAAGTTCGCATTTCTCCGATCTCACAGTGTTTAGCTATCTTTTTGGCCCGCGAATCTCCGTCGGGAGCGGCAAATACACACCTTTCGCGCAGGCCCTCTTTGGCGGAGTCCGAGGCAGTGAATTCGGAGCATCTCAAAACGCATTCTCCATGTTTTTGGGCGGCGGAGTTGACATCAACGTAACCGAGCACTTTTTCATTCGCCCTGTGGAGGCCGGATACGTGATGACCAGGTTCAGCTTCGGCGGCAACAGCAATAACCAGAACAGTTTCCGTTATTCAGCGGGAGTTGGTATGCGGTTCTGAACGGAAAGTATTTTGGTAGAGCGCGGGGTTGGCCTCGACCGGCCCCGCGCGTCTACTCCGCGCGAAGTTTGCGGGGTAGGCACATCTGGGGAGGAGGGTGGATCAGTATGAGAAAGTTGCTGTTTGTGGGGGCGGTGCTGTTCGTTCTAGGTCTCGCCAGGCCGGCCATGGCTCAAGACGAAAACGCCTTCAGCGTATATGGCGGTTATTACTACGTTCACTCGAGCGTAAGCGTCAGTGGCGAAGGTACAACAACGGACGATGGTCGAATTATTCCGGCGGTTTCGGGTGGAGGCGATCCCACTTTCGGCTTCAACTTCAACGGCGGCGGCGGCCAATTCGCTTACAACTTTAACCAGGACAAGAAGCTCAAGTTTGGCGTCGTGGCCGATTTTGCCGGGTACAGCACGTCGTCTAACGACACAAGTGCCACGGTATTCACTTACCTGTTTGGCCCGAGAGTCTCATACGGGGATGGCAGATTAACGCCGTTCGTTCAATCTCTTTATGGCGGAGCCAGAGGCAGCGGCGGCTTCGGAGCAATTAACGGCTCCGGTTCCCAGAACGCGTTTGCTATGACCGTCGGCGGTGGGCTCGACTTCCAGGTGACCAAGCACCTTTTCGTTCGCCCGGTACAAGCCGAATACATGTTGACGAAGTTCAATACGGGCTTTAACGACCACCAAAACAACTTCAGGTTTTCCGCGGGACTAGGATTCCGTTGGCCTTAGACTGACGAATCGCTTCGGAAGTTCTACGTGGAACCGCAAACAGGGCTGGCCGATGGCCAGCCCTGTTTGTTTCTAGGCGTCTCTCGCAACTTTTCCCTGAATGGCCGTTTTGTCGAAGCTGCCCTGTCGCGCCCTTTGTGCCGCCGGGCGCTCCCGCCAATTAATTGAAACGATCGGCGGCTAGGTCGAGTCTTATCTCATAGCGGACTCGCATACTTTTAAAACAACAGCTGATTTGGCGTCGGAGCAAGCGAAGTCTGTCGGAGCATGATTCGAGCAGGCCCTAGCCGCCGCTTTTTTTGACAGATGCCAGAATGAGCCTAATCAGGTATCTTGATAACCATTTCCGGCCCCCTTTTAGAGAGATTTGTCCGCGTGGAATTGAGCAAGCGAATGGAGGGTCGCCGGCAGGCCGGGGGAAATTGCCAGTATGGGAGACACCAGTGCTGTGGATCAATTTGGATCGATCATGAGGTGTAACTGCAGCGAAGAAGCATGGTTGAGCTTGCCTCTGAGAGCATCCACCCTGCTGTTGGCAGGAATCCTTGGTGTGGTTGCCGGGGGCTGCGGAAAACAGCAGGAAGCAGCGGCACCGCGACAGCCGACTGTTTCCGTTGTCGTCGGAATGGTGACTCAAAAAACTGTTCCTATCAAGATCAGCGCTATCGGGAACGTAGAGCCATACTCAACGGTGTCGATCAAAGCTCAGGTTGCCGGTGACATGACGGAAGTTCATTTCACGGAAGGCGATTTCGTCCACAAGGGGCAGTTGCTGTTAGAGATTGATCCACGTCCTTATCAGGACACACTATCGCAAGCCCGGGCCGCTCTCGCGCGCGACAAAGCCGTTGCCCTCAACAACCGCGCACAGGCCCAGCGCTACCAAAAGCTTCTGGAAGCCGGCGTGGTTGCGGCACAAGACGCGGAATCCTATACGAGCACGGCGGAAGCAGCAAACGCTCTGGTCAACGCAGATGAGGCAGCCGTTCAAACGGCGGAGCTGAATCTGGAATTCTGCAAAATTTATTCTCCGATTGACGGACGCACAGGCTATCTGATGCTGAAACCGGGTAATTTGGTAAAGATAGCGGATATACCCATCGTTGTGATCAATCAGGTGAATCCGATATTTGTGAACTTCACCGTTCCGCAACAGTATTTGCCCGACATCAAGAGATATATGGCTCAGAAAACTCTGGCCGTCTCCGCGACTGTGTCCAATGATCCGGGTCCGCCCCTGCAAGGGAAACTCTCCTTTGTGGACAACAGCGTGGACGTTACGACGGGCACCATTCACCTGAGAGGGACGTTCGAGAATGCCCAGAATCGTCTTTGGCCTGGTCTTTACGCCGACGTCTCGCTGACGCTCTCTGAGCAGTCTAACTCAACAGTTCTCCCGTCCCAGGCAGTCGTGACGAGCCAGCAGGGTTCCTACGTATACGTCGTGAAGGCAGATCGTACCGTCGAACAGCGCACGGTAGTCATGAATCGCACCGTTGACGGCGACGCGGTAATCGAAAAGGGTGTCGAGCCGGGCGAAATGATCGTCACGGATGGCCAGACGAATTTGGTTCCTGGATCAAAGATCGCGATCAAGAACCCCGACGCTGGTCAAGCGGGCCAACCAGCGGAGAATAGAGATCAGGCGCCGGGCGCGAATCAGCGGCTTGCTCCCCATACCCAGTGATGAACGCTGGGCCGAGATTCGCAGGAGAGCGGTATGAGCATTCCTGAGTTATTTATTCGGCGACCGATAGCGACCGCGCTCGCGATGCTCGCTATTTTGCTCTTTGGAGCGGCGGCGTACAGGGCCCTGCCCGTAAGCGATTTGCCCAACGTTGAATACCCGACCATCAACGTGCAAGCAAGCTTGCCCGGCGCGAACCCGGACACAATGGCATCAGCGGTTGCATTGCCGCTCGAAAAGCAATTCTCCAATATTGCCGGGCTTGAACAGATGTCGTCTTCGAGCAGGGTAGGCAACACTTCCATCACACTGCAGTTCAGCTTGGCACGTAACATTGATGGGGCTGCTCAGGACGTGCAAGCTGCTATTTCCCAGGCGGCCCGGCAGCTGCCGCCGAATATGCCGGCGCCGCCCTCCTATAGCCGGGTGAACCCGGCCGATCAGCCAGTTCTCAACCTTGCTCTCACATCGTCCACGCTGCCTCTGTCTGCTGTCTATGAATACGCCGACACGTTGGTCTCGCCGAGCGTTTCAACCGTTAACGGTGTTGCGCAGGTGCAGATATTCGGGCAGTACAAGTTTGCGGTGCACGTTCAGCTTGATCCCAAGGCGCTAGCCACCCGGCAGGTCGGCATCGACGATGTTGAGAATGCCTTGAACAGTGGCAACGTGAATCTTCCAACGGGCACATTGTGGGGACCCGAACGCGCGCCGACGGTCGAAACCGAGGGCCAGCTCTTTAAGGCCGCCGAGTATTCCAAATTGATCGTTGCCTATCGTAATGGAGCTCCGGTGCGGCTTTCCGATGTCGGGCGCGTAATCGACAGCGTACAGAATGACAAGAACCAGAACTATTACTACTCGGCGGATTCGCCCAAAGGCACCATCGCCATTCAGCTCAATATTTTCAAGCAACCCGGGACAAACGCCGTGCAGGTGGTTGACGACGTAAAAGCAATGCTTCCTACCATCACTGCGCAGCTGCCTCCGTCCGTGACTCTCTCGCCTCTTTTCGATCGCTCCATTACGATTCGGAGATCTGTGAACGACGTGAAGTTCTCGCTCGAACTCGCGTTGTTCCTCGTAATCCTCGTCATCTTCCTGTTTCTCCGAAATCTTTCCGCCACCACCATTCCGAGCCTCGCGTTGCCGTTCTCCTTGGTGGGAACCTTCGCGGTGATGTACGTCGCAGGCTACTCGATTGACAATCTTTCCTTGATGGCCTTGACGCTCTCGGTGGGCTTCGTAGTGGACGACGCGATTGTGATGCTCGAAAACATCGTGCGCCACATGGAGCAGGGCGCGGGAGTCATGGAGGCCGCTATCAAGGGCTCGGCGGAGATCGGTTTCACGATTGTCTCCATGACTCTGTCGCTGGCGGCTGTTTTTATTCCAGTCCTGTTCATGGGCGGCGTCTTGGGACGGCTATTGCACGAATTTGCTGTGACGATCATGTCCGCCATTCTGGTGTCGGGTTTTGTTTCGCTGTCGCTCACACCGATGCTTTGCAGCCGCTTTCTGCGGCCGCCCCACGAGGAGAAGCACGGCCGCCTGTTCAATGCCTTCGAGAACATACAGACGTGGCTCACCGGTCTATACGACCGCGGGCTGCAGGTTGTGTTGCGGCACAAGCTCGCTACCATGTCTGTGTCGGTTTTTCTGTTAGTCGGCACGGTGTACCTTTACATGATTATCCCCAAAGGTTTCCTGCCGAGCGAGGACATCGACCAGATCAATGGGACGACGGAGGCCATCGAAGGCATTTCGTTTGACTCCATGGTGCAGCACCAAAGAGAAATTGGCGAAATTCTGATCCATGACCCCGCAGTGGCCTACGTCATGGTCGCGGTTGGTACTGGAATGAAGACCATGAACCAGGGAAATATCAACATTCGTTTGAAGCCGCGCTCCGAACGCCCGCAGGTCGAGCAGGTAATCAACGGTCTGCGTCCCAAACTTGCGGTCGTGCCGGGCATAACGACATACCTCCGCAACGATCCGCCGATCCGTATCGGCGGGCTGCAAACCAAAGCGCTCTATCAATTCACGCTTCAGAACCCGAATACACAGGAACTTTTTGGCACAGCAGAGGCGTTCACGGACAAGATGAAGAAGCTGCCCGGCCTTACGGACGTCAGTAGCGATCTCCAGATTCGGAATCCTCAGGTAAACGTCCAAATCGATCGCGACAAAGCTTCGTCCTACGGCGTCACCGTGAACCAGGTTGAGGACGCCCTCTATTCCGCCTATGGCCAGCGTCAGGCCTCGACGATTTTCGCGCCCAACAACCAGTATTGGGTGATTCTCGAGCTTGAGCCGGAATTTCAGCGTGACGCGAATGCGATTTCCTCGCTGTACGTTCATTCGAGCGCGGGACAGCTCGTACCGCTTAGCGCCGTCGCCAAGGTGGTCGATAAGCCCGGACCCCTTTCCGTAAACCACCTTGGGCAGTTACCCGCGGTGACCGTCTCCTTCAATCTCAAGGCCGGAACTTCCATCGGAGACGCCGTGAACGAGGTCAGTGATTTGGCGCGGCGCACCCTGCCAACGACAACCAGCACGACATTTCAGGGTAATGCTGAGGCCTTTCAGTCGTCGCTTCGCGGACTTGGAATCTTGGTGTTGATGGCTATCGTTGTAATTTACATCGTGCTCGGAATTCTGTACGAAAGCTTCGTCCATCCTCTGACGATTCTTTCCGGTCTTCCCTCGGCCGGATTCGGCGCGCTTCTCACGCTCGAGCTTTTCCATCTCGCTGCGCTCAAGGGCTGGGTTTCACCGCTTCTCGACATGGACCTGGATATCTATGGTTTCGTCGGCATCATCATGTTGATCGGCATCGTCAAGAAAAACGCCATCATGATGATCGACTTTGCTCTGGAAGCGCAGAGGAAGGAAGGGAAGAGCCCGGCCGAGGCGATCTATCAAGGATGCTTGGTGCGCTTCCGCCCCATTATGATGACCACCATGGCGGCGCTCATGGGAACGCTACCGATTGCGCTGGGCCTGGGAGCAGGCGCTGAATCGCGAAGGGCTCTTGGCGTCTCGGTGGTTGGCGGGTTGTTGTTTTCTCAGTTCGTTACTCTGTTCCTCACCCCCGTGGTTTACATTTACATGGAACAGGCGACGCAGTGGAGCGCGCGCGTTTTCAGCCGCAAGCGCCGGGCCGAATCTGCCCCCTCTTCCGGTTCCATTCCCAGCGAACCCTCAGGGGCGCACGGATAGCACAGTATGCTCACCCACTCACGTGGGCTGATGTTTACGACCGATGGATTGAATCTAGGAGGTGTCTATTTGAAGCCCAGCCTTCGAACTAGCGTGGTTACGGCAGCTCTACTTGCGTTCCTTTACATGATTCCCGCGCCCGCGCTGGGCCAGCAGGCTCCCGCCGCTGCGGCGCCAAACGCGGACAAAAATGCAACGCCTGCCCAGCCGGTGCGACGGCTCCCGGATGGGCATCCAGATTTGAACGGATTTTATGCCAGCAGCTCCGGGCCGGATACGCCTGTGGGCGCTACTTTCGGTCCTCGTCCTCCCCGAACCGGCAGGCTGGGCGAGAACGGCGCCAAGGCGCGAGCTGCGGATCCGAATCAACCTCCTTACAAACCCGAGTTGCTCGCGAAGGTCAAGGAACTTGCCGCATTCGAGAGTAAGTACGACCCGGCTTTTTTCTGTAAGCAAGGAGGCGTTCCTCGCGTCGGTCCTCCCCACGCGATCATCCAGGCTCCCGGAATGCCCATCGTATTTCTCTACCAGGTCATCGCCGGCAATACATTCCGCCTCGTGCCGATGGACGGGCGCCCGCACGATCGCTCTGCCGACCCGTCGTATTACGGAGACTCCATTGGACACTGGGATGGAGATACGCTGGTTGTGGATACGATTTCTTTCAACGACGATACGTGGATTGGAATCGATGGATGGTTCCACAGCACGGAGCTTCATGTAATCGAGCGTATTACCCGTGAAGGTGATGCGATTCGCTATCAGGCTACGCTGGAAGATCCAAACGTATTCAGGGGAGCTTGGACCATGAATCCGCGGATTGCGAAATCCACCACGGATTTGATCATGGAAAATCCTCCCTGCATTGAGACGGATGAAAAACACATTACTGACTTCGGCGAGAAAACGAAGACCAAATAATCGGGGGTAGAAAAGCCTGCATGGCGGCGCCTGCAGCGATGGGAAGTCGAGATTTTACATCGATTTAACGCGCCGCCCCTGACACTAACGGCACTCTAGCAGCACGATGTCATAAGGTTTGCGGGCGATAACAGTACCGATGGATGCGTCCGCGAGAACTGAAGATGAATTGACATGCTCTTCCATTTTTGGAGATGGCTCGAACACAATTCGTGGGTGATCTCAGCCAATATGTCCGTACTCGGCTCCCTAATGGTCTACCTGATCCATTACTTCACCATGTTCTTGATAGTCGGGTCGATGATAATCGTGGATCTGGGTGTTCTTGGCGCTTTGGGGCAGCACAAGAGCATCGGTGAGATCGGAGAGCAGGTCTCGCCGGTCATTTGGACGGGACTGTGTTTGAACATCATAACTGGGTTTATCATGTTCGCGGCTGACGCCACGGCTTACTCCGTGTTGCCTTCGTTTCACCGCAAGCTGTTGATGATCCTGGTGGCTCTGGCGTTTGGCGTTATCGTTCTGAGGAACGTACCGAAGTGGGATCGCTTGCCGGCAATACCCATCGCCGGCAAGTTCTTAGCCCTTGTTTCATTGGTTCTGTGGGTGGGAACCATTCTTGCCTCAGTGGAGGTGGCAACTGTTTTTCAAAACCCAAGATCGTGATTGGAATCGTATTTTCTGCGAGCGAGATGAACGGATACCGTCTGCGAAGACCGGTTTATAGACAAAAATGCACACATATCTTCGAGCTTGTCACGACCTTCAAAACTATCCGACCGTAGTGTGGTTCACCAACTCGATCGTAACCTCTTTGCTCATTTGGATGGCGCATTACGTCAGCGTCTTTTTGACGATCGGTTCCATGGTGATGATAAATCTGCGGGTGCTGGGGCTTGCCGGCAAAAATCAAACCGTCACACAGGTCGCCGATTTTTATGCTCCGTGGATGTGGATCGGCCTGACCGTCCTTTTCTTCACCGGCATCCTGATGCTGCTGGGCGATTCCGCGTTGTTCTGTGCGAACACAGTTTTTGGCGTCAATCTTTTGATCACGGTGCTTGCAGCCATTTCTGGAGTGTTCGTCCGAAAAAGAGCGCCCTCGTGGGAAGGGCCTTCCGGTGCGCCTGGGGGAGCCAAGGTTATCGCCGGAGTTTCTATATTCCTTTGGCTGGGAACAATTTTGTCGGCGGTCGCGGTACCTGCGTTGTCTAACGTTCCTTAGCCGTTTGGATTCTTGTCACGTTCTTGGACGCCGAGCTTGTTTATTCGATTTCGGCGGCAGAGGATGCAAAATGCACAGCCTTCTTGAAGCGTTTGCTGAATGGCTGCAAAATACGGCGCCCGCTCAATACGTCGCCGGTTCCACTTGGATTTATCCGTTTGTCCAGATGACCCATTTCACGGGGTTGTCATTGTGGCTCGGCACCAACATAGGTTTGGATCTGCATCTTCTGGGGGTCGGGAAGAGAAAGCAAACGTCTGCTCAGTTCTTGAAGGCCACCATCGTTTGGAATTGGATCGGCCTGTGCATTGCGGTGCTCGGCGGCGTGACGCTTTTTTCGACAGCAGCCACGACGTTCATCGTTAACCCGGCCTTCGAAACAAAGATATTCGCTCTTCTGCCCATGGCGCTTCTCTGGCACATCATCGTCCAAGTGAAAACGTTCTCTTGGGGAGAGTCGAGGGAAGTACCAACAGTCGCAAAGGTCGCGGGCCTTGTTGAGATCCTGCTCTGGGTTTCCATGGCTGCAGCCGCCGCGGACATCCCGTACTTTTAGCTTACCTGGCGCATCCGATTTCGCGCCGACTCTCTAAGCCTTCTTCCTCACAGGCCCCAATTATCAAGTGACTACATGCACCGGTTCGCGACGCCGCCCGGTTTGTCCCGATACTTCTCATGGCAGGCGCCGCATGCGTTGGTAACTACCTCGGCTGCGTCGACGACTTTATCTTGATCCTTCGATTGCGCGGCCTTGTAGGTGACTTTTCCAGCATCACGAAGTCCTTGGACGAATTTCCTCCAGTCCGGATTGTTGATAGGGACCGGGCGGCCATTCGAACAAACGCGCCCGGGAACCGTGAGTAGGTTTGCGGCTTCGCTTAGAGCAATCGCGCTATTCTCGACGGCGGTCCATCCGCCATAGGTGCCGTACAGAGGATCCGTCGCCGAAGTTGGGTTTTCCGCAGGTTTTACATCGGCCGGGTTATGGGATTGGGTCCAAAAGATGACATTGGAATTGGGGAACAGAATGCCTCTCATCACCTGGGCCAAGTTCCAATCGAGCGGCGCGGTCGCGGACGATTTGGCCGCGGTTTGGGCTTTTGGTTGCGTAGCGCTTCCCGCACCCGCTTGGGCTTCGCTATATCCAACGAAAAGTGTGGCCGCTACGGCGGAGACAAACAGCGCACAGGCTAGGTTACGAAATCGCATCGATTACACCTCTATATGAAAGTAATCCCAATCGACGGGCGAGAGGTATTAAATCGGTGTTAGTGATTTCATCGACCAACCGAAGGTTTCAGGTTCCGAGTTGCGTTTGCGCACACGAAGTTTGCGGCATACGCCGTACCGCCGCTGCCTTTGTAATGCGCTTCCTGGGGATACGGGCAGATAGGCCGCTGCATGGCAATGCCTTGTTTCGGGTCATCCTTGACATATTTCGTACCAATGACTTGCGTGGGCGCCGCGCCATGCTCGACCCACTGCTCGAGCGCATCAAACAGGTTGTGCTGAGGATCGTCCGGCACCGCGGTGTGCCCCAGAGCGCCGAAGGCGTTGGGACCAGGTCCGCCCCAACAGTGCGCCATTCCCGGCGCGACGAATAGACGATAGAAGCCCTGCGTGTCTTTCAGGGCGTCATTGTCGTTCTTGTCGTGATCCTGTTCTCCGATAGTCGCTACTACGCTTTCATAGTGTTCGACCGAATACGGAGCAAGATTCCAATCGAACCAGCCCTGATACTCGATCAGTTTGCCGCCGTGCCGTTTGAATCCACTCAGATCCGGATTTACTGCATTAAGCCGGGGACCATTCGCGTCCTTCTCGTCCGCCAGGGCCACGTCGCTGTCGAAGTTCAGCTTTGCGGCATCTGCGGTGTGGCTGTTCGGATCCGTCGCCTGACGCACCGCCCCCTCCGCCCAGTTGGGAACGGTGACGCGCGTAGCGCCCGGATATATCTCCTCATGGGTACGCGGATTGCGCAACGGCTCGTAGATCTTCTCGAGCGCGTCCGCTTGAGCCCCCGTGATGCAGGTATTCGCATCTTGTCCTGCATTGCACACCAAGGTTTTAGGGTCCCAGTCACAGCGGGTAGGATTCCCCAGGAAGTTGTCAGTGGGAACCTGCTTGAGCGACTTGCAGTGGTCCATCGCCGCATTCACAACCAGATTGTATTTGCTCGGGGGAAGGTAGGAGGCACCGTTCACGCCGTCCTTCAGCATGACCTGCGTTTTCCAGGCGCTTGCGAAAGGCAGGTGCGTCTGATAGTGAAATCCTGAGCCCGACAGGATGCCGTCGTAGTCGTCAGGAAACCTCTGGGCTTCTTTAAGCGTTTGCATGCCACCCGTGGAGCAACCGTTATAGTAGGAATAACGCGGCTTGACGCCGTAGTAAGCCGTGATAATCGCCTTGGCAGCCACCGTCATTTCGTGAACCGCGCGCCACGAAAAATCAGCCATCTTCTCGGGATGACCCAAGGCCCAATTTGCCTCGGTGTCTTTGTGCCCTGTGTCGGTCGAAGCGACGGCATAGTTCCGTTTCAGTGCGGCGTCCATATCGGTGTAGTAATAAGCGCCGCCCTGCAAGTGATTGGCAATCGATTCAAGCTTGCCGTTCCACCCGGACGTCGGCAGCCAGACTTCAATGCCGATCTTCGAGTCGCTGGTTGGTGTCAACACGGCAATCACCCGGCAGAAAGCGGGGATGCCCGTGACCGGCGGTACGGGTGTTTCAAGGGGCGTGCGAGGGAACGCGCTTTGCAGATTGAAGGTCCCGGCAGCGATGCTCTCCGTCGAAGTAATCGTAGTGTTCGGCATCGAGAACGTGTCTTTCAGATTCGAGCACGTGTCCGCGCGAGCCGGCGTCGCGCCAAGCGCTACGACCGCAAACGATGCCGCACAAAAACCGCCGAGCGCCACGATTGCGCGGGCGAACTTGCGCGCTCCACCGAACCTGTCAAAGTTCATCGGTACCTCCTGGCGGATGTGGTCGAAATCCAGCGGACGTGGATCGAAACCCAATTTCCATTTTGGCTTTCCCGCCGACCGATAATGTACGCCCGCCTGTGCCAGCCTGCAATGGCTGCAAGCGATTCGCACGGTGGCGCCGCGCTAAATCCTGAAACCTTGTTTTTGTTTTCCCCGGACGCTGCCGCTAAATCTGGCTATGCTCCGAGGTGTTCGCGCAGGATGCGCAGCATGCGGCGTAGCGGCTCGGCCGCGCCCCACAGTAGTTGATCGCCTACCGTAAACGCGCCGAGAAATTGCGGACCCATCTTGAGTTTGTGCAAGCGCCCTACCGGCACGATCGGCGTGCCGGAAACGGCGGTGGGAGTAAGGCAGCGTGTGGTCGATTCCTTGTTGTTGGGGATTATGCGCACCCATTCATTCGCGCCTGCAAGGATCTGCTCGATTTCGTTGAGCGGCACATCTTTGGTGAGCTTGATAGTCAGTGCCTGGCTGTGGCAGCGCATGGTGCCGACGCGCACGCAGATTCCGTCCACGGGCACGGGCGCGCCGCTGGGCAGGGGACCGAGAATCTTGTTGGTCTCGGCCATTCCTTTCCATTCTTCTTTGGTCTGGCCGCCGGGCATTTCCTTGTCGACCCAGGGAATCAGGCTGCCGGCCAGCGGCGCGCCGAATTCTTTCGCGGGTAGCGACGGTGAGCGCTGCGCCGCGATCACCATGCGATCGACCTCCAGCGCGTTCTCCGAGGGAGTCTTGCGCGTGGGATCGGTGAGACACTCCATCTGCTTCACCAATTCCAGCATTTTCGCCGCGCCCCCGCCGGAAGCGGCCTGATAGGTCATGGTGGTCATCCACTCGACGAGGCCGGCTTTGAAAAGTCCGCTCATGGCCATCAGCATCAGGCTGACGGTGCAGTTGCCGCCGGCATAGGCGCGTATACCGCGCGCGAGCCCCTGCTTGATGACGTCGGCGTTTATGGGATCGAGAATGATCACCGCGTCATCGGCCATGCGCAGCGTGGACGCCGCGTCGATCCAATAGCCCTTCCAACCTTTTCCGCGGAGAGGCTCGTAGACTTCCGAGGTGTATTCGCCGCCCTGGCAACTGATCAGCACATCGCAGGAGGCGAGGTCGCCGAGGTTCGCGGCGTCTCGTAGCGGCGCGCCGGCGGACTCCTTCGGAGCCGCGCCTCCGGCATTGGACGTGGAGAAGAAGACCGGCTCGATGCCGGCGAAGTCATTCTCCTCGCGCATCCTCTGCAGCAGGACGCTGCCGACCATGCCTCGCCATCCGATCATCCCTACGCGCAACATGTCGCTCCTCGTGTGCTTTTCTGTTTTTCCGGAATCGGAGAGAAACGAGGAACTGAAATAAAGTTCCGGGCTGGTTCGACCCTCGATGAGTGTTTCCAATAACTTACGAGGGGATGAGTCCACGAGGCAGTTCCGGTCTGGGCCGAAGGAGCCAAGCCCAGAGAGGCATGGCTGCCGGCGGCTGAGAGTCGCACTTGGCGAACCTCGAATTCGTGTCGATTAGAAAAAGTTATGTGATTGGTCCGGAAGGAGATAAAGCTATCTCTAATCGCGCCAGTGTCGATTAGAAGCTGGGAGGCCGCGCCTGAACGGGCGGACAGGTAGGGAACCACTCCGGTGAAGGGGGGCGGCAGGGGATTCCATTGCCGTTCCCGACTCATCGCCATTCTCGGTTCCTTCGGTTGCGAGTTGCATGTTCCAAGGCACGGTTAATGCTGGCACATCGCGCGGGAAATTTCAAATCAGGTTTGGTGTGGACCTTCTGTGAGGGGCTTAGACTCCGCAGGTTCTTTGAAGAAGTTCGACTACCGTAACGGCATCTTTGTAGTAACCCGTTAGGGTGCTCATGGAAAGAGATACGGATTCGCCATGCGCGATTCTGTGCCTGTTCCCTACGATGCTGTTTACAGAATCGGAGAGCTGTCCCTGGGTTGCCGCTTCGAGCTGCGCCTTCCAGTCCGGGTTGAACGAACCAAAGAGGTCCAAGATTGCGCCCATTTTGGGATTTTGAAAGCCCTGAAGCTTGGCGCTGACGAAATTTGATACGGCGGCGTTAGTGACGCGTCTGCAGTACTCGGAAAGACGAAGCTCAACTGAGTTTTCGAGAAAGCCGCTGACAAGAACGCAGAGGTAGCGGGACCAATGTGACTGTATCTCGGCGTCAGAAAGAGTACGGGCTGCTTTGAACAGATCGTCTATGCGCTGCTTCTGCTGATGAATAGATAGCATGCTACGGAAGATCGGAAAATGCTGCGGTGGCTAAGCCGACACGAGTCTTGACGCGCTCCTCTCCGGCTGTGCCTCGTCCGCATGCGTCCAGGAAGTCCTGATTTCGTAAAAGCTCATCATACTTGGCCTTAAGTCGCTCGATGTTTCCGATGGCGCCGTTTTTAAGGCGCCTCGCTAGCCCAACCATAACAGAATCGAAAACAGCTGCATTAAGCGCTCGCACTGGCCTGAAAGCTGAGTCCCCGATCGCTTGATGTATGACGTGAATAGTATCGGAGAACGCACCTTTCATTTCACTGGCGGCGGCCTTTTCGAGTCTCTTATATCGACCCATAAACGCATTCAGAAAGTTAACAAGGGGACTCCTGTAATTACCGGCCTCATAGAAGAACGCTAGAAAGCGGAGCACTAACTCTTGATCCCGCATACGGGGATCTTCTGGTCCATAGATGGAGCGCCACTCGACGTTCTTATTCAGGTCGTGGAGCAGTTCCCTCATCCCGCCTGCATGGTGCACGGCACTCCGTATTTCCTGAGGAGTGAGCTTCTTACCGCCTGAATTCAGTCGTTCAAAGACATGGTAGATTCCGCTTTGGTCCTCGGACGGTTCGTCTTGCTTAAAAACCGTAACATGCAGGATCGCATCGTCAAGGCGACGGCGATCCTCGTCGCGGAGTTTTTTATAGGTTCTCCCGTCGAAGGTCGGGTCCACACCCCTAAGCGAAAACTCCCGCTTGGTCGGCTCCCAGAGGCCGTCGTAGAAGTATCTTAGTGACAGCAACCTCTGCTGCCCGTCTACGACGAGTAGCTTTCCAGTATCGGCCTCTTTAGAAAGGAAAATACTGGGTACCGGAAGCCCTAGGAGGAGTGATTCGACAAACCGTGACGCGTCCTTCACGTCCCAGACAAAACCTCGCTGGAATTCAGGTACGTAGACAGAACCTTCGCGCATGCGTTTGACTAACCCGTCCACCGTGTAGTCGGCGCCGCAACCTCA
>Ga0302324_100015549_pt1 | contig 15261 bp, 11 predicted proteins | sample Palsa_T0_1_FD_201949 | JGI IMG/M metagenome (GOLD analysis project Ga0302324, IMG submission 201949) | Peat permafrost microbial communities from Stordalen Mire near Abisko, Sweden - Palsa_T0_1 | ecosystem: Environmental > Terrestrial > Soil > Palsa > Peat permafrost | place: Sweden: Abisko...
TTCAAAGTACATAGGCTTCCCGGAGGGCGGCTTCCTTCAAGTCGCTGTATCAGAAGCGCCCCCTCTAGGACCGCGCAGCCCGGCACTGCTACTTGACGGGGCGCTCCAGATACAGCACTAAGACTTCGCGATACCGATCTGTACTCATTGAGTGATTTCGCGATGATGCATGAGCTGACGGCGCGCCCGGTAAGCAGCCTTATACCAAGCGAGCAGATGAATCTCGCGGATGTTCGAGAATGGACAGAGTGACCACTGGCAAGCCGGGCATGGAAGCTCTCGCACAAGCTATCTCACTGATGAGCAATACCTTAGGCTTTGAGGTGCTTTGGCACACTGTTTGCTGGCGTACCCCGCAGTGCTATCGTTCCCTAAGAACGATGTCCCTGAGAGGCGGCTATGGCAGGACTGCTTCGGGATACACGCTTTGCCGTGAGGCAACTGCGCAGGAATCTCGGATTCACGATTGCGGCGACGGTGATACTGGCTGTTGCCATCTGCGCCAACAGCACGATTTTCAGCTGGATCAACGGAACCATGCTGCACCCGATTCCTGGAGCGCGGCATACCGATGAACTGGTGAGCGTGATGCGCGGCGCGTGGAGCACCTCGCCGACGCCACCCCTTTCTTATCTCGACTACCGCGACCTGAGAGATCAGAATCACAGCCTGACCGGGCTTCTTGCCTATCACTCCGACTGGATCACATTGACCGGCGCGGGAGCCGCGCCGGAGCGCATCTACATCGGGAATGTGTCAGCGAACTTCTTCGACGTGCTGGGAGTGAAGCCTCTGTTGGGGCGGTTCTTTCTGCCCGGGGAAGAAACGCGACCGGATGCCGTCCCGTACGTCGTGCTCGCATACTCTATGTGGAAGACACGCTATGCGGGAGACCCGCAGATTGTGGGCAAGGCGATCGAGATTGCCCGGCATCCTGTGACGGTGATCGGCGTAGCGCCGGAGGGGTTTATCGGGGCGGCGCCGGGGCTTCGGGACGATGCATGGCTGACGCTGAACCCGCTTGGGACGAACGAGTATCGGATCACGCATCGCAGCATCGCCTTTCTGATTGTGTTGGGGAGGCTGCGGCCTGGAGTGAGCCGCGAGCAGGCGACGCAGGACCTCGAAACGATCATGCGGCGGATCGTGGCCGCCTATCCGAACGATCACCTGGGAACGAACACCATCACGCTGGACCCGATGTGGCGCTCACCCTTCGGGGCAAACGTCTACATGGCTGACACGCTGCCTATCCTGCTGGCTATCGCCGGAGTGGTGCTACTGCTGACCTGCGCCAACGTGGCTACGCTAATGTTGGTCCGGTTTGTGTCGCGGCGGCGCGAGATTGCGATTCGCCAGTCGCTCGGGGCGCAACGCGTGCAGTTGGTGCGGCAGATGGTGCTGGAGGGCGTAATTCTCTCCGCCGGTGCGGGAGCGGTGGCTCTGTGGCTGACCTCGTTGACGGCGAAGACATTCGCTCGATTCATTCCCGCAAACTCTAACCCCATTGCCCTGAACGGAACCGTGGATCAAAACGTGGTGATTGGGGTCGTGGTGTTGGCGGCGCTTGCCAGCGTGCTGTCCGGCGCGCTTCCAGCGTGGCGATCGTCAAATGTCCCGGCGTCTGAGGCGCTCAAGGATGAGTCGTCAAGCATCTCAGGAGGCTCGCACAACCGGCGGCTGCTCAGCGGCCTGGTGGTGGCGCAGATCTCGCTTTCGCTCGCGCTGCTGGTGATCTCCGCGCTGCTTCTGCAGACGCTGCGCAATCTCTCCGCGGGCGACCCCGGGTTCGAGCAGGATCATGTGTTGACGGCGTCTGTGGGACTGTATTCCGCCGGCTACTCCAACCAAGAGGTGGATGCGATCTGCCACAAGATTCTCGACCGGGTAGCGGTATTGCCGACTGTAACGGTTGCGTCGCTCACCGATTGGATGCCGATGAACTTCAACCGCAAGACGGATGACGCATACCCAGAAGGGTATGTGCCACGCCCGCATGAATCGCTCGAGGTGCAACATGCTGAGGTGACGCCTCGATACTTCGAGACTTTGGGCGTGCCGATTCTCGAGGGGCGCGACTTCGCACGGTATGACGACCGAAAGGCGCCGGTGGTAGTGATCGTGGACCAGACGGCCGCGAAACGGTTTTGGCCAGGGCAGGACCCGGTCGGCAAGAGGCTCCATATAGGGAACAGCGTTGCTGCGGTCATTGGCGTGGTGAAGAACACGAAGCACCAGTTTATGAACGAACGCCCCGCGCCGATGGTCTACATGAGCTACTTCCAGCGAGGTTTCGAGACCATTGTGCAGGTGAGGACGCAAGGCAATCCGAACGACATAGCACCGGCGGTTGAGAGCGCAATTCACGGGATTGATGGGCAGCTGCCAGTCTTCGACATCCGCTCTATGCGCGAGACCACGCAGATGGCGACGATCTTTGCGGTCATGCAGAGCACGTTTGCGGGCATCCTGGCGGCGATCGCGCTGATCCTCGCGACGGCCGGCATTTATGGTGTCGTGGCGTACCGCACGGCGCTTCGCACGCACGAGATCGGCATCCGCGTCGCACTTGGCGCTTCACCCGGCGACGTTCTCAGGCTCGTGCTGATGCAGGGGCTTTCGCTCACAGCGATCGGGCTAAGTTTAGGGCTGGCGCTCTCGTTCAGCCTCGCGCACTTCATTGCCGCGTGGCTCTACGGGGTGGGAGCCAACGATCCTCTGACGGTCATCGTGGTTGTGGTGTTGCTTGGGGCGATGTCGGTTCTCGCATGCTACTTTCCCGCGCGCCGCGCGACGCGCGTCGATCCCGTTGCTGCAATACGCGCGTCGTAAACGAAGGCGAATTCGCGCCGAGGTTGAGCAGCAGGCCGTATCCCTTCCCACTTACTCGAAAATAAAACCCTGGCAGCGCGCGACAAAAGTACCTCAAAATGCACCCTTAACGTATACAAAATGCGAGCTTACGCCACTGGCCGGAACATGATCTTTCACCGTCGGTGGTGGGGAATCCCGTATCCGCATCGAGTATCCAGTTCACTCGCTTCCGTTCGATGCCCACGTTCAGCGCATCAAGCGCCTGATGAGGACTGCGTCCCGGGCGAAACCCATACGAAAAGCCCCGAAAGTCCACCTCGTAGATCTGGTTGAGGATCGTGACCACCGCCTGCTGGACAATCTTGTCCTCCAGCGAAGCGATACCCAATGGCCGTTGCCGGCCATCAGCCTTCGGTATGTACACTCGTCGCGAGGCTTGTGCCCGATACGCTCCACGGTGAACTCGACCATGGAGTTCGGCAAGCCGAGCCTCCAGGCCTTGTTCATACTGTTGCCAGCTCACTCCATCTACGCCAGGCGCTGCGCTCCGCTGTAAGGCGTAGTAGCTCTCCCGTAGTAGGTCGATCGTGAGATGGTGCAACAAAGCGGTGAACCGCTCCTGCTTACTTGCCCGCGCCTTCTGGCGCACGCCGCCTAACCCCTGGGACACGCGCGCTCCGCCCTGTGTCGGATGCGTGTGTGGCTGGGCGTCGTTCTCCTTGGTCTGCGCCCTTCCCTCCGCTGGCTCCGCGGAAGTTTTATCTTCGTTGTTCGTCAGCTTCATAGGTACCTACGGCGCAGTCCGACTCCTCCAAAACGTACATGCCCGGATGATGGATCTTTCACCTTCCCGGACCGGTCTGCTCGCGCAGATGCTCTGGAGGTCTCCCGGTTCTCGTGCACACTGTTTGCTGACGTGCCTGGACTCTTCGACTACGCCGAGCCCAGCGGCCACTCGCGATCTAACGCGGCCGCTGATGTTGCCTTCCCGCCGACAGAAAGGGGTCCGCACTCGGTTGCATGTTTTCGGAGCTCAATGATCCCGCCCGCCAGCCCTCTGTCTACGCTTCGCTATGACCCCTCGCGAGATCACAGGCAAGACTCGAGGCCAGAATGGAGTCGCTTCTCCTTTTCCGTAGGGCTCTCTCATCCCCTACAATGTGCCGGTTTATCCCGGCGCTCTCTGTCACCGGGTTTGTCTTACCGGGTTTGTCTCAATGCCGCAGCACTTGCTGCTGCTTAAGCAGATACAGGTGAGCTTCCTTCAGCCGCTCTGAGCCGGAACAAGCGCCTAGCCGCTCATATCGCGCCGTGTCGTCGGCATCCGCACCCCACACGTACCTCCATGCTGATCACCATCACGACCGAACCAAACCCCCTTCTGCGTCAAAGTCGTCCAAAAAATCAATTCTTCACAGCTTCCTGACGCACAAATTCCCGGCAAGCCGATGCGCTCCTTCCACAAAACTCCAAAGAGGGGAGCGGCCAGCGGATAAGGATTTTCCGGTGCACCTCACATCTCATGTCCATCCTCGGACTCAACTTCGATTACTTGCTTCACAGGCCGTTTCGGCGCTAGAGCCGCAAGCGGGCGGATAAACCAGCATTTCCATCCGATGTAAAAGGACAACAAGGACACAAGCGTGAAGCTTGTAAATGTGCCCACTTGCGCTTGCCCATTTGATTGGGACAGTCCAGTCGAATAGCCCAAAATGAAAATTGCGATCGATGGTAGTGGCACAAATGTCAGAAAAAGCAAAATCTTGGCCCATTTGAGCGGGCTCACTCCGATCCATGGATAATCAAGCATTGGATCGCCGGGCTGGATGCGTTCGGAGACCTGAGCTAAGTATATGTAGAGATAGATTTGAGTCCCAATCAGCAAGACGATAGTTGCGAGAGATGTGTGGTCGTATGGGATCTTGAGGCCAAATGCTTCTAAATCGTTGTGTCCTTTACTAACCTCTTCGGAAAGTACCTTTTCGATATCCTGCTCTTCAAGTGAATCGATGGCATCTGTTGCCAGCTTTAGGTCTCGAAATCTTTGATCGAATGGTTGACTCCAATTCTCGGACAGCGGCCGGTGAACTTCGTACATGTTTCGTGGGTCCGTGACCTTAATATCCCGAACCTGTGTTGCTACAGCGGTGATCTGTATCTCCCTGTTTGGAATGATCCAGCAATACGTAAAATCTTTTTGGGTAGTAGATTCCGTACTGCAATTGTTTTTGGCCACTAAGTTCAGCGTGAGCACTTCGCTGCCCGTGGGCGCTTGTGGAGACAGCGTTAATTCCGTTGAGGCGACTTCCAACGAGTGAAAGACCTGAGCATCAGCCTGGCGTTGGATGGCCTCGGTGATCTGGTAAGTATCGGTCTGACTCCAGGTTCTCTTGAATGATTCCAAAGTTGATGGTCCCGGAAGCGTAGGTGTGATCAGGCTCCGCAGCGGCAGCCGGAGCTGCACATAAACCGTTGGTTCAGTCTTGAAATGAAGTGTTGCATAAAGCAATCGGACACCCGTTGTATCTTCATCGTAGGCGTCAAGGCGTAGACTGTGCTCGCGGTCGGTGGACCGGACGGTCGTGTCGTAGAACATCTGTCTTATCCAGCGTGGCGACCATGACCGTTCTATTTGCATGATCTGCCGTAGCTGCATCAGCGCGACATTTGCATCGTAAGGCTTCCGAGACTGGGCGATCAAGGAGATTGCAGCTGAAAGCGCGATGAGGCCGAAGTGAACGGTCCGCAAATGCTCTATGACGTCTTTCGACAAGGGAGGTGGTGGCGTTCGTTTCTCAAGTTTTTTCAAACGGCACGTCCTAGATCACGGTCATGGGCTTATTCGTCAGGATTTATTCGTCAAGGATTTATTCGTCAGACGGGACTGGATTTATTCGTCAGACGGGACTGGAACTTCGCTGAGAGCGGCATGGCTCTTTTCCCTAAGTGACAGTCCCGTCTGGCGACAAATCTTCCGGCGGCGAATCCTCCGCCGGCCGGTTTCAAGGTGACCCCCAGGGTGCAGGTTTTACTTAATTGCTGCCAGAATCTTCGTTCGAAGTTCACTTTCTGGATTCCTGGTCAAAGCCTCCCGATACCATTGATCAGCATCGGCGGTATAGCCCTGCCTCGAGAGACTGAGTGCAAGGTTGAAAGCGGAGGCAGCATCGGTCTTGTCTGCTTCAGCGGCGAGACGGAAGTTGATGGCTGCTTGATTCCAATTCTGCGAATCGAAGTAACAATTACCTAACCTGGCATGCATCCACGAGTATTTTCCATCTGACGCCTGAATGGCGGATTGTTCTGCCGAGACGCACTCGGAATAGCGTTCAAGGTCTTCGAGGAGCACGGCTTCGGTATTTAGTGCAAAAGGATCATCCGGTTTTAACGATAGCGACTCTTTAACATAGCCTAGGGCTTCTTGATAGACGCCCCTTTCTTCTAAGACATCTGCCATCACACGATAAACCAGCGGGAGCGCGTTCATGAATTCCTTTTGGTCTTCTTTACTCGTCTGTGCTACCGATGCCTCGATACAATGGCGGCCATCCGAAAGGACTGCATTAGGGTCTCTTTCGACCTGATAATACCGGGCGCTGGAGGCATAGCAAAAGTCGTATCCGTAACTTTTTAAAGACTCTGCTGCTCTTTCATATGCGTCAGCAGCTCCTCGAGAATCGTTGTTTGCGTTCCTACGGTCTCCTTCAGCGTCCCACTCGTAGGGCAAAGGCTGGTACAGGGTCAAGTAACGCCTGAACCATCTCTCCGCCTCAGCAGGTTTCGAAGCCCTGTCGGTCTCTTTTATCAACGATCTGATTGCGTTCTGTGTCAAATCGTTACCACAGAGTTCCGTTCTTGTATTTGTCAAGCGGGTGTTCAAGGAAATCGCATCTGCGAGTTGGTTGCGCTCATCCTTTACTGCACCGAGCACATAGTCCAACACTGGGGATACCGTACCCTTGGCATGGTCAATCGCATCCTTGGCCACGTTTCCCGCTTCAGTGAGGTACTGATCGTAAGCCACTCTTGCCCGCGTTTCATCAGCGCTACCATTGGCGGCAAATGCCGATGCAAATCCTTCGTCCTGCGCGCGATCATATAGTACGTAGGCAAGTAATGCGCGATTGTCCGAAGACGGGTCGCTCTTGACTATTGACCTTGCGGCCTTTATTCCTATATCGCTGAGGTCGACGTTTGTGGTTCCCCAACAGGCCAACTCGGCTAACACATCCCCGCGTGGGAGGCTGGCGCTGATTCCTTCAACTAAATTCTTTAGCTGCCGTGTGTCTTTTTGATATTGAGATGAATAGTCCCCTGAATAATCCTCCTGACCTCTTTTACGAATCAGGTCGTTGACCTCGCCAATGCTCTGAGAAAGGTTCGGAAGCGGGCCTCTCGTATCTGCCTTCGCTTCAAGAAGTGATTGAACGAACACAGCGGGTACAGCAAAGTTCAGGTTTTGACCATCCTCAAGCATCCCGACAGCTACTCCAACTACTTCGCCCTTGGCATTGATGATTGGGCCACCGGATGATCCATGGGAAATTGGGCTTGTAATCTGAAGCAGCTCTCGATCTTCCCTTTTCCTTATTCCAGATACGATGCCCTGACTGATGGTTTTTTCGAGCCCTTCTGGATTACCGATTGCGAAAATCTCCTCTCCCGGGGAAACTTGGCCTTTTGCGAGCGGAAGGGGCTGATTAGTCAGGTCGATACTGGTGGACAAAATCGCAAGGTCATTTTTTTCATCCTTGCGAACTATAGTTAGCGGAACCCGTACCGGTCCTATTGCGAGTACGGGATCCCCAGCATCAACCACGTGGGCGTTCGTCACTAACGTTTTTGGTGCGACCAGAAAGGCGCTACCTAAGGCTGCAGGGGCACCGCTGCTGTCATTGAGGTAAACAAGGAAAACCGAACCTTGCGACGATGTATATATCCGCTTGGCAGTATCGTCACCGCTTTGCGCAATCTGTGTGTTGGCCGAGGGGATCGTTCTGTCAGGATTGTGTTCAGGACTTACGGCTTGTCCCGCAGGATTAGCGGATGCGGGACGAGGCTGTTGGCTATTCGCGTGATTTCCGGGGGGCGCTACCTTCGAGGCGGGCATCGTCTGCGCCGGGGCGGTTGGTGGAACCGGTGCCTTCCCTTTGAGGACCATCGCTGCGACCGCCTTGTCGCCGACTCCAGCATTCTTCAGAGCGGTAAGGCCAGCCGGGGATGTGTCATATGTCCCCGGCGACCGGTTGATGGCATTGACAATCATGTCAACCGGAAACCCCATCTTGACCATCTTGATGACGGAGTCGTTGTTGAGGGTTTGTTGGGCGAGGAGCAGGGGCAACGCAACGAAAAATGCAACGGCGACCAAGACTTTGCGCACAAAAGGCTCTCCCATTCTGGCAGGGGCGTGCGTCCGAGAATACATTTTGCAAGAAATATTTTGTAGCTAGTCGATCACTCATTCCCCATATCTTGTGGCTCACTGGCGCGAATTGCGAATACTCGGACACACTCCTAGCCAGTCATTCAGCTTGATTCCCGGAGTGGCGCAAGTATACTCCCGGCCGACGCTCTGCAAAGCTCCTTTAATTCAGGAGAAGACTATAGTCTCGTGGTTTGGGACTCAGATCGCCGGAGGGTTGAAGGGACGGTTGGGACGGTTGAGGGGACGGAGTAATCACCATCTCGTATAAACGGTTCGCCTGGTGATTGCTCAATTACTCCGTCTGCCCTCCAACGGGCGTCCCTCAAACGGCCCGGATTGATGCCCACACATGGACGAAATTTAATTCAGAGCCTGACCGTCCATTTATGCAAAGCGAAGAGGATGTCATCAGTCGCAAAACAGCCGGACTCAATGGACCAGCACAGATGGATTGCGGCAGTGCGCGAGTCTTCTCCGCAAACATGGCAGTCGGCTTCTGTTCTCTCTGCTTTTTTGTTAATAGTTCCTGAAGACTTCAAAACCATTCGGTATAACGTGTGTCGCCGGTTCAGAAAGCTGCAGCGTTCAGAACGTTCAAACGAGCTTTATCGCTTTCAGCAGGCTAAATACGGCGACACGATACGCATTCACCCAAGTTCCTGGGCGAGACGAAGCAGATCGGTTGAATTTTGCTGCAATAGGTATGCTGTCACCGGATTGACCCCCTCATCTCCTGAAAAGATCCGGGGGAGTTTAACCCTCGGCCGACTGAGAAGCTGTTGCAGAAGTCATCGAATGACCGAATCTGAGCTGGAATTTTAGCGTCTATCGCAATAGCGCTCAAACATTTCTCCTGCATCCTCTTCCTTTCAGCCGTGATGAACTGGTCGCAGTAAGGAAGGTAGACTGACATCATTTGATCGTTCCGGCCAGCATCCATTTTAGGACTTCCCGCTGGGCGGATACAACGGTCGTAGTAAGTAAGTTCAAACGCCGTCACAAGTGCTCTGAAGGGTGGACATGACTCTGTGAACTCTTTTGAGGGCAGATTCGCTGGGCAGTGTGTCAGGGACAACTGTGGTATCGGAGATGGATTTCCCGCGAAGACCAGCCCGATAGCGGAGGGCTGCACGATATATTGATGATGCCGAAAGCCAAAAATGGCCGCCGTCCATTCGCTCATGTAGAAGCCATTCCGAGAAAGTGTCCGGCCTTTTCTTTCCTTCGGCTTCAAAGTTTGCTCTGCGCATCTCTTTTGGTTGTTGGAAACACTGTTTGAAGGCACGTTGGAGCTTGAATAGATGATCCCCTTGCCGTGCCGAGAGTTCCTCGTCGTCCAATAAAGAGCCCTTATGAACCTGATCCTCCGTGGGCCGGTCGCGGATGCCTGTCCGAGTCCAATCAAATGCATCGGGATTCTGGTGATGCTCATGCACGAGAATATCGATAATCACGTGTGGCGGAAGCATTGCCTCCCCTCCACCCAGTAGCCTGCGGCACATGGCCAAGAGGTTTCTCCGCATTGCGGAGTCCCGCGTGCCAAGGATTTCACCTACTGTCATTTCCGGGACGCGGACATCGAAGCTTAACAAAATTGCAACTAGGTAAGGTTCGGAGTGTTCGTCCTTAACGAGGCGATTCACGACACCGGTGTCAACGGCGAGTATGGGCCTGAGAGCCATGCCACATTATCTCCGAACTTGCTCCCGTCGCTAGGAAACGCGGGGCAGACGGGGCTTTATCTTTACCATCACAATCGTGACAATCTGACAATCAAGGGGTCCAGACCAAAGATAGCACCGCAAACCTTCCACGAAACCTCCCTGTTTCTCGGGAAAAGTAGGGGACATCCGATCAACGTGTGACCGCCAAAACAGAAGTACCCACCCAATCGCCCGTGGAGTGGGGTACATCTCTCAAAAGTAACCTAACCGCCCCCGGGAGAGTCCGTGGCAGGTACAATTTGTCACGAACGCTCCAAAGGGTCCTCGGTGAAAATACTAAATCGATGTTTAGGGTCGACGCGTCTGTGCCTACTGCCACTCGCACTGCTTGCTCTCTCAGCCGCGGCACAAAACAATGCACCCATTGGGTGGATTTGGGCCGGGGGTAACTCGACACTCGTTCCCGACAACAGCAAACCTGGAGACGTTGGCCGTCCCGGTGTCTATGGCAGGCTTGGGGTGCCGGCCCCCACTAACATGCCCGGCGCCAGAGATTCTGCCGCAACCTGGACCGACCTTAAAGGGAACTTTTGGATGTTCGGCGGAAACGGCTACGACGCAGCCACGGGCGTTGGATTGCTCAACGATCTGTGGGAGTTCAACACCTCGACCCTGCAGTGGACCTGGATGGGAGGAAGCAGCACCTTACCCGTCAACCAGTTTCCCACTGGCCAGCCCGGCATTTACGGAACGCTCGGCATCGCGGCACCCGGAAACGTCCCAGGAGGCAGAGAGAGTTCTGCTACCTGGACGGATAAGGCCGGCAAGTTGTGGCTCTTTGGAGGGGAAGGTTACGGAACTATCAACGATCTAACAGGCAATACCGCCTTCAGCGATCTTTGGGCGTTTGACCCATCGACCAGCCAATGGGCCTGGATGGGCGGAAGCAACCAGATCGGCATCACGTCCTGGAGCCAGCCGGGTATCTACGGTACCAAGGGAGTACCGGCAGCACAAAATATGCCTGGAAGCAGATACTCCGCGGCCAGTTGGACCGACGGTTCGGGCAATCTCTGGCTCTTGGGAGGCTCGGCATCCAATGACCTATGGAAGTTCAATCCGTCCACCGGCCTATGGGCATGGATGAGTGGTAGTCCAGGAAGCCCCGCTCAGCCCGGGATTTACGGAACCATGGGTGTTGCGGATGCCGCCAACGTTCCTGGTACTCGTGAAGACGCGACCAGTTGGACCGACAGCAGCGGCAACTTCTGGCTCTTCGGCGGAAACGGCTACGACGCGGGGATCACGGATCCCAACAACGTCGGATACCTGAATGACTTGTGGGAATTCACGCCCGCGACGAACGAATGGACCTGGGTGGGTGGAAGCAACACATTGCCCTGCGGCGATGGGTGCGGCGAGGATGGAGTGTATGGGACGCTCGGCGTTCCTTCCCCGCAAAACGCTCCGGGTGGCAGAGAAGGCGGAGCCCATTGGACAGATAGCAGTGGCAATCTCTGGCTTTTTGCCGGCATCGGATTCGCCGCATCTGGCCCGTACGGCTACCTTGACGATCTTTGGAAGTTCACCCCTTCAACCAAAGAATGGACCTGGCAGGGTGGAAACATCCAGATCTCGACCAGCACGCCAAACTGCGCCGGTCCGCAGACGTATCCGGCGCCCTATCCAGGTATCTACGGCACCCTCGGCATTGCCGCCTCAGGCAATATTCCCGGCAGCCGCGACGGGGTTCAAAGCTGGGTCGATCAGACCGGAGGCCCTTGGCTCTTTGGAGGATACGGAGCGGATGCAAACGGCTGCCTGGGTGATCAGGATGATCTTTGGACGTATCAATCCTCCGCGGGGCGTTCCTCACTCATAGCTGCGACTCCGGTGATCTCGCCTGCCACAGGAACTTACACAACCTCCCAATCTGTAACCATCACCGACGCAACTCCGGGCGCCCTCATCTACTACACTACGGATGGCGTCACTGCGCCGACCGGCAACTCGACACAGTACAACGGCCCAATTACGGTTTCAGCCACTGAAACTATCCAGGCGATCGCGTTGGCGCCCAGTTACCTGAATAGCTCGATAGCTTCTGCGATTTACACGGTCAACCTCCCTCCCCCGGATTTTGCAGTTGCAGTTGCGTCTCCATCGCTCACGGTAACGGCGGGGCAAACTGCCACAACCACGCTTTCTATTACACCGGCAAACGGTTTCGACTCGCCGGTTTCTTTCACGTGTTCTGGCCTGTCTTCTGGCGCTTCCTGCAGCTTTTCTCCGGCAACTGTGACGCCTTCAGGCAAAGCCGCAAGTACGACCCTCTCCGTAGTTACTTCTGCGGGCACCGCGAGCAGTTCTCGTCTCACAAGCCACATCTTCCCAGGCGCGCTCGCGATCGGGCTTTGCTTCTTTGGCTGGAACAAGCGACGGCGTTTCCGCCTTCTCAGCCTCGTGGCGGTGCCGGTAATCATGGCTGGCCTGCAACTGCTGAGTGGCTGCGGAGGCGGTGCAGCAGTTTCGTCCCCTCCGCAGCCGGTGACCTCGACCATAACCGTAACGGCTGCCTCAGGCAGTCTGCAGCACACCTCAACCTTCACGCTCACAATCAACTAGCAGGTGAGGACGGAGCCGCTGGTAATTGGGTCCTTTGCGGGGACGGGGTGCGGTGCACCCCTAAGCCGATGTGAACCTCGCCTCTCATCTCCTGCGGGACGCCTACGGAAAGCGGTTTGAGGTGGCTGTCCTCGTGACCAACGACTCGGATCTTGCGGAGCCGGTTCGGATCGTCGCACAGCAGATCGGTCTGCCGGTCGGCCTGCTTAACCCCGGAACTCCTCCGTCAACTGTCGCGCGACCTTACCGGCATGCAAACGGCTGGTATTAATTTGAGCAACCGCCGGATTGCGTTGATATCGGGTTGGAAAGCTCCCGCATCCGCTATGTTTTCTGTTTGGCGTTCCCAATCCAACAGCAGGGACTCCACAATCTCTTTGCCGTCGGGATCGCCAACCGCTTCCAGAGGAGTGCGTCCACCCAGCGCGGGAACCTTCTGCAAGATCCAATTTTCCACGCGCCGCTGGAATTCTGCCTGCATCTGCTCGTTCACTTCGGGTTGCGGAGAAATCGCCTCGGAGCGTAATTCCGGGCCCGCTGCGGTTCTTGCCCGCTTTTGTTTGTTCAGCAAGGCTTCAGGACTTTGCGCCACCGTCCTCTGGTGAACCACCAGAATCCCCAGACGCTGTTCGATCTCATGGAGAATCTTAGCGGCTCGCTTCTCCGAATTCACGTCCACGACCAGAGACCGGCCGAAAATTTTAATATGGCCCAGGATCGTGTTCTCCCAGTCCCTATGGGTTCGGTTTCCCGGCTTTAGCCATGGAATCTCCACGCTGAGCAGGGTGCCGTCCTCGTGCAGTTTCGCCTTGCCCAGCAATTCCCTTTTAGAAATCCCCCGGGCCAGCGGAGCCAACGCCTCGAAGGCCGCATGGGCCGAACCGGCGCGAAACGTCAGAGTGTGAAACACCAACGGGTCCCCGTCGGTGTTGGTCAGTCGCGGCGGTGTTCGCATGACGTCCCGAATATCCAAATATGCGGTGCGAATATCCTCCCCATATCGGATCAGGTCGGAAGCCGCCAGCTCCCTCTGCTGCTTGGCGATTTTTTTCCGCAACTTTCCCCGAAGTCCGACAATCGCGGCTTTGTAGCGCGGAGAAATGCATAGCGGGGCCAACCGGCCCAGTGTCGTCACCTCTGGCAGCTTGCATATCTGTCCGTAGCCAAGATCCCCTGGCCGAAGCAGCTCGGAGGCGGTGCGCTCGATAACTTCTGTCTCCCCGCCGATCAGGACGTCCCGCAGAAGCAAACGTTCCCCGGGATCACAGCGAATCACTTCATAAAAGCTGAGCGGCTGGGTAGTAGCCTGTTCCAGGATTAAGCTTTCCAGTGCGGGCAAACGGCTGCCCATCATAGACACGTAGGATTGCGCCACTTTCCCCATCCCTGTTTGGCCTCGGCGCCGCCGTGAGGGCGCTTCCGGGTCCCAGTCGAACAAAAAGTAGGGCATAAAAATCTGGCCTTCCTCGATATCGTCCTGCAGCGGACTGGCGGAATCGTCCTGATTGAAGTCCAGCCATGCGTCAAGGACGTCGTTGGCGAACCCACGCCGGGCGAAGCTCATCATTTCTTGTGCCAGCCGGCCCGAGGCCTCCCGCTGTCGACTCCATGGGCTGTCATCAGAGGGTTGTGCAGCCTTCAGGCAGCAATGCTTGTACTTTTTGCCGCTGCCACAAGGGCAGAGATCATTGCGACCAGTCTTTTGGCGTGAGTGGAGGGGCATGACTCGAAACTATCGCTAGGCGGCCGGGGAGACAAGGTGCAGAACTACTCTTCCTCACCCTCCGTGCCCCGCCGATTGTTGCCGGACGGTGAGGACTATGCCTTCTTCCTCGCACCAGGCGTCCAAAAAACCGTAAGCCGACGGACCGAACAAGAAGGCGACCAGGTCTGCAACCTCTTCCACGGTAATGAATCTCTTCACCAGATAACGGTTCAACATTATTTGCGCAATAGCCGTATCCCTTCCCACTTACTCGAAAATAAAACCCTGCCAGCGCGCGATAAAAGTACCTCAAAATGCATCTTTACTTTATGCAAAATGCGAGCCTACGCCAGCTGGCCGGAACATGCTCTTTCACCCATCGGTGGTGCGGAATCCCGCTGTCCCTTGCTGTCAGCGATCCTCGCCTGCCGGCGCGGCAAGTTCAATCAGGGCGTTTCCAGCGTCAAAAACTTGGTAAAACGTGTCTGGTACTGGCTCTTAAGTGCTGGCGGGGAGCGGCAACAGCCCCCTGAAGAGGCAAGATGCTCAATTAATTAATTCTGAAATTTGAGCATCTTGATGAAATAAAGGACTTAGCTGCAAAGTTTGAGCACCTTGGGTAAAACAAAGGACTTAGCTCAAGGAGGAAACAAAGGTAAGCCCACCATACGAAGGAACGCGCTTTGAGACGTATGCGAAGTGTGGAGGGACCCCTTCCACGGTAATGAATCTCCACCAGAGAACGGTCCAACATGATTTGCGCAAATACCCTGCGACCACTGGCGCTGTTATGCGCGATTCGACCCCCACGAGTCAGGTTCCCGCGGACGGCAGAGTAGCCCTGTGGCTGACTGGATTGGCGTTCACGGCGATCCACGTCGCATTCAGCGGCAGACACCGCTTCCACCGCGATGAGTTGTTGAGCTACAGCAATGCGATGCACCTGGACTGGTGTTACGTGGTGTACGCTCCGCTGACTGCGTGGCTGGCGCGTGTGGAACTGGTTGCCTTCGGAACCAATCTCG